>Ga0308160_10000659_pt1 | contig 59612 bp, 62 predicted proteins | sample PhyFR1_FD_201036 | JGI IMG/M metagenome (GOLD analysis project Ga0308160, IMG submission 201036) | Phyllosphere microbial communities from UC Gill Tract Community Farm, Albany, California, United States - DLSLF.R1 | ecosystem: Host-associated > Plants > Phyllosphere > Unclassified | place: USA... | reverse complement strand
CGTCGGCCTTGTTGGTCCAGTTGTTACGGGTATAGGTGATCACGGACGCGATGTCGGAATCCGACAGCTGCTTCCATGCGGGCATCGCGCTCGGGTACTTGCCGCTGTGCTTACCGTTCAGCAGCACGCCGATCTGTTCGGCTTTCGGGCCCAGCACGACCGGGGAACCGACCAGCGCAGCGAAGGCGTTCGGCACGCCCTGGCCGCTGGCCTGGTGGCAGGCCACGCAGTTGGCGGCGTAGATCTTCTCGCCCTTGGTCTTCAGTTCGTCGATGGTCCAGACCTTGCTCGGATCGTCGGCCAGCGCCGCCATTTCCTTCTTCTTGGTGTTGACCCAGGTGGTGTAATCCTCGGCGGAGACGACCTTCACGACGATCGGCATGAAGGCGTGCTCCTTGCCGCACAGTTCGACGCAGTTGCCGCGGTAGGTGCCGATCTTCTCGGCCTTGAACCAGGTGTCGCGCACGAAGCCCGGGATCGCATCCTGCTTGACGGCGAAGGCCGGGATCGTCCACGAGTGGATGACGTCGTTGGCGGTCAGGACCAGGCGGACCTTCTTGTGGACCGGGACCACGACTTCGTTGTCGACTTCCAGCAGGTAGGTTTCGGTGCGCTTGGTGGTCGGCGCCACGCCCGGCTCGCCGACGGCGGTGCGCGGGGTCGACAGGTTGGACATGAAGGAAATGCCTTCGCCTTCGCCCTTCAGGTAGTCGTAGCCCCATTTCCACTGCATGCCGGTGACCTTGATGGTCAGGTCCGGATTCGAGGTGTCCTTCATGGCGACGACCGCGTGGGTGGCGGGCAGCGCCATGCCGATCACGATCAGGAAGGGAACGACGGTCCAGGCGATCTCGACGGCGGTGGATTCGTGGAAGGTGGCCGGTTTGTGGCCGAGCGATTTGCGGTGCTTGAACACCGAATAGAACATGACGCCGAACACGCCGAGAAAGATGATCAGGCAGACGATCATCATCCAGTTGTGCAGGCTGTAGATATAGTCGCCGATTCCCGTGACGGACGGCTGCATGTTGAGCTGGTGTTCCGCCGGCCGCCCGATCACCTCGGGCTCGGCCCATGCCAGAGCCGGGATGCCGACTCCTGTCGCAAGGCCGAACATCGCCGCTTTTAATCGCTTTGCATAAGTCATGTTGTCCCCAACCACCCAAAAAAATTTGAATTTTCTTGCACGGTCGGCATTTCCATGAACGAACTGCCGCCGCTCCGAAATCCTTTACTGCAAACATCGACCATCAGGACTCCAAGGACCTCGATGAACGCCGGCTTGCTCGGGCCCCGGCACCGCGAAAACGGTTTGCCGAAGCCTTTGGTGTTGCTGCAACCAGTTCGACTTCACGCTGTTTTTGCTGATGTTTTTAGCGTGATGACTGCTTCAGTCGAAAAAAGTGTCTTTGATTATACTTAAATCGCTAATTTTTATTCAAGGAAAATTACCTGACCGGCATGGTTGTTGCATGATGCACTGCGGCAAAACGCCTTGCTATGCGGGGCGCGGCGGCTGCGGGCGTGGCTGGAAACGCACAATGGCTTCGCCGGCGGCCGTGACCTTGGGCGCCGGCCGGAAAGCGTGGCCGTAGATGACCTCGAAGGTCAGGCCCAGCTTGCCGTCCGGGCCGCGCTGGGCTTCCAGTGCATCCAGCATGCGCTGCCAGGCGGCGCGCCCGACCAGGCCGCGGCGGCGCGTGGCCAGCGGATTGCCGCCGAAGGCACGGACGTCGGCCAGCAGCGCCTGCGGCGTATCGTAGGTGACCGTGATCTGCTCCATGTCCATCACCGGCGTCGTGAAGCCCGCCTCCACCAGTTGGTCGCCGAAATCGTGCATGTCGACGAAGGGCAGCGTGTGCGGGGTTTCGTCCATGGCCGCGAAAGCGTTGCGCAGCTCGCGGAAGGTGTCCGGGCCGAAGTTCGAGAACATCAGCAGGCCGTCCACGCGCAGCACGCGCCGCCATTCGGCGAACACGCGGTCGGGCTGCGCGTGCCAGTGCAATGCCAGGTTGGACCAGACGAGGTCGATGGAGTTCGGCCCCAGAGGCAGTTCCCCGAAGTCGGCGCAAAGCAGATCGATGCCGCTCTTGGCCGGCAGCAAACGGCTGAGGAAAGAGCGCGGCGCCTGGCTGCCGCCGGCGGCAAGCAGCATCCCCGGCACGGCATCCACGCCCAGCACCTGGGCAGCGGGATAGGTCTTCTGCAGCTGGGCCAGGTCGGTGCCGGTGCCGCAGCCGGCATCCAGCACCTGCTGCGGGGAATTCTTCACCAGCGCCAGGCGTTCGAACATGCGGCCGGCGATCTCGCGGCGCAGGAAATCGGACGGGGCGACCCGCGCCGGGTCGGCAAACAGCTGCTGGACGCGCACCGGATCGATCGGCGCACTCATTTTGGAGGGGGATTGGGGCGAAGCCATGATTAACTGCGGTCAAATGGGACAATGGCGGCAGTGTACATGATGGGGGCCGAACCGATCGGAAGCCCCCATGACTCACCAGATCCCCCGCTGGCCGCGCGCCCTTCTCCATCTGTTGTTACCCTCCAGCTGCGCCCTGTGCGGCGCCGGCTGCCCCGGGGTCGTCTGCACACCCTGCCGCGATCATTTTTGCTTGCCAGTCACAAATCGCTGCGCAAGGTGCGCGAATCCGCTACCCCAGATAACGTCGTCCCCGCGCAGGGGGAAACAGTCCACTGGACTGTTTCCCCCCAAGTCTATCGAAAGCATCTGCCCCGGCTGCCAAGCCTACCCACCCTCCTACGAAGCCACGATCTGCGCCGCCGACTATGCCCCGCCGCTCGACCATCTGGTGCTGCAGCTCAAATTCAGCGCGCGCCTGCCGCTGGCGCCCTGGTTCGCCGAGATGCTGCGCGACGCCATGCTGGCCCGCCCCGGCCTGCCCCTGCCCGAGCTGCTGTGCCCGGTGCCGCTGGGCCCGGCCCGGCTGGTCGAGCGCGGCTACAACCAGGCGCTGGAGATCGCCAGGCCGCTGGGCCGGCTGCTGGGCGTCGCCGTGGCGCCTAGCCTGGCGCTGCGCCAGCTGGATACGCGCGCCCAGTCCGGCGTCTCGCCGCACGAGCGCGCCGAGAACATCCGCGGCGCTTTCGCCATCGCCGAGCCAAGTCTGATCGAAGGACGCCACGTCGGCCTGGTCGACGATGTCATGACCAGCGGCCATACGCTGGAAGAGCTGGCGGCCACGTTCAAGCGCTTCGGCGCGGCGCGCGTGAGCAATCTGGTGTTTGCCCGTACGCCGCCGCGTGAGCGGTCAGGGACCGGGCTTGGGATTGTCGGGTAATGAAGGAAGCGCTCTTAAATACTCGTAAACAGCATGCAGATCGCGGTTGGTCATCTTGCCCACCATAGGCCAGGGCATGACCTGCAGGATCTCGCCGGCTGGATCGTGCGGATTATGACCAGTACGCAAGGTCTGCACGAACTCGTCGCGGGTAAGCCCAGCGGGACGTCCGGCATTGTCCGGGGTCAGGTTGGGTGCCACGATACTTGGGCCGAACATGCGCCCGCCCGACATGTACTGCTCGGCGTTGACCCGCTCGGGTTGCTTCTGGAAAGGGTCGCCGCCGGGGGAGTAAGTAGGATGGGTATGGCAATCCGCGCACCCGCTCGTGTTGACGATGTAGCTGCCCAGCCACACCATGTTACGCTGCTTGCCGCGCAGGTTCAGGATGACGCCAGGCGGCACGATCTCCCTGCCGCGCTGGGCACGGCTGTCATTGTCGTCAAGCGTGACGCCGCTGCGCATGGCCTTGTCATTGACACCGGGATCGGCACCGGCGACTTGCGGCACTGCACCGGTTGCAGCCAGTGCAAGGGCCGTTCCCAGGCAGCTTCGAGCAAAACGTGAACGGTTCATGTTTCCTCCATGTTGGTCAAGCACATCGTCGGTCGAAAAGCCATTCACCCAGTATAGAAAGCACGGTAGCGAGCGCCAGTGTATTTACACAATCGGGCACAACACGTCTGCGCTTGGGATGGTGCATCGGCCTCCCAATCTGCGTTATGCTCCCGCCTTGGCGCGGGAAACTGCCGCCATCCATTTGTCGAGGAGAAGAATTTGTTTCATGTAGTCCTGGTCGAACCAGAAATCCCGCCGAACACCGGCAACGTCATCCGCCTGTGCGCCAACACCGGCGCCCAGCTGCACCTGATCGAACCGCTGGGCTTCCCGCTGGACAACGCCAAGATGCGCCGCGCCGGCCTCGACTACCACGACTACGCCACCATGAAGGTGCACAAGAACTGGGATGCCTTCCTCGCTGATGCAAAGCCGGACACCACGCGCATGTTCGCGATGACCACCCACGGCTCCTCGCCCTTCGGCGACGCGGCCTTCCGGCCCGGCGACGTGTTCGTGTTCGGCGCCGAGTCGCGCGGCCTCGATCCGGCGCTGCGCGAATCCTTCCCGCCGGCCCAGCGCATCCGCCTGCCGATGATGCCGGGGAACCGCAGCCTGAACCTGTCGAACACGGTGGCGGTGGTGGTCTACGAAGCCTGGCGCCAGAACGGCTACGCCGGCGGCGCGTAAGCACAGGCTGGGCTGGTACATTTACCAGCTATACCCTGGGCGGGTCGGTGGATAGGATGGTGTCTTTCTCATTCATCAACTATTCGCAATGCGCCGACTTCTCGCTTTTGTACTGCTGAACGCCGCCGCTGCGGCCTACGCCGCGGACACTTTCGTCCTCTCCAACGAGCCAGGCCCCTGGCCGGTCGGCGTGCAAGTGAAGTCCCAGTACGACTACAGCCGCCTTTATCGTCCCGCCTTCGACCTGGTGACGGGTCAGCCCGAGACCCACGAGCGCGCCCGCCCGATCCAGTCGATTACCTGGTACCCGGCGAAGAGCAAGGGCAAGCCGCTTACCTGGCGCGACTACATGGCGACCAAGCCGACCGAGGACGCGTTCTGGCTGCAGCCGGCCGAGGTGCAGCGCGCGCTCGACGTCAACGTGGCGGGCAATGCGTCCGGCATGCTGCCCGCCTCGGTGAAGCAGATGCTGGCGCAGCCGATGTGGGCCAGCCGCGACGCGCAGGCCGCCGCCGGCAAGTTCCCGGTCGTGATCTACGCCCCCAGCCATAGCGCCTCGGCCACCGAGAACGTCGACCTCTGCGAATACCTGGCCAGCCACGGCTACATCGTGCTCACCAGCCGTTCGCTGGGTCCGCGCACCAAATCCATGACCACCGACCTCGAGGGCCTGGAGGCGCAGGCCGGCGACATCGCCTTCCTGATCGGCCAGGCCCACGCCATGCCGCAGGCCGACATGTCGCGCATCGCCGTGGTCGGCTTCAGCTGGGGCGGCCTGGCCAACGTGCTGGCGGCGGCGAAGGACGACCGCATCCGCGCGCTGGTGAGCCTGGACGGCTCGGTGCGCTACTGGCCCCAGTACGTCGACGGCGGCAAGGATGCGGCCCGCTACGCGACCCCGGGCCGCCTGGCGGTGCCGATGCTGTTCGTAAGCCGTGCAGACGTCTCCCAGGAAAATCTTGTGAAGGGAAAGAAGAAGCTCGACTACAGCCTGCTGAACGAGATGACCTACGCGGACACGACCATCGTGACCATGCGGCCGATGCGCCACGGGGATTTTGCGTCGGACTTCCTGCGCTTTTCGAACGATGAGTCCTTCGGCGAATACTCGCGCGACGAAGTCTCGCTGGCGCACAGCTGGGCCATGCGCTACGTCGAGCGCTTCCTCGACGCCTACCTGAAGAGCGATGCGAAGGCGATGGCCTTCCTCGACAACAAACCGGCAGCCAACAAGACGCCGGCACACATGCTGGCGGTCGAACGCCGCAAAGGCGGCGGCATACCACCGACGCCGGAAGCCTTCATCCGCAGCCTGCAGACCGGCGGCTACGAGCATGCGCAAGAGGTCTACGACAAAATGCGTGCGGCCAGCCCGGCGTTCACGCTGGAGCCGAGCTGGCTGAACATGTTTGGTAACCAGCTGATGCAAAACGGCCGCGGCAAGGAAGCGGTATCCATCCTGCGCCTCGGTACTAGTCTGGAGCCCGGCTGGGGCGCGATCGCCGACAGCCTTGCCGAAGCCTACGAGACGGTCGGCGAGCGCCAGCTGGCGATCGACGAATACCGCCGCGCGCTGACGCTCGATCCGACAATAGGGCATTCGATCGAGCGTTTGAAGGCGCTGGGTGCGCCGGTCCAGTCAGAGCCGGTTGCGAAAGCGGCCGGCGGCTGAACCGTTTATCCGCCGAACTGGCGAATCCTGGCGACCAGCTTGGTGGTCGAGCGGTCGTGCGCGAAATCGATCGCGACCGCCTTGCCGCCCTGGGCGATGACTTCCTTCCCTTCCGGGATCTCGGTCATGACGTAGTCGCCGCCCTTGGCGTAGATGTCGGGGCGGGCTTCCTGCACCACTTCCAGCGCGGTGTCCTCGTCGAATTCGACGACCAGGCTTACCGATTCCAGCGCGGCCAGCACGGCCATCCGGTCCGGCATGTTGTTGAGCGGGCGGTCGTCGCCCTTGCCCAGGCGCTTGACGGAAGCGTCGGTATTGACCGCGACGACCAGCGAGGCGCCCAGTTCACGGGCCTGGGCCAGGTAGGTGACATGGCCGCGGTGCAGGATGTCGAAGACGCCGTTGGTGAGGACGACCGGTTTCGGCAGTTGGGCGATGCGCTCCCGGAGTTCGGCGCGGGTGGTGAGCTTGGTTTCGAAATTAGGCATGCTCAATTATCCCCCGCTTCCGGTTCCTCTTCCAGCATCATCGACAGCTCGGCCTTCGAAGCGGCGCTGCCCTCGCCGCCTGGTGCGCGGCGTTCGCCCGACAGCTTGATCTGCAGGCGCAGGCCGTTGGCCGAGTCGGCGTTGCGGATCGCTTCGTCGTAGCCGATGTAGCCGGCGTTATACAGCTCGTACAGCGCCTGGTCGAAGGTGCACATGCCCAGTTCGCGCGACTTGTGCATGATCTCCTTGATGCCGTGGAAGTTCCCCTTCAGGATCATCTCGCTGATGGTCGGCGTGTTCAGCAGGATCTCGATGGCGGCCTTGCGGCCCTTGCCATCCTCGGTACGGATCAGGCGCTGCGAGACGATCGCACGCAGGTTGGCCGACAGGTCCATCAGCAGCTGCGGCCTTCTCTCTTCCGGGAAGAAATTGATGATCCGGTCCATGGTCTGGTTGGCGTTGTTCGCGTGCAGCGTGCCCAGGCACAGGTGGCCGGTCTCGGCGAAGGCGATCGCGTGCTCCATCGTTTCGGTATCGCGGATCTCGCCGATCAGGATCACGTCCGGCGCCTGGCGCAGCGTGTTCTTCAGCGCGTTGTGCCAGGAGTGCGTATCGACGCCGACTTCGCGGTGGGTCACCAGGCAGCTCTTGTTCTTGTGGACGTATTCGACCGGGTCTTCGACGGTGATGATGTGGCCGGCCGAGTTGGCGTTGCGGTAGTCGATCATCGCCGCCAGCGTCGTCGACTTGCCGGAACCGGTGCCGCCGACCACCAGCACCAGGCCGCGCTTGGTCATCACGACGTCCTTCAGCACTTCGGGCAGGTCGAGCTTCTCGAAGGTCGGGATCTCGGACGCGATGGTCCGCACCACCATGCCCACGCTCTGCTGCTGCACGAAGACGTTGACGCGGAAGCGGCACACGTTCGGCAGCGAGATCGCGAAGTTGCACTCCATCTCGGCCTCGAACTCGGCGCGCTGGCGCTCGTTCATCAGCGACAGGGCCAGCGCGCGCGTCACCTCGCCGGTGAGGCGCTGGCTGCTGAGCGGTTTCATCGCGCCCTGATGCTTCATGCTGGGCGGAAAATCTGCGGAGATGAAGAGGTCGGAGCCGCCCTGCTGCTGCATGACGGTCAACAGCTTGTGCATGTATGCCTGGGCTTCCGCGGGGCCGAAGGTGGAGGACATGATGGCCTTTTATTAACGATGGGCAACGTTACCCGGAGCGGCCCATTATATCGAGAGGTTTATCGGTAAAATAGATCTCATCCTCTCCCAATGTGGGACTGTTGTAATCCGGAAGCCCATGACCCTGACCGAACTGAAATACATTGTCGCCGTGGCACGTGCCCGGCATTTCGGCCACGCTGCCGAGGCCTGCTTTGTTGCGCAGCCGACCTTGTCTGTGGCCATCAAGAAGCTCGAGGACGAGCTGGGCGTGACGCTGTTCGAACGCGGCGGCTCCGAAGTCTCGGTCACGCCGCTCGGCGCGCAGATCGTGGCCCAGGCCGAGCGCGTGCTGGAACAGACCGCCGCCATCAAGGAGCTGGCCAAGCAGAACAAGGACCCGCTGTCGGGTCCGTTGCGCCTGGGCGTGATCTACACGATCGGCCCTTACCTGCTGCCGCCGCTGGTGAAGAACCTGATCGAGCACGTGCCGCAGATGCCGCTGGTGCTGCAGGAGAATTTCACCGTCAAGCTGCTCGACCTGCTGCGCCAGGGTGAACTCGACGCGGCGATCATGGCCCTGCCGCTGCCGGAACACGGCATGGCGGTGCAGCCGCTCTACGACGAGCCCTTCGTGGTCGCGATGCCGAAGACCCACCCGTGGGCCAGCCGCAAGGACATCTCCGCCGAAGACCTGAAAAGCGAGACCATGCTGCTGCTCGGCGCCGGGCACTGCTTCCGCGACCAGGTGCTGGAAGTCTGTCCGGAGATGGCGCGCTTTTCGTCCTCGCCGAGCGCCGGCAACGGCATGCAGCGCACCTTCGAAGGCTCGTCGCTGGAGACGATCCGCCACATGGTCGCCAGCGGCATCGGCCTGACCGTGCTGCCGCGCGCCTCGGTGCCGGACATGAAGGACCCGAACGGCATGCTGACCTTCGTGCCCTTCCAGGAACCGGCGCCCTCGCGCCGCGTGGTGATCGTCTGGCGCAAGAGTTTCACGCGCCGCGCGGCGATCGACGCCGTGGTCAATGCCGTGGCCGAGTGCCGGCTGCCGGGCGTCGAGATGGTCACGCTTCAGGCCGCAGCCTGAAACGCGGCGGCTGCGCGGCCGGCGCCGACGCCGTGGCGGTGGCCGGCTCCTGGTGAAAGCCGGGCAGCCGGCAGATGCCCGGCGCCGCCGGCCGCCGCGCCGCGATATTTTCCAGCAGCTCCGCGCTGCGCCGCGGCGGCTCGATGCCGAGCGTGCAGCGCACCGGTTCCCAGGTCGCGCCGACCTGCCTGAATTCCATCGTCTGCACGGTGTAGCCGTGCCCGCCCTGCTCGACCGCCACCACGGCCGTGTCTCCGTTCACGGCGCCGAGCGCGAAGCGGCGCTGCGGCAAGCCGCCGCCCAGCACGTCGCTGGCGTTGAAGTTGCCGCCGCGGTCGGCAATCCCGCCTTCTTCACCCAGCCCCACGCCGAGCAAGGCCTGCACGCCGGCCGGCAGCTCGCGCAGCGATTGCGCCTCCGTCCAGTTGACCTCGATCCGGTCCGCCCTGGCCTCACCCGACCTGGCGCCCGCGTCGGCCAGCGCACAACAGCCGAGCCCGATACCGGCCGCCACCACGATACTTGCGAATTGCATCCGTCTCTCCTTCTCGTTTTGAGCCACGAAAGCCGCGATCGTAGCCCGGCCGGGTTCGTCATACTTTGTGCATAGTCGATCGTGCGCCATGAACAGGCTAAAATCCTGACCTTGCAAATTTTCAATTCAGAGTCCTCGATGAACAAGCTGGCGCTCTACTTCCGCCTGATCCGCGCCGACAAGCCGATCGGCATCCTGCTGCTGCTGTGGCCGACGCTGTGGGCCTTGTGGATGGCATCGAACGGCCATCCCGATCCGGCGATCGTCACCATCTTCGTGCTCGGCACCGCACTCATGCGCTCGGCCGGCTGCGCGATCAACGATTACGCCGACCAGGACTTCGACCGCCACGTCAAGCGCACCGTCGACCGCCCGCTGACCAGCGGCCGCATCAAGGGCTGGGAAGCGGTGACCATTGCCGCGGTGCTGGCGATCGTCTCCTTCCTGCTGATCCTGCCGCTGAACGCGCTGACCAAGCAGCTGTCGGTGGTGGCGCTGGTCGTGGCCGGCAGTTACCCCTACTTCAAGCGCTTCTTCGCCATCCCGCAGGCCTACCTCGGCATCGCCTTCGGCTTCGGCATTCCGATGGCCTTCGCCGCCGTGCAGAACCAGGTGCCGGCCGTGGCCTGGTGGCTGCTGGTGGCCAACATCTTCTGGGCCGTGGCCTACGACACCGCCTACGCGATGGTCGACCGCGACGACGACATCAAGCTGGGCATGCGCACCTCGGCGATCACCTTCGGGCGCTTCGACGTTACGGCGATCATGCTGTGCTACGCGGCGGCGCTGGGCATCGACCTGGTGTGCGGCTGGTCGCTCGGCCTGCGCTGGTGGTTCGTCGGCGGCGTGGTCGTCGCGGCCGGGATGGCGCTGTACCACTACACCCTGATCCGCGAGCGCGACCGCATGAAGTGCTTTGCTGCGTTCCGTCATAACAACTGGCTGGGCGCCGCACTGTTCGCAGGTGTCGCGCTAGACTATGCATTCGGTTAATATTGTCTGTAATACATAAACCCACATCGAAGAGGTTCTCCCATGATGGAAAAAATCCCGACCCAGACCGGCGCCCGTGACCAGCTGCTGTCCGACCTGAAGACCGTGATCCAGGACGCCGAAGCCTGGCTGCGCCACAGCGGCCACCTGACCGGCGAGGAATTCAAGGCTGCCAAGGCCAAGTTCGAGCGCACCATCGTCAAGGCTAAGGACGACATCGTCCGCCTCGAAGAAGCCGTGGTCGAGAAGACCAAGGTGGCCGCCAAGGCGACCGACGAGTACGTCCAGGAGAACCCGTGGAAGTCGGTCGGCATCGGCGCCGCTGTCGGCGTCGTGATCGGCATGTTGATCGCCCGCCGCTGATGGCATTGTTCGCGGCGGCAGGCCGGGTTGCATCGACGCTGGTGGCCATGATCGGCACGCGGCTGGAACTGGCCGCCGTCGAATTCCAGGAAGACGCGCGCCGCCTGCTCGGCTACCTCGCGTGGTCGCTGCTGGCGGTGTTCCTCGCTACCGGCGCGGTCATGCTGGTGGCGCTGTTCGTCATCCTGCTGTTCTGGGATTCCTATCGCCTGCAGGCGGTGGCCGGCATGGCCGTGCTGCTGGCGGTCGGCGCCGGCGTCATCGTGATGTCGGTGCGTTCGAAACTGAACGCGCAGTCGCCGCTGTTCGCGGACACACTGGCCGAGCTGCGCAAGGACATCGACTATGTGCGTCATGCGGCTGCCGGAGCGACCGATGAATAAGCCGACCCTCGCCGCGCGCCGTGCGGAACTCGTCGAACGCTGCGCCGAGCAGCGCACCGGCCTGGCCTACGAACTGCGCTCGCTGCGGCCTGCCGCCATGCTCGATCATCCGGTGGCGGGCTATGTGGTCGGCCACAAGAAGCTGGTGTTCGGCGCGCTCGGTGCGACTCTGGGAATGGCGCTGCTGCGCCGGAAGTCCCTGATGGCGCTGGCCGGGTCGGCGCTGTCGGTCTGGCGCATGGCGCAGGGCGGGCTGGCGATGCTGGCGCAGTTCCGGCGCTGAACCGTGGCCGTGCATCTTCCTGCGCGGCGTGATCTTATCCTGGGTGGCTTCGTTGCCCTTGTCGCCATCGCCCATGCGCTGGATCTCTCCTTCGCGGCGCCCTTCTTCAACTTCCTGATCGTGCTGTTTGCCTTGTGTGGCGGCGGTGCGCTGGTGCTGGCGCTGTTCGGCGTGAAGCCGCACTGGGTGGGCATTCCTCTTGGCCTGCTCGGCATCGGCGGGTTGCTGATGGTTTGCCTGTGGATCGTCGTGACGGCTGTTTTCGATGGGAACTCGCCGGCCGATGCAGAACTCGGCGATGGATTGCTATGCCGGCAAACCGCGTATGGTTTCGTCACGAGCGATTCGGGAGTGGACCTGGCGATCTACCGTCGTTTCCTTCTCGTCGACCGCAAGCTGTACGGAGAACGCCGCTCCGCTATCTATCCAAATGGCACGCCTGCGATACCGGCCGGCCTGCAATCTGCGATCATGCGCTGCGGCACGCTGCTTTACCTAAAACACTGAAGTCTACACTTTACTTTAGCGCGCACCGGTGCAATACTGAAGTCTCAACTTCAGTATGGAGATCGCCATGACTGCGCCAAGCGTTCAGCAAGACACGTTCACGATCGAACGTTTTTATCCGCAACAGCCCGGCACCGTATTCGCCGCTTTCGCCGACCCGGCCCGCAAGCGCCGCTGGTATGCGGAAGGCGAAACCCATGACGTCGACGAGTTCCAGATGCGGTTCGAAGTCGGGGGCCAGGAAAACCTGTCCTCGCGCCTGAACGCGAACACGCCGTTTGCCGGCGTGGCCCTGGACCGGCGCGGCAGTTTTCTCGACATCGTGCCCGACACCCGTATCGTCACCGCGGCCACGATGGCCATCGGCGGCCGGCGCATCTCGGCCTCGCTCGAGACCGTCGAATTCGTGCCGGTCGATGGCGGCACCCGCCTCGTCTTCACGCACCAGGCCGTGTTCTTCGAAGGCGCCGACGGCCCGCAGATGCGCAGGCAGGGCTGGGAACTGCTGCTCGACCGGATGACGGCGGAACTGGCGCCATGAGCACCGCGCTCGCGCCCAGCGACGCCGACCGCATCTTCATCGCGATGGGCGACGCCACCCGGCGCACGATCTTCCGGCTGCTGTCGCAGGGGCCGCAGTCGGTCAGCGCGCTGGCCAGGGCATTGGACATCACGCTGACCGCGGTCGCCCAGCACCTAGACGTCCTGCAGTCCTGCCGCCTGGTACAGACCCGCAAGACAGGCCGCGTGCGCCAGTGCGCCATCGATCCGCAGGGCCTGGTGGTGCTGGACGAATGGATCGCGATGAACAAGCGCCTGTGGGATGCGCGCCTCGACCGGCTCGGTGCGATGCTGGACGAGCCGGGGCAGAGCTAGCTCCTGCGTCAGCGCACGGCCTGGCCGTTCAGCGTGTAGCTGATGCGCGCCTCATCGGACCAGCCCTTGTCGCCCAGTGCCGGCTGCTGTTTGTCGGTCGACGCCAGCACCAGGCGGCGGCTGCCGTCCTCGATGGTCACGGTGTCGTAGCCCTTCGGCGCCTCGATCTTCGTGGCCTCGAGCTTGTCGCAGACGTTGAAGCCGAACAGGCTCGCGGTCGCCAGCGCCGCGCGGAACTTCAGCCCTTCGGACTTTGCCATTTCCATTTGCGCCGCGCAGGCCAGGCGCAGGTCGCCCATGCGCTGGACGCCGTCCGGCAGGCCGGGCGAACGCACCTGCACCAGCGGATGGTTGAATTCGCCCTTGGGGAAGTTGCGGTTGACGACCACCATCGAATCGCTGTCCTCGGCCAGCGTCCCGCGTTTCAGCGCGAAGGTGGAGTTCGATGCCATCGGCAGCGGCACCCGGTGATCCGCGCCGACCAGCTCGACCTGGTTGCCGGCCTGCGCCGGATCGACCTTCGGCAGGCGGAAGGTCAAGGTGGCGCCCGGCGCCTTTTCCGGTGCGCGCTTCTCGAACACGTCACGGGCTTTTTCCAGCAGGCGCAAGCGCCAGGCCATGGGACTGGCTTCATCCGAATCGGTCTTGTGGCCGACGTTGATCCCGTCGTTGGCGTGGACGCTGCCGGCGACGGCCAGCAGGATGAAGAAGGAACGGAGGCGCATGCGGATACCCTGGTTGAATGGATGCTGAACATTAGCATGTCAACATCGCGGCCAGGCGTGGCTATCCGACGAACGGTCGAATTCCCGGGTTAGACGGCGTCCGTGCCTAATTCGTCGCCCAGCTCGCGCCCGCGCGCCGCCGCCGCCTTCATCGCATCGACGATGGCCTGCTTCACGCCGGCCTGCTCCATGCTGGTGATGGCCGCGTAGGTCGTGCCGCCCTTCGAGGTCACGCGCTGGCGCAGCACCTCGACCGGCTCATTGGACTGCGCCGCCAGCTGGGCCGCGCCGGTAAAGGTGGCGATCGCCAGCTCCCTGCCCTGCTCTTTAGATAAACCCATCTCCAGCGCCGCCTGCTGCATCGCCTCGAGGAAGAAGAACACATAGGCCGGGCCGCTGCCCGACACCGCCGTCACTGGATCGATCATGTCTTCCGACTCCAGCCACACGGTCTTGCCGACCGCGCGCAGGATGCTGTCCGCGGCTTCCTTCTGCGCCGCGCTGACGCCGGCCATCGCCACCATTCCGGTGATGCCCTGGCCGATCAGGGCCGGCGTATTCGGCATGGTGCGCACGATGGCGCCGTAGCCGCCGAGCCAGCGCGACAGGTCGTTGGCGCGGATGCCGGCCGCGATCGACAGCACCAGCGGCCGCGCTTCCAGTTGCGACTGCAGGCGCAGGGCCACGTCGCGCATCTGCTGCGGCTTCACGGCCAGCACGATCACGTCGCTGGCCGCGACAGGCGCGCCGATCTCGGGCGCGGTGCTCACGTCGTACTGCGCGCGCAGCTTCTCGAGCGCTTCCGGGCTCGGGTCGATCACGTGGATGTCCGCGCCTTGCGCGACCTTGCCGGCCAGGCCGGCGATGAGGGCGGTGGCCATGTTGCCGCCGCCGATGAAGCTGATTTTCATGGTGCTCTCTTCATTCATAGTGACGCGCGCCGAAGATGGCGCTGCCTACGCGCACGATCGTCGCGCCTTCCAGCACCGCCGCCTGCATGTCGCTCGACATGCCCATCGACAGCGTGTCGAGGTGGATGCCGGCCTTGACGATGTCCTGCGCCAGTGCACGCAGGCGCGCGAACGGGACGCGCTGCAGCGCCGGGTCCTCCTGCGGTTCAGGGATGGCCATCAGGCCGCGCAGGCGCAGGTTCGGCAATGCAGCCACCGCCTGCGCCAGCGCCGGCAGCTCGTCGGGCGTGACGCCGCTCTTGCTGGCTTCGCCGCTGATGTTCACCTGCAGGCAGATATTCAACGGGCCGAGTTCGGGCGGGCGCTGCTCGGACAGGCGCTGCGCGATCTTCAGGCGCTCGACCGTATGCACCCAGTCGAAATGGGTCGCGATCGGCCGCGTCTTGTTGGACTGGATCGGGCCGATGAAGTGCCACTCCAGCCGGGTATCCGGTAGCGCTTTTGCGACAGCCGCGATCTTGTCGACGCCTTCCTGCAGGTAGTTCTCGCCGAACGCGCGCTGGCCTGCCGCCACCGCTTCCAGCACCGCCTCAGCAGGGAAAGTCTTCGAGACGGCCAGCAGCTGGACCGTCGAACGGGGCCTGCCGGCGGCCTGGCAGGCCACCTGGATTGTCGCTTCGACAGCTTGCAAGTTCCTGGCGATTGTGGACATAATGGTTTTCTATAGGAAATATTTTTGCGACCTTGTTCGCGCCGTCGCACCACAGGATTATATCTAAATGGACATCTCGGAACTCCTCGCTTTCTCGGTCAAGAACAAGGCCTCGGACCTGCACCTCTCGGCCGGCCTGCCGCCGATGATCCGCGTGCACGGCGACGTCCGCCGCATCAACCTGCCGGCGATGGAGCACAAGGACGTCCACTCCATGATCTATGACATCATGAACGACGGCCAGCGCAAGCAGTACGAAGAGATGCTGGAGTGCGACTTCTCGTTCGCGATCCCGGGCCTGGCACGGTTCCGCGTCAACGCCTTCAACCAGGAACGCGGCGCCTCCGCCGTGATGCGGACCATTCCGTCCAAGATCCTGTCGCTGGAAGAACTGAATGCACCGAAGATCTTCGCCGAACTGGCGATGAAGCCGCGCGGCCTGGTGCTGGTCACCGGCCCGACCGGCTCCGGCAAGTCGACCACGCTGGCCGCGATGATCAACCACCTGAACGAGAACGAGTACGGGCACATCCTGACGATCGAGGACCCGATCGAATTCGTCCACGATTCCAAGAAGTGCCTGATCAACCAGCGCGAAGTCGGCCCGCACACGCTGTCCTTCAACAATGCGCTGCGTTCGGCGCTGCGCGAAGACCCGGACGCGATCCTGGTCGGCGAGCTGCGCGACCTCGAGACCATCCGCCTGGCGCTGTCGGCGGCCGAGACCGGCCACCTGGTGTTCGGTACCCTGCACACCTCGTCGGCGGCCAAGACCATCGACCGTATCGTCGACGTCTTCCCGGCCGAGGAAAAGGAGATGGTGCGCGCGATGCTGTCGGAATCGCTGCAGGCCGTGATCTCGCAGACCCTGCTGAAGACCAAGGACGGCTCGGGCCGCGTGGCCGCGCACGAGATCATGATCGGCACCCCGGCGATCCGCAACCTGATCCGCGAAGCGAAGATCGCGCAGATGTATTCGGCGATCCAGACCGGCTCCAGCGTCGGCATGCAGACCCTGGACCAGAACCTGACCGACCTGGTGCGCCGCAACGTGATCTCGAGCGCAGCTGCCCGTTTTGCGGCCAAGATCCCCGAGAACTTCCCCGGCTAAGAAGGAAACGAGATGGAACGCGACCAGGCCTCCAAGTTCATGTTCGACCTGCTGCGCCTGATGGTCAGCAAGGGCGGCTCCGACCTGTTCATTACCGCCGGCTTCCCGCCCGCAATCAAGATCGACGGCAAAATGACGCCGGTCTCGAACCAGGCGCTGCAAGGCGGCCACACGGCCGACCTGGCGCGCGCCATCATGAACGACAAGCAGGCCGCAGGGTTCGAGCTGTCGAAAGAAGCGAACTTCGCGATCAGCCCCGGCGACCTGGGCCGCTTCCGCGTGTCCGCCTTCATGCAGATGGGCTGCGTGGGCATGGTGCTGCGCGTGATCACGACCACCATCCCGCGTTTCGAGGACCTCGAACTGCCGGACGTGCTGAAGGACGTGGTCATGACCAAGCGCGGCCTGGTGATCATGGTCGGCGCCACCGGCTCCGGCAAATCGACGACGCTGGCCGCGATGGTGGGCTACCGCAACGAGAACAGCTACGGCCACATCATCACCATCGAAGACCCGGTCGAATTCGTGCACCCGCACCGCAACTGCGTGATCACGCAGCGCGAAGTCGGCGTCGATACCGACAGCTTCGAGGCCGCGCTGAAGAACTCGCTGCGCCAGGCGCCGGACGTAATCCAGATCGGCGAGATCCGCGATCGCGAGACCATGGAGCACGCGATCGCCTTTGCCGAAACCGGCCACCTGTGCCTGGCCACCCTGCACGCCAACAGCGCCAACCAGGCCCTGGACCGCATCATCAACTTCTTCCCGGAAGAGCGCCGGCAGCAGCTGCTGATGGACCTGTCGCTGAACCTGAAGGGCCTGATTTCGCAGCGACTGATCCCGCGAAAAGAGACCAAGGGCCGCGTGGTAGCGATCGAAATCCTGCTGAACTCGCCGCTGATCTCCGACCTGATCTTCAAGGGCGAAGTCCACGAGATCAAGGAGATCATGAAGAAGTCGAGGGAGCTGGGCATGCAGACCTTCGATCAGGCCCTGTTCGATCTCTACGAACTCGACAAGATTTCGTACGAAGACGCGCTGCGCAACGCCGACTCGGTGAACGACCTGCGCCTGAACATCAAGCTCAACAGCAAGCACGCGAAGAACCGCGATCTGACCGCCGGCACCGAGCATCTGGGCATCGTCTAAAGCTGCCCGCAGTGCGCGCACGATTGAGAAATATATAAAGTCCGCTGGCGCGGCACCCTAATGTCATACACGTAGACCGAACAATCACCCGAGGAGGCCGTGATGTGGAGTCAAGTGTATAACCCGCTGGGTAGCGCCGTCCTGTCGACCCTGGCGGCAGCCGTTCCGGTTGCCGTCATGCTGGTCGCGCTCGCTTTCTTTCACATCAAGGCACACATCGCCGCCCTGCTCGGCCTCGCCGCCGCGCTGCTGGTGGCGATCTTCGCGTACGCGATGCCGGCGCCGACCGCGCTGGCAGCCGCCCTGTACGGCGCCGCCAACGGCCTGCTGCCGATCGGCTGGATCATCCTGAACGTGATCTTCCTGTACCAGCTGACCGAGCGTAAGGGCTACTTCAAGGTCCTGCAGGAATCGATCACCGGCATCACCACCGACCGCCGCCTGCAGCTGCTGCTGGTGGCGTTCTGCTTCGGCGCCTTCTTCGAGGGCGCTGGCGGCTTCGGTACGCCGGTGGCGGTCACCGGCGCCATGCTGATCGGGCTGGGCTTCGCGCCGCTGGCCGCCTCCGGCCTGTCGCTGATCGCGAACACGGCGCCGGTGGCGTATGGCGCCCTCGGCTCGCCGCTGATCGCACTGGCAGGGGTCACCGGCCTCGACCTGTTGCAGCTGTCGGGCATGGTCGGCCGGCAGCTGCCCTTCTTCTCGGTGCTGGTGCCGTTCTGGCTGATCTGGGCCTTCTGTGGGTTTGCCGGCATGGCCGCGATCTGGCCGGCGATCCTGGTTGCGGGGGTCGCCTTCGCCATTCCGCAATTTTTGATCTCGAACTTCCACGGCCCGTGGCTGGTGGACGTCGGCGGCTCGCTGATCTCGATGCTGTGCCTGACGCTCTTCCTCAGGGTCTGGAAGCCGGCGTCGATCTGGACCGATACGGCGGGCAAGCTCAAGACGGATACGGGCACAGGCGCCTCGGCAGGTGACGCTACCGGGGCCTATGCCGGCGCCGGCGATGGCGGTGCCGGCGGTGCTTATGCCGGCGCTAATGCAGTGGGCGGCGCCTATGCCGGCGGGGCCGATGCCTACACCGGCGGCGGCGGTGGTACGTATGCAGATGCGAACGCCAACGTGAATACCGGCGGCGGCACACCGGGTCCTGCATCGCCGGTCCACAATCACCCGCGCTCGGCCGTACTGAAAGCCTGGCTGCCCTGGCTCATCCTGTCGGTGCTGGTCTTCTTGTGGGGCATTCCCGAGTGGAAGAAGATGCTCGACGGCCTCTCGGTCTTCAAGTACGACTGGCCGGCCCTGCACAAGGTCGTGCAGAAGATGCCGCCGGTCGCCGCCAAGCCGACTGCCGAGGCTGCCGTCTACACGCTCAACTGGCTGTCCGCCACCGGCTCAGGCATCCTGGCCGCCGCCGTCATCTCCGGCTTGGTGATGGGTTACAAGGTCCGCGAGCTGTTCGCCGTGTACTGGGCCACGCTCAAGATCATGCGCTTCTCACTGCTGACGATCGCTGCCATGCTGGCGCTGGGCTATACCACCCGCTATTCCGGCCTCGACTCGACGCTCGGCTTGGCCTTCGCGAATACCGGCGTGCTCTACCCCTTCTTCGGCACCCTGCTCGGCTGGCTGGGCGTGGCACTGACAGGCTCGGATACTGCCTCCAACGTGCTGTTCGGCGGCCTGCAGAAGACCTCGGCCACCCAGCTCGGCCTGGATCCGGTGCTGATGGCGGCCGCGAATTCCTCGGGCGGCGTGATGGGCAAGATGATCGATGCGCAGTCCATCGTGGTCGCCTCCACCGCCACCAAGTGGTATGGCCATGAAGGCGAGATCCTGCGCTATGTGTTCTTCCATTCCATTGCGCTGGCCTGCCTGGTCGGCATCCTGGTCACGCTGCAGGCCTACGTGTATCCATTCACGGCACTGGTCAGGTGAGCGCGCCGGCTACAGGGCCTGCCAGCGCTGCACCAGGCCCACCAGATGCACCAGGCCATACACGAGGCAGATGAGCGAGCTCCAGACGACGAAAGGCGTGATCCTGCCGCCCTTCGCCAGCACCAGCGGCGCGTAGGCAAAGGCGCGCAGCAGGTAGACAGCGGTGATGGCGACCAGCGCCGCCTTCAGGAGCGGCAGCGCGCTAATGATGCCGGCGCCGGCCAGCGCATACGCCGACCAGGCGCCGAGCACGGCAGCAATGCAGGCCGTGACGAGCGTCGGATACCACCTGCCCTGTTCCGCTGCCCGCGCCATGCGTTCGCCCGCACCGAAGAAGCGGTACCAGGCCGGGCCGCCGGCGATGATACCGAGGTGCAGCATCGCCGCAATCGCACTGAGTACGGCCCCGGCAGCGAGCGGCATGTTCACGGCAGCATGCATCGTCTTCTTTCGTTTACACTGTTGCATGTACATTAACGCACTACGCGGGAGACTGTCATGAACGTATACGACTTCCAGGCCACGTCCCTGGACGGCAAGCCGGTCGACCTCGCCCAATACCGCGGCAAGGTCCTCCTGATCGTCAACACCGCCAGCAAATGCGGCTTCACCCCGCAGTACCAGGGCCTGGAAACCGTGTACCGCGAACTGCGCGGCCGCGGCCCGGGCTTCGAGGTGCTGGGTTTCCCCTGCAACCAGTTCGGCGCGCAGGAGCCGGGCACGGAAGACGAAATCGGCGCCTTCTGCGAAAAGAACTACGGCGTCAGCTTCCCGATGTTCGCCAAGGTCGACGTCAACGGCGATGCGGCGCATCCGCTGTGGAAGTACCTGAAGGGCGAAGCGCCGGGCGTGCTGGGCACCGAGGGCATCAAGTGGAACTTCACCAAGTTCCTGATCGGGCGCGACGGCCAGGTCGCCAAGCGCTATGCGCCGACTACCAAGCCGGAAGAGATTGCGGACGATATCGAAAGGCTGCTGGGGCAGTAAACCGCTGCTCTACTCCCCGCGGCGCTTCGACAGGGCCGCGTGGGGCGCCAACACGAACATGCAGCTGGTCAGTTGGTCCCGCTCGGGCGCCCTGGGCTGGCTCATCAGCGTGCACAAGCGCTCCAGCAAGCCGTTCACTTCCGCCAGTTCGGCTTTGCTCAACCAGGCCTTGTTCCGGGCCGCCCACAACTGCCGCGATGCGCCTTCGGTCACCACGCCAGGCATCGCTAACGCATCACTGAAATCCTTTTCCGCGACCTGCAGCAGGCCGTGCGCGAATTTGCGCAATGCCGCGGCATGCGCTTCGCTATCCGTGCGGTACGCCAGGCGCAGGGGCGCTGACGCATCGCCGGCAAGCCGGTAACGGCGCTCTTCTTCGCCCTTCCCGCCTGCCTCCACAACCAGGCCGGACCGGCACAAGACCTTGAGGTGGTAGTACAAGCCGTCGGCATGCCGTCCCAGCTGCAAAGCCAGGTCTGCCGCCGTCGCTTCGCCGCCGAGCGAAGCCAGCGTATCGACGATTTCCTGGCGTACGGGCGAGGCCAGCACAGTGATCAGTTCAGGGTCGTCGATGGCACGGTAATCGATGGTCGATGGTCGCATGGCGCTATCTTTTGTTGAAAAACATATATAGTATTTCAACAAATTACTGCACACAAGCGCCTGCCATGACAACCAGACCGCCTGCCACGCCCCTCCTCGCTGCTTTGCTGCTATTCGCGGCCTGCCTATGCCTGGCGCCTGCCGCGGCCCAGCCCCAGATCAGCGGCCAGCAGTTCAGGGATGACATCGCATTCATCCGGCAAACCATCGCACGCACGCATCCGAATCCCGGTTTCTCGGCCGATCCCGAAACCATAGACGGTGCACTGGATGCCATTGGCCAGGCCGCGCCGGCGTCCATGACCCGCGACCAGGCCTGGCAGCAGCTGGCAGCGCTCAATCCCGTTTTCGGGGACGCCCACCTGTTCATCGGCTACCCGGACTGGCGCACGGAAGCCAGGGCTCACCTGGCATCGGGCGGCACCCTGTTTCCCTACGAGGTCGATATTTCCCCGGACGGCCGGCTGTTCATTCGCACCCGACTGGACGGCGCCACGACACCGATGAAGGGCGCGCGCATCCTCGCCATCGACGGCATCGATGCTGCCCAGGCGGTGTCAGCGCTGTCCGCCCGCACCCACGGCGACACCGCCCTGTTTCGCCGCCATCTGCTGGCCCAGCGCTGGTGGCTGTATCACTGGAAGATGTACGGCGCGCGCACGCACTACCGCCTGGCGCTGGAACGCGGGAAAAAACGCTGGACGGAAGACGTCCCGGCCGGCGCCGGGCTTCCGGCTTTGCTGCGCGATGAAAGCGCATTCGAGCGCCAGTTCGGCTTCAGGAGCGAACCCGGCTGCGCAGCGGTGCTGACCGTCGGCTCCTTCGACCACGCTTTCAAGGAGCGCTTCCTGACTCTGACACAGGCGGCGTTCACGCGCTTGCGCGAGGATGGCGCCTCGACGCTGTACATCGACATCAGTGCCAACGGCGGCGGCGACGACGACTTGTGGCTGGACGGTTTGATGCCTTACCTGGCGACGCAAGCCTACCGCACCGGCTCGACTTACGTGAAAAAAGTCATCGAGCCCAATACGGCGCGCGGCGAAACGGCCGGCCAGGTCGTCGAGGGCGCCATCGACACCTGGCATCCGGCGCAGCTGGACAATCCCTTGCTATTCAAGGGCAAGGTAGTGGTGGTCCTCGGGCCCTCGACATATTCGTCGGCAGTGCTGTTCGCGAACGTCATGCACGATTTCGGCTTCGCGACACTGACAGGAAGCGGCAATGCCGCCCGGCGCACGCAATCCGGCGGCATCCGGCGTTTCGTCCTGCCGCACAGCGGGCTGGCGCTGTGGGTACCGCGCTTCGTGCTGGCGCCACCGGCGGGAGAAAGGCCGGACGCACTGCTTGCCCCGGATATGCCGCTTGAGAGGCTGCCGGTGCCGGCTTGCGGGAAGGTCGAGAAGTTGCTCGGGCAGTGATACTCATGCACCGATAATCACATACGCGGCACCGAGCTCGGTTTGCAAGGCTTCGCATAGTTTTTGCTGCTCGGCGCGAAACGCTTCCTCTGCTGTTCGCGACGGAAATCCCGATCGTACTGGATCATCCTGATTGAGAGTTTCGTCGAATGCAGCAGCCCACGCGTCCAGTCGCGATACCAGTGCAGGCGAGATCGGAAGAGACGCAGGCTCAACATTTCCGATCTCCCCTGGGCTTGCTTCCCAAATCGGAAAGCACTCGTAATCGGCCATGAGTTTTAGAGTACGCATCGTTTGCTCATTTTCCAAGAAATGGGCCTGCCTTCGACTCCAGCAGCTTGACCAGCTCGGGCTGCATGTAAGTGTAATCGTCCGGTATATCCAGGCAAATCACTCGTTTTCCGTTCAGGTGGCGCCTGAATTTGGCGGCCAGTTGCGTCCGATGCTTCTTCTCCATCACGAAGATGATGGTCGCCCACGCGATCTGCTCGGGCGACAATGGCACGTCCGCATCCGCGCCCAGGCCGGCGGAATCCGTTTCGACGCCGGGCCAGGTCGAGAACACTTGCTCGCCGGTCGGGCTGCGCAGGCGGTTATGCGTACAGATGAAAAGTGCGCGATGCATGGATGCGATCTGCCGTTCAGCGTTTTTCGAACCACGCCATGATGGCATCGTATTCGGCTCGCTGGTCCTTGCGCTTTTCTTCCACCGGCTTGCTGTCCAGGACCAGGCTGTGGCCGGCCTCCGGGATGCGCCGGAAGCGCACGTCCCGGCCTTGCGCGCGCAGCTGCGCGTACAACACTTCGGTGGACAGGATCGGCACGCTCGTGTCCTGCATGCCGCTGCCCAGGTAGACGCGGGCGCGCGTCGGCGCCAGTTGATCCGCCGGCGACTGGGCAAGGAAGCTGCTCCACCGTAGATACGGGTGGCCCATGAAGAATTTGCTGGTGCTGGCCGGGTCGGCGCGGATCGCGCTGAAGCTGTCGTCGAGTTCCTGCAGGCGTTTGCGCTTTTCTTCATCGCTGCCACTGCTGCGATAAATGGCGGCGGCGAAATCGAAGAGCTGGGTGGTTCCACTGCCGCCGAGCAGCGCGACATCCTGGATCTCGGGGATGTCGTGCGCCAGGCTCGCCGCCATCTGCGCGCCTTCGGACACGCCGATCACCAGCACATGCCGTGCGTCGACTTCGGGACGCGACAGTGCATGGCGTACTGCCCGCTTCAGCGTGGCCAGCCAGGATTCGTAGGAAAAGTGCTGATTGAATTCGCCTGCGCAGCCGATGGCCGAGCCCCAGGGTCCCTGCTGCGGCGCATCCGACTGATATGGCTTGTCGACCGCCATGACCGCGTAGCGGCCCTGGTTCGCCAGGTACATCCATGCGGGAATCGTCGAGTCGAGTGCCGGCGTGCCCAGGCCCTTGAAGTTCGGGACGCAGCCCGATCCCTGGATCAGCAGGACCAGCGGGGCTTTCTGCGCCGGCTTCGACAGGTAATATCGGGTCGGGCCAACGCCGGCGCCGTCGCCCAGCGTCACGCGCGTCAGCGTCAAGGTCTTCGCCTCGAAGCGTTCTTCGTGCGCGTCCGGGCCAGCCGCCCGGGCGCTGCACGAGAGCGCGGCCGCCAGCAGGAGGCCGGAAGCATATCGAACCCTCACTGCGGCACGAAGCGGATCGCCTGGCCGCCGCCCGGCGCCAGCTTCAGCTGCAGCACATCCTTCGCCGTCACCGTACGCGTTTCGGTGACCAGATCAAAGCGGTGCTCGTTGCGGTAATCCGCCGCATCGCCGTCGCGGTAGATCTCGGCCACATACTGCTTGCCGGCGTCGAGGAAGGACAAGGACAGCGGCAGCGTGCGCGCCTGCCCGTCGGTCACTGCGCCGACGTACCAGTTCTCGGACTTGCGGTCCTTGCGCGCGATGCTGACGTACTCGCCCACGGTGCCGTTCACCACGCGGGTGTCGGCCCAGTCGGTCGGCACGTCGCGGATGAACTTGAAGGCCGCCGGGTACTTGGCGTAGTTCTCCGGCAGGTCGGCCGCCATTACGATCGGCGAGTAGATGACGACGAAGTTGGCCAGCTGCTTGGCCTGGGTCGAATTGAACACCTTGCCGTCCGCACCCACCAGGCTGACGATGCCCGGCGTGTAGTCCATCGGGCCGCTCAGCATGCGCGTGAACACCAGCTTGGCCTCGTGGTCGACCGGGTTCACCGGATTGCCCCAGGCGTTGTACTCGACGCCGCGCGCACCTTCGCGCGAGACCCAGTTCGGATACGTGCGGCGCAGGCCGGTGTCCTTGACCGGCTCGTGGGTATCGACGGCGATCTTGTAGCGCGCGGCCTCGGTGACGGCTTTCACGAAATGGCGCACGCCTTCCTGCGAATCGTAGTGGCCATAGTGCACCTTGCCGTCCGCGCCCTTGAACTGCATGCTGCCGGCTTCGTGCACGTAGCCGGACTTGACGCTGTCCACGCCGAGCTTCGCGTACAGCTTATACGCAGCCGTCATCTGCTTTTCGTAGGCCGGCAGGTTGGCGCCGGTCTCGTGGTGCCCGATCAGGCGCACGTTCTTTTCTTTCGCGTAGGCGGCCAGCACCGGCAGATCGAAGTCCGGATAAGGCTTGGTGAAGCTGAAGTCGGCGCCGCCGTGGCCCCAGTCGCTTTCCCAGCCCTGGTTCCAGCCTTCGACCAGCACGCCGCGGAAACCGTTCTGGGCGGCAAAGTCGATGTACTTCTTGACGTTGTCCGTGTTGGCGCCGTGCTTCGGGCCTGCGTTCCAGCTGGTGTGCTGCAGGTGCATGCTCCACCAGACGCCGACGAACTTCGACGGGTGCACCCAGCTCACGTCGCCCAGCTTGTTCGGCTCGTTCAGGTTCAGTTCAAGGTCCGACATGTAGAGGCCCGCCGCATCGTCGGCGATGCGCAGCGTGCGCCATGGCGTCGTGAAGGCGCCATGCTTGACCACGGCCAGCCCCGTCGACGACGGCGCCAGCTGCGCGCGCAGCTTCTGCCCTTCAACCTTGCGCACCCACATCGAGGCGTAATCGACCAGCGCCGCCTCGTGCAGGGCGACGTGGGTGCCATCCTCCAGCCGGAGGGTGAGCGGCGTATTGGCGGTGCCGATTTCCTTCAAAGGCGCCTTCTGCACCAGCTCTTCGAGACCGGGCAGCTCGCCGGCCGGAATCCACCAGGCGGTGGCCGGCTGGGCGACCGCGAACTCGGTCAGCTCGTCGAGGATCGCCGTGTCACGCAGCTGCGGCTGCGCCGGGAATTCGTAGCGGAAGCCGACGCCGTCGTCGTAGATGCGGAAGACGACCGTCATCGCGCGGCCTGCACGGTTTTTCTGTTCGAGGTCGACGCGCAATTCCCGATAGTGGTTGCGCACGTAGCGGCGTTCGCCCCAGGGCTGCTCCCAGGTGTCGTCATGCTCGCTGACCTTCTGGGCGCGCAGGCTGAAGCCGCCGTCCAGCTTGGGCGCGTTGACGAGGTTGAAGCCGAGGCGCGACAGGCCGATGATCTCCTTGCCGCGGCGCTTGACGTCGTAGCCGAGCTTGCCCATGCCGTCCAGCTGGACCTCGACGCTGAGCACGTCCCCCGGCGATGCCGCGCTGGCCACCACGGTCTGGGCCCAGGCCGGCACGGCCATGTAACTCGTAAACATCGCGGCGGCGACGGCGAAGGACATCGAACGGATACGCATCAATACACCCCTGAGAAGCCGGACCGCGTCGCGATCCGGCAATATGATAGAGATGTAATATTACTACAGCTCAGCTGCCGCTCAGCTCGCGATCAGCCGACGTTCAAGCCCATCGCGCGTACCAGTTCGGCCGCCTGGCGCGGCGAAATCGTCGCCCCGGCAAACTGCTTGGCGTTCGACAGTTTGAGTCCGCCTACATCGGCCTCGCGCAAGTCGGCCTGCTCGAAGCGGGTGTCCTTGGTGTGCGCGTCGCGCAGGCTGCCGCCTTCGAACACGGCTTCGCGGAAGTCGCAGCCCGACAGGTCGGCATCCGCGAAATCCAGGCCGATGAGTTTGGCCTTCCTGAACGACATGCGGCGCAGGTCGGCGCCGACCAGCAGGCAGTCCTCGAAGGACAGGCCGAGCTGGGACACTTCTTCGAAGCTGGCGCCGGTCAGCTTGCAGCCGCGGAAGCTGCAGGACGCCAGCTTGGCGCGGCGCCAGCCGGCGTTGTTCAGGTCGCAGGCTTCGAAGCGGGCGTCGACCAGGTCGGCGGCTTCGAAGTCGGCATGGCCGCCGCGGCAGCGCCGCCAGCGCGTGCGCGCCAGGTTCGCCGCGTAGAACGAAGCCTCGGCGACAAAGCAATTGGCAAAGCTGCAGTCCTGCAGGTTCAGGCGCGACAGGTCGGCCTGCTGGAAATCGCATTCCTCGAAGGCCAGCAGCGCCTGTTCGGCGAGCAGTGCTTCGATGCGGGCGCGGCTGATGGTTTCGCCGCTGATGGTGATCAAAGGTTTTGGCATGCCAGAGAGCATACCCGAACCGCGCGTCGCAGGAATACGCCAGCCTTCCGGAGTTTCAGGCAAGTCCAGGCATGGCCCCGATCCTAAAATTTCTCCTGTTCCGCCACAGCTCGTGGCGCATTCAAGGAGAAATCAAATGAGTCAGGTATGGTTCATCACCGGCGCCAGCCGTGGAATCGGCGCCCACATCGCCCGCGCGGCGCTGCAGGCTGGACACCGGGTCGTGGCGACCGGCCGCAAGCTGGCGCCGCTGCGTAAAGCATTTACCGACGTCCCGTCCGAGAACCTGGCGTTGGTCGAACTGGACGTGAGCAGTGAAGCGCAAGCCCGACAGGCCGTGCAGGCTGCCGTCGAACGCTTCGGCCGCATCGACGTGCTCGTGAATAATGCGGGCTACGGACAGTTGGGCTATTTCGAGGAGATCAGCGCCGGCGCCATCGAACAGCAGTTCGCCACCAATGTGTTCGGCGTGATGCACGTGATGCGCGCAGCGCTGCCGGTGATGCGGCGCCAGCGCGCGGGCCATGTCTTCAACCTGTCGTCGATCGGCGGCGCGCTGGGTTTCGAAGGCTCGTCCATCTATTGCGCCAGCAAATTCGCGGTCGAAGGCTTGTCCGCATCGGTGGCGCTGGAAGTCGCGCAATTCGGCATCAAGGTCACCGTGGTCGAGCCGGGCTTCTTCCGCACCGATTTTCTGGATGCGAACTCGATCCGCTACGGCGATGGTGCGCTCGACGGCTACGCCAGTGCCAGTGCGGCCAGGGATACCTACGAAGCCTACAACCGCCGCCAGGCCGGCGATCCGGCCAAGCTGGGCGCCGCCCTGGTAGAGATCGCCGCGATGGCCGAGCCGCCCAAGCAGTTCCTGGCCGGCAGCGATGCCGTCGGCTACATCAGCGAGGCCCTGCAGGGACGCCTGGACGAGATCCGGGCCTTTGCCGCGCTGTCGCGCTCGACCGACGGCAAATTTTGAGCCACGGCCAGGATCGGGCAAGATCGCAGAGGAACAGGTATGCTCGCTGCCATGAACATCCACCCTGCCAATGAAGCGCTGGGCACCGCGCGCCTCGCCAGCCTGCTGGCCGCCCACGCGCCCGGCGACGGCAGTTTCGCGCTGCCGGTGCCGGGCCTGTACGCGATCCGCATGTCGCGGCCCAACGCCGAACTGGTGCACGACCTGCAAAAGCCTTCTGTGTGCATCGTCGCCCAGGGCGCCAAGACGGTGTTGCTGGGCAGCGAAGCCTACGACTACGACCCCTCGCGCATGCTGATCTTCTCGATCGAACTCCCGGTATCGGCCCAGGTCACGCGAGCCAGCCCCGCCAGCCCCTACCTGTGCTTCCGACTCGACATCGACCCGCAGCAGGTAGCTGCCTTGCTGATGAAGGTGTATCCGAACGGCGCGCCGCCGGTGCGGGAGGGGCGCGCAATCTATCTCGCCCAGGCCAGCGAAGCCATCGCCGACGCCGCCGCGCGGCTGCTTGCCCTCGCCGACGACCCCACCGACGCCAGCCTGCTGGCGCCCCTGGTGGTAGAGGAGATCCTTGTACGCCTGTTGCGCAGCCCGATCGGCGGCAGGCTGGCGCAGATCGGCCAGGTGGAGTCCAGCGTGCAGCGTATCGCCCGCGCGGTGTCGTGGATGCGCGATCACTTCGCCCAGCCGATGCGCGTGGAAGACCTGGCCGGCCTGGCGAACATGAGCCCTTCGACCCTGCACCAACACTTCAAGTCGTTGACCGCGATGAGCCCTTTGCAGTTCCAGAAGGTGTTGCGATTGCAGGAAGCGCGGCGCCTGATGGCCACCGGACTGGGGGCAAGCACCGCCGGCAACCGCGTCGGCTATATCAGCGCCTCGCAGTTCAGCCGGGAATATGCGCGCTTGTTCGGCAAGGCACCTACCCGGGATATCGTCACCCGCAAAGGCCCGGCACAGTAGCGAGCTCAGCGCGTCTCGATCCGCGCCGAGGAATGCAGCGTGCAGCCGCGGTGCACGTTTTCCAGAAAGCGGATCGCCTCGCCCAGGCGCGCCGAGGCCGGCAGCATGCGGCCCATCGATTCATCCTCGTTCAGCTGGTCGATGCCGTAGGCGATTGCCCGCGACACCTCGCGCGCCTCGCGCCCGTCGCTGTTGTAGAGCGCATCGTAGACGCCGATTTCTTCCCACAGCGAGACGTAACCGGGGCCGATCGAGTCCTGGAACGCGACCGACGGCGCCGCGTCCTCGTCCTGCGAGATCAAGCGAAACACGAAACTCATGGGCACCTCCGCCATTCGAAAAACATGGGGGGCGATGCTATCACGGCGTGCGTTTTGGCGTCGGACGCGGCGCGGGTTTCGCTGGGGCCTGTGTGGCCGCATCATCGGCGATCATCGCCACCGATCCCAGTGCCTGCAGCTCGGCCTTCGGCGAGGCCGAGGTGGTCAGCATGAATTCCATCTTGCGGCGCGCGCCCGGCGGCGCCCAGGTCGTGGACACGGTGCGCATCCTGATCTTGTCCAGGCTGAGTTCCTCGCGCACCGGGCCGCGCTTGGCCACCATCGGCTTGGGCGCATCGGAGGTGATGTCGAGGAAGCCCTTCTCGACCGCCGCCGCGTTGGTACGGTGCGCGTGCAGCAGGCACAAATTCTTCCCGGCCGGCAGGGCCAGCACGAAGTTCCCCATCTTTCCCTTGTACGGCACCGGCCAGGCATCGCCCTCCATCCCGGACAGGAACAGCTTGGCGTGCTCGGGCTGCAGCTTCGGCACCTTGTCGCGCAGGAGGCGCGCGCGGAAGTCGGCCAGGTCGCCGAAGTGGCGCACGCAGATTTCGACGTAGAGGTTCAGGAAGCCTTCGACGCTCTCGTCGGCGCCGGCAGGCTTCTGTGCCTGCTTCTGCGCCGGCTTGTGCTGCGGCTTATCCGCAGCGGCGGCGGCAGAGAGGCTGCATACGGTCAGCAAACCGATCAGCAGGCCCCTCATCCGGCGGCCGTCCCGGCCAGGGCGCGGTCGACCAGTTCGATCCAGTGCGTGACAGACGTCTTCGTTCCCGACTGCAGATGGCTGATGCAGCCGATGTTGGCCGACACGATTTCCTTCGCGCCGGTCGCTTCCAGATTGGCCAGCTTGCGGTCGCGCAGTTCGTGCGCGATTTCCGGGTGCAGCACCGAGTAGGTGCCGGCCGAGCCGCAGCACAAATGGCTCTCCGCAGGCAGCACCACGTCGACACCGGCGGCGCGCAGCACGCCCTCGACCTTGCCGCGGATCTGCTGGCCGTGCTGCAGCGTGCACGGCGGGTGGAAGGCGATGCGTTCCTTGATGCGGCCAGCCATGCGCGCCCCGATCTCGCCCTCGAAGGCCTGCATGATTTCGGACAGGTCCTTCGTCAGCGCGCTGATCCGCTCGGCCTTGGCCGCATACTGCGGGTCGCCTTCCAGGAAATGGCCGTATTCCTTGACCGTGACGCCGCAGCCGGAGGCCGTCATCACGATGGCTTCGATCTGGCCGCTCTCCACATAGGGCCACCATGCGTCGATGTTGCGGCGCATGTCGTCGCGGCCGGCGTCCTGGTCGTTCATGTGGAAGCGCACCGCGCCGCAGCAGCCGGCCTTCGGCGCTTCGAGCAGCTGCACGCCCAGCGAGTCCAGCACGCGCGCGGTGGCGGCGTTGATGTCGGGCGCCATGGCCGGCTGCACGCAACCGGCCAGCGCCAGCATCTTGCGCGCGTGCTCGCGGCGCGGCCAGGGGCCGGCGTGGCGCGCCGGTTGCAGCTTGTCGCGCAGCTCGTAGGGCAACAGCGGACGCGCCAGCTGCCCCACCTTGAACGCCGGCTTGAACAGCTGGCCACGCGGCAGGAATTCCTTCAGCATGGTGCGTTTGGCGCGGTCCTTGAAGGGACGCGGCACGCGCGCCTCGACCACCTTGCGGCCGATGTCGACCAGGCGGCCGTACTTCACGCCGGATGGGCAAGTGGTCTCGCAGTTGAGGCAGGTGAGGCAGCGGTCCAGGTGCAGCTGGGTCTTGCGGGTCGGCTCGACGCCTTCCAGCACCTGCTTGATCAGGTAGATGCGGCCGCGCGGGCTATCGAGCTCGTCGCCGAGCACCTGGTAGGTCGGGCAGGTCGCGGTGCAGAAGCCGCAGTGGACGCAGGCGCGCAGGATGGCATCGGCTTCTTCGCCTTCGCGCGTGCCCCTGATGAAATCGGCAAGATTGGTTTGCATCTCAGTTTACTTTGCTCAGTACATCCGGCCGGGATTGAAAATGTTCGACGGATCGAATCCGGCTTTCAGGCGTTCGTGGATTTTTGCCAGCGCCGGCGCCAGCGGCTGGAATACGCCGGCGTTCTTGTCGCCGCCGCGGAACAGGGTCGCGTGGCCGCCGCAGCCGGCAAGCGCTGCGCGGATGCGCTGGGCCGTGGCGGCATCGCCGTCCGCGCGCAGCCAGCGCTGCGCCCCGCCCCATTCGATCAGTTGCGGGCCCAGGTCGAGGGCGCCGGTAGTCGAGGGCACCGACAAACGCCACAGCGGCGCATCACCACCGAAGAAAGCATGCCGTTGTTCGCGCAGATCGGCCCAGAACCCGGCGCAATCGGGCATGAGTTCGCCGCCATGCCTGGTACCCAGGTCGCGCACCGCGGCATCGACCGCCGCCTGCGCACCCGACAGGCGCAGCGCCAGCACGCCGTCATGCCAGCAGCTGCCCGACAGCGGCAGCGGCTGGCCGCTCCATTCGTTCATCTTGCGGATGGCGTCGACCTCGTTCATCGTGAAACGCAGCGTGGCCTGGCGGTAGGCCAGCGGCAGCACCTTCACCGACACTTCGAGCAGTAGCCCCAAGGTGCCGAGCGAGCCGGCCAGCAGGCGCGAGACGTCGTAGCCGGCGACGTTCTTCATCACCTGACCGCCGAAGGTCAGGACCTCGCCCTTCCCGTCCAGCAGCTTCGCGCCCAGCACGAAATCGCGCAGCGCGCCGCTGTTGGCGCGGCGCGGGCCGGACAGGCCGGCGGCAATGGTGCCGCCGATGGTGGCGGACTCACCGAAATGCGGCGGCTCGAACGCCAGCATCTGCTTGCGCTCGGCCAGCGCGGCTTCGATCTCGGCCAGCGGCGTGCCGCAGCGCGCCGTAATCACCAGTTCGGTCGGCTCGTAATCGACGATGCCGGCGTAGGCGCGGGTATCGAGGATCTCGCCTTCGAGGCGCTGGCCATACCAGTCCTTGGTGCCGCCGCCGCGGATGCGCAGCGTGCGCTTGTCCGCTGCCGCGCCGCGCACCCGGTCCTGGAATTGTTCGAGAATCTGCTGCATGTTCGTCTGGTCTTTCAAAAGCGCGGCAGGTCCGCGAAAGGCAGCGCGCCGCCGCTCACGCGCATCCTGCCCATTTCGGCGCAGCGCTGCAGGGTCGGCACCGCCTTGTTCGGGTTCAGCAGCATGCCGGGGTCGAAGGCGCGCTTGACGGTGAAGAAGGCTTCCAGCTCCTTCGATCCGAACTGCACGCACATCGAATCGATCTTCTCGACGCCGACGCCATGCTCGCCGGTGATGGTGCCGCCGACTTCGACGCACAGCGCCAGGATGGCGGCGCCAAATTCTTCGGCGCGCTCCAGTTCACCCGGCTTGTTGGCGTCGAACATGATCAGCGGGTGCATGTTGCCGTCGCCGGCATGGAACACGTTCGCGCAGCGCAGGCCGTAGGTCGTTTCCATCTCTTCGATCCGTTGCAGCACGCGGGCCAGGTGCTTGCGCGGGATGGTGCCGTCCATGCAGTAGTAGTCGGGCGAGATGCGGCCGCAGGCCGGGAAGGCGTTTTTGCGGCCGGACCAGAAGCGCAGGCGCTCGGCTTCGTTCTGCGACACCGCGATGGCGCTGGCGCCCGCCTGCTGCAGCACTTCCGTCATGCGTTCAATTTCCTCGGCCACCTCCAGGGCGGTGCCGTCCGCCTCGCACAGCAGGATCGCGGCGGCGTCGAGGTCGTAGCCGGCCTTCACGAAAGGCTCGACCATGCGCGAGGAAGTGCGGTCCATCATCTCCAGGCCGGCCGGGATGATGCCGGCCGCGATCACGCTGGCGACCGCATTGCCGCCCGTGACCACGTCGTCGAAGGAGGCCATGATCACCTGCGCGAGCGCCGGCTTCGGCACCAGCTTGACGGTGACTTCGGTGACGATGCCGAGCATGCCTTCCGAGCCGATGAAGACGGCCAGCAGGTCCAGGCCGGGCGCGTCCAGCGCTTCGCTGCCGAGTTCGACGACGTCGCCCTCGATCGTGCAGACGCGCGCCCGCACCACGTTGTGCACCGTCAGGCCGTATTTGAGGCAGTGCACGCCGCCCGAATTCTCGGCGACGTTGCCGCCGATCGTGCAGGCGATCTGCGAAGACGGGTCCGGTGCGTAATACAGGCCGAAGGGCGCGGCCGCTTCCGAGATCGCCAGGTTGCGCACGCCGGGCTGGACCACGGCGGTGCGCGCGTACGGCTCGACCTTCAGGATGCGGTTCAGGCGCGCTGTGGAGATGACCACGCCGTCCGCCAGCGGCTGGGCGCCGCCCGACAGGCCGGTGCCGGCGCCGCGCGGCACGATCGGCACCTTGAGGTCGTGGCACACCTTCAGGATGGCCAGCACCTGGTCCTCGTTGTCGGGCAGCGTGACGATCATCGGCAGCTGGCGGTAAGCGGCCAGGCCGTCGCATTCGTAGGGGCGCGTGTCTTCGGGATCGTGCAGGACGCAGCGATCGGGGAGGACGGCGCGCAGGGCTGAGGCCACCTGGCGGCGGCGCTCGGGGTCGACGGGGATCGCGGGAATCATAAGTCGATTGTAAGCACTATTGCACTTTTTTGGCGTATGCTCCGGCTATCTTTTTTTATAGGCAGGGCATAAGCATGGGCAATCGACTCTCGAAAATCGCAACCCGCACCGGCGACGACGGCAGCACCGGGCTCGGCGACGGCAGCCGCACCGGCAAGGACAGCGCCCGCATCGCCGCCCTGGGCGACGTCGACGAGCTCAATTCCTTTGTCGGCGTGCTGCTGTGCGAAGACATGCCGGCCGAGCTGCGCGAAGAACTGGTGTCGATCCAGCACGATCTGTTCGACCTCGGCGGCGAGCTGTGCATTCCCGGCTACCAGATGATCAAGGACGAGCACGTGGCGCGCCTCGACGGCCTGCTCGAAAAATACAATGCCGACCTGCCGGTCCTGAAGGAATTCATCCTGCCGGCCGGTTCGCGCGCAGCCTCTACCGCCCACGTGTGCCGCACCGTGTGCCGCCGTGCCGAGCGCAGCATCGTCGCGCTGTCGAAAGAGGACACGATCAATGCCCAGCCCCGTCAATACGTGAACCGCCTGTCGGACCTGATGTTCGTGCTGGCGCGCGTGCTGAACCGCCATGCCGGCGGCAGCGACGTGCTGTGGCAACACGAGCGTAAGCGCGGCTGAGAATGGGCGTGGCGTTGCAGGAAGGCCTGCAGAATTTCGATGTCCGGTTTTATCGGGGCGGTGCGAACTGGCCCTACAACCCCTTCCACTTCCAGGGCGAGGGCCGGCTGGCGCTCGAGCCGGATTTCCTGGTGCTGCACGGCAGCTGTCACCGTTCGTTCCGCTTTCCGAAGCGGGAACAGCAGCGCCTGCGCATGGCGGATATCGTCAATGTACGCACCTCGGGCGAGGACGTGATCTTCGACGTGGCCGGCGTGGACGGCAAGCAGGAAGTCGGCTTTTCCACGGGCGGCCGCAAAAACGCCGAGACGATCGCGGCGCTGCTGCCGGCACGCTGCACGCCGGATTTCGACCCCAAGCCCCATCTGGAACGCGAGGTCTTCAACGACCGCATCGATTACTGGAGCCCGTCGACGCCGGTCATCAACACGCTGCTGGCAGCGAACGTCGCGATCTTCGTGCTGATGTGGCTGGAGCGTCAGGGCTTCGGCGCAGGCTGGTTCAAGCCGCTCCCCGGCTGGAGCTCGGCGGCGGCGCTGCAGGGTCACCTGCTGCTATGGAAGCAGGGCCTGCTGAACGTGGTGGCGGCGCCGAAGTGGCAGCTGCCGCTGGCCTCCTTCACCGGGTGGGGGCCGGAGCTCTTCCCTTCCCTGCTGCAGGCGCAGCTGGTCAAATGGGGATCGAACGTGCCGCGCATGACGCTGGGCGCCGGCGAATGGTGGCGCCTGTGGACCTCGGCCTTCCTGCATGGGAACCTGCTGCACCTGGCGATGAACATGTTCGCGCTGTGGCAGGCGGGCCAGCTGGTCGAGCGGATCTTCGGCAGCCTGCGCTTTACCGGCCTGTATCTGCTGGCCGCGCTCGGTGGCAGCCTGGGCAGCCTGCTGTGGGGGCTGGTGTCGCACCATCCGGTGAACAGCGTCGGCGCCTCGGGCGCGATCTTCGGCATCATCGGCGGCCTGTTCGCCTTCATCGGCCGCGAACACAGCGGCGTGCCGCCGACCGTGGTGCGCGACCTGCGCAGTTCGGTCGCGCCCTTCCTGCTGTTTAATATCGGCGCCGGCTTCCTGTATCCGCACACCGACAACGCGGCCCACATCGGCGGCCTGGTCGGCGGCTGGCTGGCCGGCCACCTGCTGGCGCGCTCGCTGCACGTGCCGGGCCAGCGCCCGGTTTGATTCAGCAGACCAGCTGTTTGAGCTGGCGCTTGGATTCGTACATGCTCTGGTCGGCCAGGTGCAGCAGTTCGGCGGCATTCGCGGCGTCGCGCGGGCACATCGCCGAACCGATGCTGGCGGTCACGCGCAGGCGCTGCCGCTGATAGTCCACCGGCTCGGCGATCGCCGCGCGCAGGGTGGCGCTCATGCGGCGCACGACCAGCTCGCCGTTGGCATCGAGCAGCGGCACCGCCACCACGAATTCATCGCCGCCCAGGCGCGCCGCCAGGTCCGACCCGCGCACCGCGTTGCGGATGCGTTCAGCGATCACGGTCAGCATGTAATCGCCGGCCGCGTGGCCGTGACGGTCGTTGACCGGCTTGAAGCCGTCCAGATCCAGGAACAGCACCGCCACCGCGGCCGCACCCTGGCGCGCCGCCAGCATTTCGTCGAGCCGGCGCAGGAAGCGCACGCGGTTCGGCAGCCCTGTCAGATCGTCGTGTTCGGACCGGTGCTCGCTCTGGCGCTTGGCTTCTTCTTCGAGCTTGAGGTCGTGCGCCAGCGCGTTCTTCAGCAGGAAGGCCTGGCGCGAAAAGCGTTCGCGCATGGTCATCGACACCAGCCCGACCATATTCGCGCTGACCAGGAAAAAGCTGTTCTGCGCCAGCAGCGCCCAGTGGCGGCCGTCCGCCATGCCCTGCACGAACAAGGCGACCAGCACATAACCGCCGACCACTACCACGCCGGCCATGCCCGCATGCAACGGACGCAGGTAGGTCCAGGTGTACTGGGCCATCGCCACCAGGATCAGGCCGGCGTAATAAGTGCTCCAGGCCAGGTTGTCCGGATCGGCGATGATGATCAGGGCTTCGATGCCCGCTGCCCAGCTGAAGGCCACCACGCAGATCCACGGCGTGTAATGGCGCAGGAAGAGGCGCGGCCGCCAGCGGATGGCGGTCATCAGCATGGCGGTTTCCAGCACGACCATGATACGCACCACCCATGCTTCGGCCGCATGGCCCGGCATGGTGCCTTCGTCGAAGAGTGCGGAGCTCAGGTAGAGCAGCACGCACAGCAGGGACGCGATATAAGCCATGCGGATCTTCTCGCCGGCCAGGTCGGCCTGGTAGGCGGCTTCGAGCGGCGGCGGGAAGCGGCCGGCCATGGCGGAGGTCAGGAATCGGATCACGGGAAGAAAGCACGGTCCGCGGAAAGGGAATCCGCCAGCGTAAACCATATCGAACTGACAAGCCATCTTGCCATGCTTGAATGTGTCGGAAAAGAAACATTTACGTGTGACGTACAGAGCGGCTTTCGCGTATGCTCGGGTTCTCTTTTCCGATACGCGCATCATGACGGACGACTTCATCGGCATCTACGACAACGCGCTGAGCGGCGAGCAGTGCGCCCATATCCTCCAGCGCTTCGAGGCTAGCGACAAAGTCGTGCGCGGCCGCACCGGCAACGGCGTCGACGTGGCGAAGAAGGACAGCTGGGATCTCACCATTACCCAGCACAAGGAATGGCAGGACGTGGCCGGCCTGATGGCGGGCGTGGTGCGGCGCCACCTCGCGCAGTACGTCGACCGCTACCGCGCATTGGTGCTGGGCGCGCTGGCGCCGATGGTCGCGCATCCCGAGACCGGCCAGCCGGTCGCGCTGTCGCTGGCGAACTTCGACGAATGCGGCCGTCCGCACATCGACGCGCTGGTGCAGGCGATGTACCGCTGCGGCCCGATCAACCTGCAGAAATACCTGCAAGGCAGCGGCGGCTACCACCACTGGCATTCCGAGATCTACCCGCAGAACGCCAGCTGCGAGACCCTGCACCGCGTGCTGCTGTTCCAGTTCTACCTGAACGACGTGGCGGACGGCGGCGAGACCGAATTCCTGTACCAGGGCCGCAAGGTCGAAGCGCGACAAGGCCGGCTGATCATCGCGCCGGCCGGCTTCACGCATACCCACAAGGGCCACGTGGCGCACAGCGGCGACAAGTATGTGGCGACCTCGTGGATCCTGTACCGCCGCGCCGAAGAATTGTTCGGGCAGCGGACAAGCTGATTACCTGGCCTCGGGCACCAGAGACTTCAGGATGGGCCGCACGAAGTCATCGGCCTTGAAGTCATACAGCAGGAAGTCGCTCGAGAACTGCCAGTAGGCCCAGGCGAAGCCGTTCTTCTCGGCCGTACGCGCGGCGGTCGATGTCCACAAGACGCGGTCTTCCATCGCCGCCTTGTCGTAGGCGCCGAACTCGCCCAGCAGTACCGGCCGCCCGCTCGCTTCGCTCCACGCTTTTACCGCTGCAAAATCCTTCTCGATCTGCGCGATCTCGGCCGGCGTGCCGAAGCGGATACCCTTCGACGAGCGGATCGGCTCATCGGCCCAGGACGCGCCCTGGTGGGTGAACGTGAACGGATCGTAGTAGTGGAAAGTCGCGATGATGTGTTTGTCTGCGGCTGGCAGCTGCAGGTCCTTCAGCGTCTCGCGGCTGTTCCAGCGTACGCCGCCGATGATCACGTTACGCGCCGGATTGGTCTTGCGCACGATGGCCAGCAGTGCCGGGAAGGTGGCGTTCCATGTCGCCGCGTCGAACTGGCCGTGCGGCTCGTTCAGCAGTTCGAAGACCACCGAGTTCGGCGCGTTCCGGTAGCGCGCCGACAGCTGGGTCCAGACGGCTTCCAGCTTCGGACGGCAGGCGGCGACATCCTTCGAACACTCGTCGAAATCGTGCTCGTCGACGATGACGTTCAGGCCGTGCTTCGTGGCCGTGGCCACCACCCAGTCCAGGCGGTTCAGCCATTGGGGATCGAGGCGGTTGCGGCCGTCGAGATAGGCGAAGCTGAACAGCACCACGCGCACGGTGGAAAAACCGGCCGCCTTGATCTTCGCGAAGTGTGTTTCCTTGTAGTTGCCCTTGCCCTGATTGCGCCAGAACGCATCGTAGCCGAGGACGTTCACGCCGCGCCCCAGCTGGCGGACCTGGTCGTGCGCCGATAGCTCCACGAACTGCGAGGTCGACGGCGGCGGATTCGGCGCCGGATCGTCGGCCATGGCCGCGCCCATCGAGGCGGCAAACAGGGCGATGCCGGCAAGGGCAGTCTGTAGGATCTTCATTGGGTGTCGCCTTTCAGGTAGCCGTGCATGCCGAGCCAGCGTGCGAAATCGTCGAACCAGCCGGTGCTGGTGGTGGTCTTTTTGTACATGCCGAAGCCGTGGCCGCCCTGCTCGTAGAGGTGGAATTCCACCGGGCGCTTCGCGGCGCGCCAGCTGTCGATCAGGCCGAATCCGCTGTTGCCGAACAGCGGGTCGTCGGCGGCCAGCGCGACGAACAGCGGCGGCGCATCAAGCGGCACCTTGAGCGGCGCGAGCGGGCCGTAGATGTTGGCGATGAAGGCCGGCTTCGCGTCCTGGCCCTGCAGCGCGGTCGCCATGGTCAGCATCGCGCCGGCAGAGAAGCCGGCCATGCCGATACGATCCGGATCGACCTTCCACGCTTTCGCGCGCGCGCGGACCAGCGCGAACGCGGCGCGCGCGTCGGCGATCTGCGGCGCCAGCCCGGCGGAGAGATTCGGCGGCGGACCCGGACGCGCGAATTCGGCCAGGTCGCGCGGCGTCTGCTGCAGGCGGTACTTCAGCACGAAGGCCGCTACGCCCCTGTCGGCCAGCGCCTTGGCGACGTCCCAGCCTTCGTTGTTCATCGACAGCGTACGAAAACCGCCGCCGGGTGCGACGATCACCGCGGCGCCGCTCGCCCTGGCCGGATCCGGCAGGAAGGGCGTCAGCGTGGCCACTGTCACGTTGCGCGCGAACAGGCTGCCGTACTGGCTGTGCCAGGATTCCTGCACGGTGGCGCCGGGCAGCGCACCGGTGCCGAGCACGATGGCGTCCGGCTGCGCCGGGATCGCGATCGGCGTCATCCTGTCGTCCTGCGCCTGCACTATTACCGGCATGGCGAGGCACCAGGCCAATGCCATGGCGCCTGCCTTCATGCGTATCCCTGTTCTCATGCGGTCTCCTCGCGATTGTTTATGGTTGCGCTAACAGACCAGTAATATACGCGATGATGCGCGCCGCGAGACAACATGAATGTCATACGCTCACATTCGCGCAAAAAGAAAAACGCCACCCCCGCATGGCCGGGATGGCGTTCGTCATATCGACAGCAGGACAGCTCAGGCCGGCTTCGGCTCCACTTCCTTCAATGCCTGCAAGGCCATCGCGTAAATCCCTTCATAGGACTTGGCGGCGGCGATGAAGCGGCCGTTGTGGCAGAAGCCCGCATCCGCCACGCCGGTCACGGCAGCCAGGTCGGCATCGCGCAGACCGGCCCAGGATGCCGGCAGATCGGCGCGCGCTTCGAAGGTGTCCGCGGTGGCCGGCACCGTGTGCAGCATGTAGCGCTGCTCGCCCAGGTTGTGGCTGATGACGAACAGGACCTTCGGCATCTCCTTGCGCACCACCGAGCTCCAGGGCAGCGCGCTGTTGCGCAGGTACAGCAGGCGTCCGCCTTCCAGCACTTCGGCGCCGCGCACCTGCTCCAGCGCCAGCATGGCGCCGACGCGGTACTTGACGGCGTTGGCCATCACGTCGGTCAGGAAGTCCATCGCGCGGTGGAACTGCTGCAGGCGGTAGACGTCGGCGGCTTCGCCGTAGCCCAGCCTCTCCTCGTCCATCCAGTTCAGGTTGTAGCCGGAGACCACCGCCGACATGCCGTAGCCGCCGGGCGCGTTCTTGGCTGCGCCGACGTCCGACAGGTCGAGGTACTGCACGATGTCGGCGTCGATGGCGTAGGCGATCTGCTGGGCGGTGTCCTCGCTCAGCTGCTGCCCGGTGTGCTGCAGGGCCAGCGCGGCCACGCAGCGGCCGCCGTATTCGCGCCATACCAGGCCGGCGCTGGCATACGGCACGCCGCTCTGGCGCGCGCCGCTGAAGCCCTTCTGGTGGTGGTCGAAGCGGCCCGTGGCCGGGTCCCAGATGCCGCCGACGTCGATCACGACGTCGCCGCGGTCGATGATGGCCTGGTCGCGCGTGCGCACGAGTTCGGCCTCGGGATGCAGGACCTTGATGACGGCGACGGCCCATGCGTCATCCGCATGGAATTTGCCGCCGTGGGTGACGATGAGCATAAGGCCTTCGGTTCAGGTGTTGTTCACGACCAGGCGCGGCTCGTTGATGCCGAAGCGCTCGCGGATCGATTTGGCGATGCCGTGCGCGTCCAGGCCGACGGAGGACAGCAGCACGCCCGGGTCGCCCTGGTCGATGAACTTGTCCGGCAGACCCAGGATCAAGAGCGGCTTGACGATGCCCTCCGCGGCCAGCGCCTCGGCCACGGCCGAACCGGCGCCGCCCATGGTGCAGCCCTCTTCCACCGTGACCAGGTAGTCGTGGTCCTTGGCCAGGCGCTTGACCAGCTCGACGTCGAGCGGCTTCACGAAGCGCATGTCGGCCACGCTTGCGTTCAGGCCCTCGGCCGCCTTCAGGCTCGGCGCCACCATCGAGCCGAAGGCCAGGATGGCGACACCCTTGCCTTCGCGTTTCACCAGGCCCTTGCCGATTTCGAGCGATGTCAGCTCCTGCTGCAGGGCCGCGCCGACGCCGGCGCCGCGCGGATAGCGCACCGCCGCCGGACCCGGGTAGTGGTAGGCGGTCGTCAGCATCTGGCGGCATTCGTTCTCGTCGGACGGCGCCATCACCACCATGTTCGGGATGCAGCGCAGGTAGGCCAGGTCGTAGTTGCCGGCGTGGGTCGCACCATCGGCGCCGACCAGGCCGGCGCGGTCCAGGGCGAAGGTCACGTCCAGGTTCTGCAGCGCCACGTCGTGGATCAGCTGGTCGTAGCCGCGCTGCAGGAAGGTCGAGTAGATCGCCAGCACCGGCTTCACGCCCTCGGTCGCCATGCCGGCAGCGAAGGTGACCGAATGCTGCTCGGCGATGCCGACGTCGAAGTAGCGCTCCGGGTACTGCTGGTGGAAGCGGACCATGCCCGAACCTTCGCGCATCGCCGGCGTGATGCCGATCAGGCGCTTATCCTGCGCCGCCATGTCGCACAGCCAGTTGCCGAATACTTCGGTGTAGGTGATCTTGGACGGCGCGCTGGCCGGCTTGATGCCTTCGCTCGGATTGAACTTGCCGGTGCCGTGGTACAGGATCGGCTCGGCCTCGGCCAGCTTGTAGCCCTGCCCCTTCTTGGTCACCACGTGCAGGAATTGCGGGCCCTTCAGCTTGCGGATGTTTTCCAGCGTCGGGATCAGCGAATCGAGGTCGTGGCCGTCGATCGGGCCGATGTAATTGAAGCCGAATTCCTCGAACATCGTGGCCGGGACCACCATGCCCTTCGCGTGCTCTTCGAGCTTTTTCGCCAGTTCCAGCATCGGCGCCGGCAGCACGCTTTTTCCCACGTTCTTGGCGGCGGCGTAGAACTGGCCGCTCATCAAACGCGCCAGATAGCGGTTCAGTGCGCCCACCGGCGGCGAGATCGACATGTCGTTGTCGTTCAGGACCACCAGCAGGTCGACGTCGTCCTCGACGCCGGCGTTGTTCAGGGCTTCGAAGGCCATACCGGCCGTCATCGAGCCGTCGCCGATCACGGCGATCGCCTTGCGCTTCTCGCCCTTGATCTTGGCCGCCTGCGCCATGCCCAGCGCCGCCGAGATCGAGGTCGACGAGTGGGCGGTGCCGAAGGTGTCGTAGTCGCTTTCGTCGCGCTTCGGGAAGCCGGACAGGCCGTTATGCTGGCGCAGCGTCGGCATGCGGTCGCGACGGCCGGTCAGGATCTTGTGCGAATAGGTCTGGTGGCCCACGTCCCAGACGATGCGGTCTTCCGGCGTGTTGAACACGTAGTGCAGCGCGATCGTCAGCTCGACGGTGCCGAGGTTGGACGACAGGTGGCCGCCGGTCTTGGACACCGAGTCGAGCAGATACTCGCGCAGTTCGGTGGCCAGCGGGGTCAGCTGGTTGCGCGGCAGCTTGCGCAGGTCCGCCGGGTCGTTGATGGTCTCTAGCAGTTTCATTTAGGCCTTCCGCTGCACGATCAGGTCCGCGAGTTCGCGCAGCCTCAGTGCTTGTTCTCCGAACGGCGCAAGCGCCGCGTGCGCCTGTTGGCGCAGTTGTTCGGCCAGTGCCTTCGATGGCTCCAGCCCCAGAATCGATACGTATGTCGGTTTGTTGGCCGCGGCGTCCTTGCCCGCGGTCTTGCCGAGGGTCGCGGAATCCGCGGTCGCGTCCAGCACGTCGTCGACCACCTGGAAAGCCAGGCCGATCGCGCGCGCATAGTCTTTCAATGCTTCCAGTTCCTGCGACGAGAGCTCGCGGCCGGCCAGGGCGCCCAGCAGCACGGACACGCGCAGCATGGCGCCGGTCTTCAGCTGGTGCATGCGCTCGAGTTCTTCGAGCGTCAGGCTCAGGCCGACGCTGTCCAGATCGATCGCCTGGCCGCCGCACATGCCCCTGGTGCCGGCCGCTTCGGCCAGCAGACGCAGCATCTGTACCTGCCGCGCCGGCGCCACGTCCTGCGCGCCAGCGAGCACCTCGAAGGCCTGGGCCTGCAGCGCATCGCCGACCAGCAGCGCGGTCGCTTCGTCGTAAGCCACATGCACGGTCGGTTTGCCGCGGCGCAGCGCGTCATCGTCCATGCAGGGCATGTCGTCGTGCACCAGCGAGTACACGTGGATCATCTCGACCGCGCAGGCGGCGCGCGCCACGGCATCCTCAGCGGCGCCGAACAGCTCGCCGGCGGCATAGGCCAGCAGCGGACGCACGCGCTTGCCGCCGCCCAGCGTGGTGTAGCGCATCGCTTCGTGCAGCTTGGCCGGCACGGCAGCGGCGTCGGGCAGGAAGCGGCCGAGGGCATCTTCGGTACGCGCCTGCACGCCTTCCATCCAGCGCCGGAAATCCGGCTGCGCACTCACGGTCGAGCTCATTCGTCGTCCTCGCCGTCGGTGCTGAAAGGCTTGAGCATCTCGCCTTCCAGGACCTTGACCTGCGACTCGACCTTCTCGAGCTGGGCCGCGCAATAGCGCACCAGTTCGGAGCCGCGCGCATAGGCGGCCACCGACGCTTCCAGCGGCAATTGGCCGCCTTCCATTTGCGTGACCAGCTGGGCCAGTTCGGCCATCGCCTGTTCGAAGGACTCGGGAGCGGCCGGTGCTACGGCGCTCTCCGCGTTTGTTTTATTGGGCATAATGACTTTGATCGGTTCAGAGGTCGCATTGTAAACAATCCTACCTCTGCATGACGCCGCGACGCTGTCGGCATCTTGTAAGCAAAGAGACACATTTTATCGCAAAGCGCCCGGCGACTCATGAAAACGATGCCTTGCAGGCAATTTTTAAGCACCCGTGCACCACAACCGCGTGCGGGACCGAGCCCGGATGAGCCTTTACAGGCTATAATCTCCGGTTCTGTCTCCGAAATACCGTATTCCGTTTAGGCCACTTCGAATAAGCTTCGAGGTGCTCTTCAGCACTCCCGGAAATGCTGGTTCTCGGATTCTTTCTCTTCTTTGGCTGAAATCTGTAAAGGGGGGTTGGGATGTCCGATCTGGCTACCCACGCCAAGCTGGCGCGTTCGTGCGCGCAGCTTCCGGTAAATGTCTACTTCGATCAAGCGCTGTTGCAGCGCGAAATGCAGCACCTGTTCTTGAAGGGCCCCCGCTACGTCGGGCATGAACTGATGGTGCCCGAACAGGGCGATTTTGCGACCCTGAAATCGGAGAACGAGGGCCGCATGCTGGTGCGCAACGCGCAGGGCATCGAACTCCTGTCCAACGTCTGCCGTCATCGCCAGGCGCTGATGTTCAATGGCCGCGGCAATGCGAAGAACATCGTCTGCCCCCTGCACCGCTGGACCTACGACCTGAAGGGCGAACTGATCGGCGCGCCGCATTTTGCCGACACCCCTTGCCTGAACCTCTCGAAGACGCCGCTGCAGAACTGGAACGGCCTGCTGTTCGAGCAGAACGGCTATAACGTCATGGACAAGCTCAAGCAGCTGTCGGTGACCAAGGACCTCGATTTTTCGGGCTACATGTTCGACCACGTCGAAGTGCACGAGTGTGACTACAACTGGAAGACCTTCATCGAGGTCTACCTGGAGGACTACCACGTCGAGCCCTTCCACCCGGGCCTGGGCAACTTCGTCAGCTGCGACGACCTGCGCTGGGAATTCGGCACCGACTACAGCGTCCAGACGGTGGGCGTGCACCGCGGCCTGCAGAAGTCCGGCTCGCCGGCCTATAAAAAGTGGCAGGAACAGGTCCTGAAGTTCAACAACGGCCAGGCCCCGAAATACGGTGCGATCTGGCTGACCCTGTATCCGAACATCATGGTCGAGTGGTATCCGAACGTGCTGGTGGTGTCGACGCTGTGGCCGATGGGGCCGCAGAAGACCCGCAACGTGGTCGAGTTCTACTACCCGGAAGAGTTCGTGCTGTTCGAACGCGAATTCGTCGACGCCGAGCGCGCGGCCTACATGGAAACCTGCGTCGAGGACGACGAGATCGCGCTGCGCATGGATGCCGGCCGCAAGATCCTGCTAGACCGCGGCGTCAGCGAAGTCGGCCCTTACCAGTCGCCGATGGAAGACGGCATGCAGCACTTCCATGAGTGGTACCGCAGCAGGCTCGACAACTTGGATACACTCGCACCAGGAATATGAACACCTCGAAAAACCGTAGCGAGCGGCAGCAATGCCGTTCGAGACGCGCAGCTGTACGAACAGTACAGCGAGCATCGCAGGACGGCAGTGCAACGCGCAGTAGGTTTTGCGAGGTGTTCATCTGATGCCTTCTCTATGGATGCTGTTCGCCAGCTTCGCGTTTGCCGCCATGAGCGCGGGCGTGAAGCTGGTCTCCCCGTTCTACTCCACTTCCGAAATCGTGATGTACAGGGGCCTGGTCGGCACCCTGCTCCTGTTCCTCACGATCCGCCTGCAGGGCGGCACCCTCAAGACCCTCTTCCCCCGCGAGCACCTGACGCGCAGCCTGGTCGGCGTGACCTCGCTGTGGATGTGGTTCTTCGCGATCGGCAAGCTGCCGCTGGCCACCGCCGTCACCCTCAACTACATGGCGCCGATCTGGCTGGCCACCTGGATGTTCTTCATCGGCTGGTGGCATGCGAAGGGCCAGACCGAATGGCCGCTGGTGCTGGCGATCGGCATGAGCTTCGTCGGCGTGACCCTGGTGCTGCGCCCGGCGGTCGAGACCAACCAGTGGCTGGGCGGATTCGTCGGCGTGCTGTCCTCGATCATTTCGGCGATGGCCTATATGCAAGTGCGTAACCTGGGCCAGAAGGGCGAGCCCGAATACCGCGTGGTCTTCTATTTTTCGCTGACCACCACCCTGGCCGGCTTCTTCGGCACGCTGTTCGAAAACGGCGTCGCGGCGCCCTTCCACGCGCACAGCTGGCACAGCGGCCTGCTGCTGCTGGCGATCGGCATCCCCGCCCTGCTGGCGCAGATGGCGATGACGCGCGCCTACCGCCTCGGCAAGGTGCTGGTGGTGGCCAACCTGCAGTACACCGGCATCATCTTCTCCAGCCTGTGGGGCATGCTGCTGTGGCACGACGTGTTCGACTGGCACGTGTGGCTGGGGATGGGCGTGATCCTGGTCTCCGGCATCGCCGCAACGTTCTACAATACGAAGCGCACGGCGCGCGGCGCCGTCGTCAAGGATACCGATCCCATTGCCAGCGAATTGTAAGGAGACCCGCTTCATGAGCACGTCCAAGTACACGACCCTGATCGAAGCCGCCGCCCTGGCCACCCACGTCGATGACGCCAATTACGTGATCGTCGACTGCCGCCACGACCTGGTGAACCTGGCTGCCGGGCGCGACGCCTATGCCGCCGGCCACCTGCCGAACGCGCTGTTCGCCGACATGGAGCACGAACTCTCGGGCGCAAAACGCGATGCGAACGGCGCCTTCCGCGGCCGCCATCCGCTGCCGGAAAAGGACGCCTTCATCGAACTGCTGCGCAGCTGGGGCGTGAACGAGGGCACGCAGGTCGTGGCCTACGACGCCCACGGCGGCATGTTCGCGGCGCGTTTGTGGTGGATGCTGCGCTGGATCGGCCACGAAGCGGTGGCGGTGCTGGATGGCGGCCTGCCGGCCTGGCAGGCGGCCGGATTGCCGCTGTCGCTTGATGCCCCTGCCCCGCGCCCGCGCGGCACGATCGCTGCGCGCAACCCGCTGGTGACGACGGTGGACGTGAACGCGGTCCTGCAGAATGTGGAGCATGGCGGCCGCCAGGTCGTCGATGCACGCGCGCCGGACCGCTTCCGCGGCGAGAACGAGACCATCGACCCGGTCGGCGGCCATATCCCGGGCGCGAAGAACCGCTTCTTCAAGGACAACCTGCAGGCAGACGGCCGCTTCAAGGCGCCGGATCAGTTGAAATCGGAACTGGGAATGGTGGTGGGCGATCCGCAGAAGACCATCATGCAATGCGGCTCCGGCGTCACGGCCTGCCACAACCTGCTGGCGCTGGAAGTCGCCGGCCTGCCCGGCGCGGCCCTGTATCCGGGATCGTGGAGCGAGTGGAGCGCCGATGTGGCGCGGCCGGTTGCGACCGGAGCTTAGTGGCTCATATCGTAGGGCGCTGGCAGGAAGTCTGCCAGCGTAAATACGACCACCGACAACAGCAGAATACCCAGCACATAGCCGAACCGCGACGGCTTTTCACGCAGTGCCACAACCACTTGATTGACCAGCCTTGCCATTGCTTCCCCCATAGGTAACGACTCAGCATAGGCCGGTTCGAATTCCCATGTCAATATCAAGGCGCAATAAACCTCAGCGTCTTCAGTGGCCGTGTGTCAGGAACAGCACGATCACCACACCCAATCCGATCAACAGCACCTGCGGGATCGACTCGCGCACGGTGGCGCGGCGCTGCATCTGCGGCATCAGGTCGCTGACGGCAATGTAGATGAAGCCCGAGGATGCAAACACCAGCACGTAAGGAATCAGGCCGCTGGCTTTATCGAGCGTGTAGTAGCCGAGCACGGCGCCGATCACCGACAACAGGCTGCACAGCAGGTTGAAGACATAGGCGCGAAGGCGCGAGAAACCGGCGTTCAGCAGCACGATGAAGTCGCCGATCTCCTGCGGGATTTCATGGGCGATGATGGCGACGCCGGTCACGATGCCCAGCTGCGGATTGGCGAGGAAGGCGGCGGCGATCAGTATGCCGTCCGTGAAGTTGTGCATGCCGTCGCCGATCAGGATCATCCACCCCGCCTTGCCGGCCTGCTGCGCGTCGTGGCCATGATGATGGTGATGGCCGTCGTGCTCGTGGTGGTGCGAATGGCGCAGCAGCGCCACCTTCTCCAGCAGGAAAAAGGCCAGCAGGCCGCCCAGCAGGGTCCCGAACAGGCCGCGCGGATCGACGCCCGATTCGAAGGCCTCCGGCAGCGCGTGCAGCAGCGAAGTCGCGAGCATGATGCCGACCGAGAGGCTGACCATGCGCTCGACGACCTTCGACAGCAAGGTGAAGGAAAACACTGCGGCAGCCGTGATGCTGACGACGCCCGCCAGACCGGTGGCGAGCAAAATGGAGATGAGTACGGGGTCGATCGTGAAGCCTCTTGTTCTTCTTGGTGCGTGCTTGCAGAACGCAAGCTGGGCATTTTACCGTGCCCGGCCGCCGCACGTGCGAATCAGGCTACTCCGTGGGTCTTGAACCAGGCCAGCGCGCGGGTCCAGCCGTCCTTCGCATCCTTCTCGTTGTAGCTGGGACGGTAGTCGGCGTGGAAGGCGTGGCCGGCGTCCGGATAAACGACGAACTCGGACTTGCTCGAGCCTTTGGCCAGGGCCGCCTTCATCTTCTCGACGGTGTCGAGAGGGATGCCGGTGTCCTTGGCGCCGTACAGGCCGAGCACCGGCACGGTGAGCGTGGGCGCGATGTCGACCGGGTGCTTGGGCGTGTTCGCGGTGGCGTCGCCTTGCAGGCGGCCGTACCAGGCCACGCCGGCTTTCACCTTCGGGTTGTGGCTCGAGTACATCCAGGTGATGCGGCCGCCCCAGCAGAAGCCGGTGATGCCGAGTTTATCGACGTTGCCGCCGTTTTTCGCGGCCCAGGCCACGCAGGCATCGAGGTCGCCCATCACCTGCGCGTCCGGGGTCTTGGAAATGATGTCCTTCATCAGGGTGGCGATGTCCGAAATCTTGCTCGGGTCGCCCTGGCGCACGAACAGCTCGGGCGCCAGCGCCAGGTAGCCCTGCTTCGCGAAGCGGCGGGCGACGTCGGCGATGTGTTCGTGCACGCCGAAGATCTCGGAGATCACCAGGATCACCGGCAGATTGGATTTACCCTCGGGCTGGGCGCGGTAGACCGGCATGGTCTGGCCGTTCACGCTCAGGTTGACGGTGCCGGCGGTGAGGCCGGTCGTATCGGTCTTGATCACGGATTGCGCCGCGACCGGCAGCGTGGCGGCGGCAAAGCCAGTGCCCAGCGCCACTTTCAGGAACTCGCGGCGGTCGACGCCTTCGGCAAACGGGGAATCGGCTACCAGGCTGTCGCCGTCTTGTACGAGGTCTTTCATCGGGGGTCTCCGGTCGGTGTCGGGTTAGCGAAGCAAAGGCTTGCTATCTTAACAGCGACCGGAAGAAGGCGTCTTACTGGGCCGTGAGCGTGAAATCGAACACGAGCTTGGCACCAAGCAAGCTGCGAACCGACTAAGTTGACAATCGATAAAGATGACTTTTTGACATGAACTAGAGTTGGAGTTCCTCCGCAGCAAGCGGTGTCATCCTCCAGGAGATCCTGATGAAATTCTTCGGTACGATCATGAAGGCCGGTCTGCCGGCAATCGCCATTGCCATCGCCGCCCCCGCGGTCGCACAAGTAGGGGCCTCGGCCTCGGCCGGTTCGCTGGGATACGAGTTGATCGACCTGGATATTTCCGATGGCGTCACGCCATGGCTTGCATTTCAGGACGATTGGGCCATTTCCACCTATGCAGCGATCTATTCGAGCTCGTCAGCTAACGCTTATCCGCAGGCAGTGATCAGCTCGTTTTCGCTCGGCACCAGCCTTCTCAACATCGCCGGAACGTCTGCCTTCGCCTCGGCCTCGTGGACGGACGTAGCTTCCTCCGCTTACACCTACGGCAACCTGGCCACCTCGACCGGACTCACGCGCCACGGTTTCCTGCTGTCGCCGAACACCGAGGTCAAGTTTTTTGCGCTCGGGACCGCGGATGCCGACGCCGGAGAGTGGTACACCACCCGGGCCGTCGCGGGCCTGATCGTCAAGATCGACGGCAGTCAACAGGTCCAGGATTTGATCGATGTACGCAATGGCGATGGATACGCCGGCTGGATGAACACCTCGGTTGCCTCACAGGGCGCCGCGGGAGTGCAGGGCTGGGTAGCGATCGCCACCTTCACCGAGAGCTACGCAGCGACGTCACCGGTGCCGGAACCAGCGGCGCCCGCCATGCTGCTCGGCGGCCTGGGACTGCTTGCCGCCCTTGGCCGGCGGCGAGCCCGCTGAATCCGTGGCGGCGCGCTCACTCAGTGCGCCGTCTCCCAGTTCGGGCCAACACCGGTTTCGGCCACCAGCGGCACCTTCAGGGTCGCCACGCCCGCCATCAGCTCCGGCAGCTTCTGTTTGACCAGTTCCAGCTCGGCTTCCGGCACGTCCAGCACCAGTTCGTCGTGCACCTGCATGATCATGCGGGTGCCGAGCTTTTCCTGCTCGATCCAGTCCTGCACTGCGATCATCGCCAGCTTGATCAGATCCGCCGCGGTGCCCTGCATCGGCGCATTGATCGCCGCGCGTTCGGCGCCGGCGCGGCGCGGGCCGTTCGGCGAATTGATCTCCGGGAGCCACAGGCGGCGGCCGAACACGGTCTCGACGTAGCCGCGTGCTTTCGCCTGCAGGCGCGTCTCGTCCATGTACTGCTTGACGCCGGCGAAGCGCTGGAAATAGCGCTCGATGTAGTTGCTGGCGGCGCTGCGCTCGATGCCGAGGTTCTGCGCCAGGCCGAACGCGCTCATCCCGTAGATCAAGCCGAAGTTGATGACCTTGGCGTAGCGGCGCTGCTCGCTCTCGACCTCTTCCGGCGCGACGCCGAAGATCTCGGCGGCGGTGGCGCGGTGGATGTCCTCGCCCTGGGCAAAGGCACGCAGCATCGCTTCGTCGCCCGAGATGTGGGCCATGATGCGCAGCTCGATTTGCGAGTAGTCGGCCGATACCAGCACGCTGCCCGGGTTGGCGATGAAAGCTTCGCGGATGCGGCGGCCTTCGGCGTTACGCACCGGGATGTTCTGCAGGTTCGGATCGTTCGACGCCAGGCGGCCGGTAATCGCCACCGCCTGCGCGTAATTCGTGTGCACACGGCCAGTGTTCGGGTTGACCATCTTCGGCAGCTTGTCGGTGTAGGTCGACTTCAGCTTCGACAGGCCGCGATGCTCGAGCAGGATCTTCGGCAGCGGGTAGTCCTCGGCCAGCTTCTGCAGCACCTCTTCGTCGGTCGACGGGGCGCCGGTGGCGGTCTTCTTGATCACCGGAAGCTGCAGCTTGCCGAAGAAGATCTCGCCGATCTGCTTGGGCGAACCAAGGTTGAACGGGCCGCCGGCCAGCTCGTAGGCCTGCTGTTCGAGTTCGGCGATGCGCAGCGCCAGTTCGTTCGACTGCGCGGCCAGCTTTTCGGCGTCGATCAACACGCCGTTGCGCTCGATCTTCTGCAGCACCACAGAGGTCGGCAGCTCGATCTTGCGGTAGATGAAGTTCAGGCCTTCGTCGCTTTCGACGTGGCCAATCATGGTCTGGTGCAGGCGCAGCGTGATGTCCGAATCTTCGGCGGCGTATTCGGTCGCGCGTCCCAGCTCGACCTGGTCGAAGCAGATCTGGCTGGCGCCCTTGCCGCACACGTCCACGAAAGGAATCGTGGTGTAGCCCAGGTGGCGCATGGCCATGGTGTCCATGTCGTGCGGCTTGTGCGACTCGAACACGTAGGATTGCAGCAGCGTGTCGTGGACGATGCCGCGCAGTTTGATGCCGTGGTTTTCGAAGATGTGGCTGTCGTACTTCAGGTTCTGGCCCAGCTTCGGCTTGTCCGGGTTTTCCAGCCAGGACTTCATGCGCTCCAGGACTTCCTCGCGGTTCAGCTGCTCGGGCACGCCGGCGTAGCGGTGCGCCAGCGGGATGTAGGCGCCCTTGCCTGCTTCCACCGACAGCGAGATGCCGACCATTTCGGCCGTCATCGGGTCGAGCGAGGTGGTTTCGGTATCGACCGACGTCAGTTCCGCCTTGTCGATCAACGCCAGCCAGCGTTCCAGCTGCTCGTTGGTGGTGACGGTCTCGTATTCGCCCTTGATGACCGCCATGCCGGGCAACGTGCCGTTCGCATCGGCCGCACCTTCCGGTGAATTGAACAGGGGCGCCTGCGCCGGCTGGGTGCCGGGCGTGACGAAGCGCCCCGGGTTGCCGCTGTTCGGCCCCAGTTCGCGCAGCATGGTCTTGAAACCGTAGCGCTGGAAGAAGTCGCGCAGCGCGTCCTTGTCTTCTGGACGGCCGATCAACGATTCCTCGATCGACACCAGGTGATTGGTCAGGTCGCAGTCGGTCTTCACGGTGATCAGTTCGCGGCCCTTCGGCAGCCACTCCAGGGCGGCCTGAAGGTTGGCGCCGACCGCGCCGCCGATGGTGTGGGCGTTCTCGATCACGCCGTCCAGCGAACCGTGCAGGGTCAGCCACTTCACGGCCGTCTTCGGACCGCACTTGCTCACGCCGGGGACGTTGTCGACGGTGTCGCCGATCAGGGTCAGGTAGTCGATGATGCGGTTGGGCGGCACGCCGAACTTGGCGACCACGCCGGCTTCGTCGAGCTTCTCGTTGCTCATCGTATTGATCAGCATGACCTTGTCGTTGACCAGCTGGGCCAGATCCTTGTCGCCGGTCGAGACCACGGTGTTCATGCCGCGCGCGGTAGCCTGGGACGCCAGGGTGCCGATCACGTCGTCGGCCTCGACGCCTTCGACCATCAGGATCGGCCAGCCCATGTGGCGCACGACTTCGTGGATCGGCTCGATCTGCTTGCCCAGGTCTTCCGGCATCGAGGCGCGCGTGGCCTTGTATTCCGGGTAAAGGTCGTCGCGGAAGGTCTTGCCCTTGGCGTCGAACACGCAGGCGATGTAGGCGGCCGGGAAGTCGGCGCGCAGGCGGCGCAGCATGTTGACCATGCCGTGCATCGCCCCGGTCGGGTGGCCGTCGGGGCTGCGCAGGTCGGGCAGCGCGTGGAAGGCGCGGTACAGGTAGCTGGAGCCGTCAACGAGAAGCAGGGTATTGTCCATGTGGGGTCTTGATGAGCAAAAAGGGACCGCGGCAGGCACGGCAAATGTGCGCCATTATCGCAGAATCGGGAATGTCTTCTATATGAGGCCGGTTCGCACTTTTCACATGCTTTTTACTGGCGGGCAGCGCTGTTTGTTACAATGAACTAAACGACAAAGGTGAACATCATGCCACGCATCCCTTCCCGCCTGCCCCTCCTTGCTGTGCTTCTGGCCGTGCAGGCCGGATTTGCGTCGGCCCAGCAGGCGGCTCCGCAGTCAGCCCAACCGGCACCGCCGCAGTCGAACCAGAACCAGGCCCCGCCCAGGCTCGAGCGCGTGGAACCGGGCAGCGACACGCCCGCCACCAACATCCCTTCGCGCACACGCACCCAGATCAAGGAAACGCGCGACGGCGGCCAGGTGACCGAGGTTGAAGTCAACAGCAGCGGCAGCCATTACTACATGAAGCCGAATACGCCGCCGGGCAATGCCGTACCGGGCAGCGCGACCGGCAATTCGATCCGCGCACCGCAGTGGAAAGTGGGCGAGTTCGACCTGTCGGGCAAGCGCAAGGCCGCGGCCGACACCAATGCCCCGGCCGCCGCGGACGTACCACCGCCGCCGCCGCTGCCGCCCGGCACGCCCGACAAGAAATAAGACCGAACAAGACCGGCCGCCCGATCCAGGCGCGGCCGCAACAGCTACCAGAACATTCCTGAACGATGGCAGTTTTCACCTCGGTCACACTGGACGACCTGAGCCAGTGGATCAAGCAGTTTCCTCTCGGTAAAGCGCTGGCGCTCAAAGGCATTGCCAGCGGCATCGAAAACAGCAACTTTTTCCTCACCACCGAGCGCGGCGAATTCGTCCTGACGATTTTCGAGAACCTCGATTTCGAGCAGCTGCCCTTCTACGTCCAGCTGATGCGCCACCTGGCCGAGCGCGACGTGCCGGTGCCGGCGCCGGTGCCGACCATTGAAGGCGACCTGGTGGTGGCGCTGCACGGCAAGCCGGCCATCATCGTCAGCAAGCTCGAGGGTGCCTCGCAGATGGAACCGCAGCCGGTGCATTGCGCCGAAGTCGGCACGATGCTGGCCAGGATGCACCTCGCCGCCCGGGATTTTCCGCTGCACCAGCCGAATCTGCGCGGCCTGGACTGGTGGGTCGAGACCGTCCCCAAGGTCGTGCCCTTCCTCGATGCGGACAAGGCCGCGCTGCTGGCATCGGAACTCGCCTTCCAGCGCGACTTTGCCGCCGGCCCGGTCTACGCCGAGCTGGCCCAGGGGCCGGTGCACGCCGACCTGTTCCGCAATAACGTGATGTTCGTCGGCGAGCGCCTGAGCGGCTGCTTCGACTTCTATTTTGCCGGCTGGGACAGCTGGCTGTTCGATATCGCCGTCACCGTCAACGACTGGTGCATCGACCTCGACAGCGGCCGTCTCGACCCCGACCGCGTGCTCGCGTTGACCCGCGCCTATCACGCGGCGCGGCCGTTCACCGAGGCGGAAAGCAAGGCCTGGCAGCCGATGCTGCGCGCCGCGGCGCTGCGCTTTTGGCTGTCGCGCCTGTACGATTTCTACCGTCCGCGCGAAGCCGAAATGCTGACGCCGCACGATCCTACTCACTTCGAACGTGTGCTGCGCGAGCGCATCGCCGTTCCCGCGCCTGGTATCACAGCATGAACACTCTGCCCGCCCGCACCGGCTGGGATTGGCTGAAGCAAGGCACCAGCCTGTTCCGCAAGCAACCGGCCGCCCTCACCACCATCCTGTTCGCCAGCATCATATGCAGCATCGGCCTGTCGATCCTGCCCATCATCGGCACCGTGCTGAGCCCGCTGCTGATCCCCTCGTTCTCGATGGCTTTCATGCAGGCTTGCCTGATGATCGAAAACGGCGACAGGGTCACGCCCGGCGTACTGCTGACGGGCTTCCGGCGGCCGGCGCTGGGGGCGCTGTGCAAGGTCGGCACGATCTACCTGGTCGTCGGCCTGCTCGAGATGCTGGTCGTGGTGATGATGCTGGGGCCGGAATTCTTCGAGAAGGTCGCCGAACGGCAGGCCAACCCGAACGATGCCGCCGCCATGCTGTCGACGGAAATCGGGGTCTTCATGCTGATCGCGCTGATCAACCTGGTGATGCTGGTGACGCTCTACTATGCGGCGCCGCTGACCTACTGGAAGCACATGAAGACCGGCAAGGCCGTGTTCTACAGCTTCTTCGCGGTGGTGCGCTCGGCGCGCGTGTTCCTGGTGCTGCTGCTGGCCTGGTTCGCCGCCTTCTTCGTGCTGGCCTCGCTCATGAGCATCGTGTTCGGACCGGGCACGCTGGGACGCATCCTGCTGACCTGGCTGGTGTTCCTGTTCATGCTGCTGCTGCAGTGCTCGATGTATGCAGGTTACCGGACCATTTTCGGCAAGCCCACCGACAAGGAGCCCGCCGCGGCGTGATGCGTGGGCACCCCGTGCCCACGTTCACCTTATCTTGCTACCTTCTCCAACTTGGCCACCGACAGGTCAAGCATCTTCATCCCCGCCCCGCCGAAGTTGATCAGCGCGCGCGGACTCCCTGCCCCACCCTCGATGTTGACGATCACGCCCTCGCCGAAGCGCGCGTGCGATACCTGTTCGCCGATGCGCCAGCCGATGCCCTTGTCGCTATTCGACTTCTGCGTGATCTGCTTGGCGATCTGGTTGTCGCTGCCGCCTTCGCGGAAGTTGGCGTCGTCCCAGGCAGTGGTCGACTTGCGGCCGGCAAACCAATTGGTCTGCACGCGCGGCGACAGCCACTTCAGCGCCTCTTCCGGCAGCTCGTCGAAGAAGCGCGACTTCATGTTGAAGCGGGTCTGGCCATGCAGCATGCGCTGCTGGGTAAAGCTCATGTACAGGCGCCGGCGCGCACGCGTGATCGCCACGTACATCAGGCGCCGTTCCTCGTCCACGCCGTCCAGCTCGCGCGAGCTGCTCTCGTGCGGGAACAGGCCTTCTTCGAGGCCGGTGATGAACACGGCATCGAATTCCAGGCCCTTGGCCGAGTGCACCGTCATCAGCTGCATCGCGTCCTGCCCGGCCTGGGCCTGGGCATCGCCGGCTTCCAGCGAGGCGTGCGCCAGGAAGGCCGACAGCGGCGACATCACGGTCGCCAGCGGCGCATCGGCGTCCAGCAGCTCGATGCCGTCGACGTTGACGATGGCCTGGCCGCTGCTGGCCTGCGCCTGCGGGCCGAGGTGGGCCGGCGCGTGCGTGCCGAAGCCCTCTTCCTGCACGAAGTGGGTGGCGGCGCTGACCATCTGCTCCAAGTTTTCGATGCGCTCCGCGCCCTCTTTTTCCTTCTCGTAGTAGGCCAGCAGCGTACTGCGCTCGATGACCACCTTCACCATCTCCGGCAGCGGCAGCTGCTGGGTTTCGAAGCGCGCGCTCTCGATCAGCTTGACGAAGTTGGCCAGCGCGCTGCCGGCCTTGCCGGTCATGTGCGGCACCGCCGCGTACAGCGACACGCCGTAGCTGTCGGCCGCCATCTGCAGCTGCTCGATCGAGCGCGCGCCGATGCCGCGGGTCGGGAAGTTCACCACGCGCATGAAGGCCGAATCGTTGTGCGGATTGTCCATCAGCTGCAGGTAGGCGATCGCATGCTTGACCTCGGCGCGCTGGAAGTAGCGCAGGCCGCCGTACACGGTGTACGGAATGCCGGCCGCAAACAGCGCGTGCTCGATCACGCGGCTCTGCGCGTTCGAACGGTACAGGATCGCGATCTCGCTGCGCGGCATGCCCTCAGCCATCAGGCTCTTGGCTTCCTCGATGATCCACTGCGCCTCTTCCAGGTCGGACGACGCTTCGTAGATCCGGACCGGCTCGCCCTGCCCCGCATCGGTGCGCAAATTCTTGCCCAGACGCTGCTTGTTGTTGGCGATCAGGAAGTTGGCGGTATCGAGGATGTGGCCGTGCGAGCGGTAGTTCTGCTCCAGCTTGATCAGGTTCTTGACCTCGAAATCGCGCTCGAAGGCCTGCATGTTGCCGACGTTGGCGCCGCGGAAGGCGTAGATGCTCTGGTCGTCGTCGCCGACCGCGAAGATCGCGCCGCCGGCCGGCTCGTTGTGCCCGGCCAGCAGTTTCAGCAGGTTGTACTGCAGGTCATTGGTGTCCTGGAACTCGTCGACCAGGATGTGGCGGAAGCGCATCTGGTAATGCTGGCGCAGCGGGTGGTTACGCTGCAGCAGCTCGTAGGCGCGCAGCAGCAGCTCGGCGAAGTCGACCACACCCTCGCGCTGGCATTGCTGGTCGTAGGCATCGTAGAGCTCGACCATGCGCTTCTGCACGTGGTCGTAGGCATCGCAATCGGCGGCGCGGCGGCCGTTGTCCTTGGCATTGTTGATGAAGTACATCAGGTCTTTGGCCGGGTACTTCTCGTCATCGACATTCAGCGCCTTCAGCATGCGCTTGATCATCGACAGCTGGTCCTGCGAATCCAGGATCTGGAAGGTCTGCGGCAGCGCGGCGTCGCGGTGGTGGGTCCGCAACAGGCGGTTGCACAGGCCGTGGAAGGTACCGATCCACATGCCGCGCGTGTTGATCGGCAACATCGACGACAGACGCGTCAGCATTTCCTTCGCCGCCTTGTTCGTAAACGTCACCGCCATGATGCCGGCCGGCGAGACCTGGCTGGTTTGAATGAGCCAGGCGATCCGGGTGGTCAGCACGCGGGTCTTGCCCGACCCGGCGCCAGCCAGAATCAGGGCGCTCTGGGCGGGCAAGGTGACGGCGGCGAGCTGTTCGGGATTCAGATTGTCGAGGAGATTCATGCGGGCATTATAAACGGCGCGATGGGCCGAAGGCGGAGTTCAAGCGCAACTAACTGGTTATATATACAGTATCACAACAGTTGCCTGGAGGCTCGGGAGCGCCATGCAAACCCTACTTATCGTAAGTTAAACACAGATGTGTTCTCAAGGCGGTCCGATCGCCCCAGCGGCAGCGCTGTAGGGCACGGGCCGGATTTTCTGCACCGTAAGCAAAACTTACCCTGTACTAAGGAGGCAATAATGCTGAATCGAGTCGTTACTGTGGCCGCACTTGCGGTTGGCGGCATGATGCTGTCGAAAAAAATGAAGAATCGCGCCTCGGGCATGGATTCGTCGGTCGTCGAAACCATCGAAATCAACGTGCCAGTCCGCACCGCTTACAACCAGTGGACCCAGTTCGAAGACTTCCCGCAGTTCATGGCCAGCGTAAAAGAAATCCGCCAGCTGGACGACAAGCACCTGCACTGGAAGGCCAATGTGGCCGGCGAAGACAAAGAGTGGGACGTCGAGATCACCGAACAGATCCCGGACAAGCGCATCGCCTGGCAAAGCACCACGGGCGTGCCGAACGGCGGCGTGGCGACCTTCCACAAGATCTCCGACAACGTCTGCCGTGTGGCCGTCCAGATGGACTACCAGCCGGAAGGCGCCCTCGAGCAGATCGGCGATGCCTTCGGCGCCGTGCGCATGGAACTGCGCGGCAACCTGCAGAAGTTCAAGGAAATGCTGGAATCGCGCGGCAAGGAAAGCGGCGGCTGGCGCGGCAGCATCGCCCAGCACTGATCCTGACCGGTTTGTGCAAAGCGCCGCCTGCGGGCGGCGTTTTTTTGTCTAATTTTTCCGCGCCTAAACGGATCGGGGCCTCTGCCCGGCCGGGAGTAGCATGGCATTCCTTTTCAGGAGGAACCATCATGGACAATGCCGACGATCCGATTGCGGCCCTGGTGCGCGACCACGACACGGTGCGCAAGCTGGCCGATAAGTACCTCAACAGCAGCGATATGGAAGTCAAGAAACAGGCGGCCACTCAGCTGCTGCAAGCCATCCACACCCACTCGCGGCTGGAAGAATCGATCTTCTATCCGAACGTGCGCTGCCTGGACGACAACCTGGTGCGCCACTTCGAGCAGGACCACTTGAAAGTCGACGATCTGCTGGCCACGCTGCAGGGCATGGGCCCGGACGAACCGCGCGCCGAGCCGATGATGCGCGACATGCTCAACGCGGTGCTGAGCCATATCGACGAGGAAGAACAGCAGCTGTTCCCGCGGCTGCGGCAATCGAACGTCGACATGTCTGACATCGGGCTGCAGATGCAGTCTTTCGAGGCCAACCTGGTGCACATGCAGGCGCAGGCCAGCGATCAGGGGTCGCGGCGCAGGTGAAAAAAAGCCCCCGCCGCGGCGGGGGCACGTTTCAGCTTACCAGACCCTGCAGCGCTTCTCCTTCACCATCGGCTGCCCCGGCTTGCACTGGAAAGCCTGCTGGAACTGCGGCATGTTCACCACCAGGCCGTTCACGCGGTAGCGGCCCGGCGAGTGCGGGTCGGTCAGGGCTTTCACGCGCAGGTTTTCCGGGCGGTCGTTTTCGCAGGCCCATTGCGCGTTACCGACGAAGAAACGCTGCTCAGGCGTCAAGCCATCACGCAAAGGCTGGGCCTGCTGCGGCATGCTCGCCATCTCTTCCTTCCACGCCATCCAGCCCAGGATCAGGCCGCCCAGGTCGGCGATGTCCTCGCCCAGGGTCAGCTTGCTGTTGATCTTGATGTCATCCACCACCGTGTACTGCGCGTACTGGTCGACGATGCAGGCGGCGCGCTCTTCGTATTCCTTGGCGTCCTTCTTGGTCCACCAATCCTTCAGGTTACCCTTGGCGTCAAACTGGCGGCCCTCGTCGTCGAAGGCGTGGGTCAGTTCGTGGCCGATGGTGCCGCCGGTGTTGCCGTAGTTCGGCGCGTCATCCATCTTCGGGTCGAACAGCGGCGGCTGCAGCACGCCGGCCGGGAAGTTGATGTCGTTCATCTGCGGGTTGAAATAGGC
>Ga0308160_10000658_pt1 | contig 59828 bp, 65 predicted proteins | sample PhyFR1_FD_201036 | JGI IMG/M metagenome (GOLD analysis project Ga0308160, IMG submission 201036) | Phyllosphere microbial communities from UC Gill Tract Community Farm, Albany, California, United States - DLSLF.R1 | ecosystem: Host-associated > Plants > Phyllosphere > Unclassified | place: USA... | reverse complement strand
GATAATGCTTCTCTTATTACTCCGTCTTGTTCAATTGAGGCTTGTTTAGCCATATTTTATTGATTGTTACTTAATTAGCTGCTTCTAAACAGGGTTGCAAAATTAAATAAAAAATTTTAATTATTTATTTTTTTTGTTGTAAAACTTCTTCTATTATAGAAAACGTTGATAAAACATCTGCTTTGCCCTTTTTTACGGCTACTGTGTGTTCAAAATGTGCCGATGGTTTATTATCTTTACTGGTTACCGTCCATCCATCGTTATGGAATTTAACACCGGCTACGCCTGCATTGATCATGGGTTCTATCGCAATTACCATTCCTTCTTCAAGTTTTGGCCCTGCACCACGTTTCCCATAATTCGGAACTTCTGGTTTCTCATGAAGTTTTACACCAACACCGTGTCCAACAAGTTCTCTTACTACACCAAATCCATTAGCTTCTGCATACTGCTGAACAGCGAAACCGATATCACCGATTCGCATACCAACAACAGCTTTTTCTATCCCCAATTCCAGGCAACGTTTAGTAACCTCAACCAACTTCTGTTTTTCAGCATCAATTTCCCCGATAGAGAAAGTATAGGCCGAATCGCCAAAGTAATTGTTTTTAATCACCCCACAATCAACTGAAATTAAATCGCCTTCCTGGATTACGTATTCGCTTGGAAAACCATGAACAACCTGCTCATTTGGCGAAATACATAAAGAATTAGGAAAACCATTATAGTTTAAAAATGCCGGAATCGCTCCGTGGTCACTTATAAACTCATAGGCTAGTTTATCTAACTGAATAGTAGTCATGCCTGCTTTTATCACCTTGGCCACCTCGGCCAACGTTTTAGAAACAAGCATGGAACTTTCTCTTATTAACTCGATCTCCTCAAGAGATTTGTAATAAATTTTAGACATCCGTTACACTACAACGCTGCGTTGCTACTTGCAGCAGGAACACCTGTTCTGCCAGTAACTCTACCCGTTTTCATCAAACCATCGTAATGGCGCATCAATAAATAACTTTCGATCTGCTGTAAAGTATCCAATACAACACCAACTAAAATCAATAAAGAAGTACCACCGAAGAAGTGCGCAAACTCTTGTTTAATGCCGAACTTAACCGCTAACGAAGGTAAGATAGCAATGATCGCTAAAAATACTGCACCTGGGAAAGTGATTTTAGAAATTACATCATCAATAAAAGTTGATGTTGCAAAACCCGGTTTAACACCTGGGATAAAACCACCGTTTTTCTTCATATCGTCGCTCATTTGAGTTGGATTAACTGTAATTGCAGTATAGAAGAAAGTAAATGCGATAATTAAAAATGCGAACGTTAAGCTATAAGCCAACGAAGTTGTGTTGCTGAACTGGATTAACCAAGAACCTTGTAATGAAGGAACAAACTGCATTAAAGCACCTGGAATAAACATTAACGCTTGAGCGAAAATGATCGGCATAACACCAGCAGCATTTACCTTTAAAGGAATGTACTGACGAACACCACCAAACTGGCGGTTACCAACTATTTTCTTTGCGTACTGTACAGGTACTTTACGTACACCTTGAACAATTAAAATGGTAAACATTACCACAGCAAATAATGCAACGATCTCTAAAACCAATGCAACCGGGCCTCCACCTTCACTAGATGAGCCTACACGTGCACTAAATTCTTGAGAAATTGCAACTGGTAAACGGGCAATAATACCAACCATAATGATTAGTGATGTACCGTTACCAATACCTTTATCAGTAATTTTTTCGCCCAACCACATTACAAATAATGTACCTGCTGTTAATACAAACGTAGATAACACTAAGAATAAAGTATTTGGCAATAAAATAGCTTCTGCGGGAACTTGCGTTTTAACGTAACCAACAGATTGAACGATTGTGATCGCTACCGTTAGGTAACGGGTAATCTGGTTCATTTTCTTTCTACCACTTTCGCCCTCTTTCTGCATTTTTTGGAAAGAAGGAACAGCAATACCCAATAGTTGCACCACAATCGATGCAGAGATATAAGGCATTACCCCCAACGCTAAAATAGACACACGAGAGAAAGAACCTCCGGCAAACATATCTAGTAAGCCTAAGATTCCTGATTTTTCGTTATTGCCTAAAGCAGTTGGATCCACACCTGGTAAAACCACGTGAGATACGAAACGGTATACCAAAAGAATTAAGAGCGTAAACAATATACGCTCTTTTAATTCCTGAATTTTCCAGATATTACTTAAAGTAGTAAATAGCTTCTTCATTTAATAATTACAATTTTACAATAGAACCACCTGCAGCTTCAATAGCTTTTTGTGCGGTTGCAGAGAACGCATGTGCTGTAATTTCTAGCTTTGCTTTAACTTCACCACGACCTAAAATTTTAACCAAGTCGTTTTTAGAAGCTAAACCATGTGCTTGTAAAGCAGCGAAATCGATAGTTGTTAAGCTGTGTTTTTCAGCTAAAGCTTGTAAAACATCTAAGTTTACACCAACATATTCTGTACGGTTGATTGGTTTGAAACCAACTTTAGGCACACGACGTTGTAAAGGCATTTGACCACCTTCGAAACCGATTTTGGTTTTGTGACCTGAACGAGAACCCGCACCTTTGTGACCACGAGTTGAAGTACCGCCACGACCAGAACCTGTACCACGACCAATTCTTTTGCTGTTTTTTGTAGAACCTACTGCAGGTTTTAAATTACTTAAATTCATTTCTTTGAATTTGTGTTGCCCTTCGCTTTCACTAAACAGGTACAACGATTAAACATATATAAAGGTAGTACAGGCTTTTTCACCCACACTACCTTTAAAACTTTTACTAGATTGCTTCGATTGCTACCAAATGGTTCACTTTGCGAACCATACCGATAATTTGTGGAGTAGCTTCAACCTCAACACTTTGGTTCATTTTAGATAAACCCAAAGCCTGAACGGTTCTTTTTTGGCGCTCGCTTCTGTCGATAACGCTTTTTACTTGTGTTATTTTGATCTTAGCCATGATATTATCCGTTAAATACTTTGTTTAAATCTATACCACGAGTTTGAGCTACTGTATAAGCATCACGCATTTTAGTTAATGCATCAACAGTTGCTTTTACCACGTTGTGTGGGTTAGATGATCCTTTAGATTTTGCCAATACGTTATGCACGCCAGCACTCTCTAATACAGCACGCATCGCACCACCAGCAATTACTCCGGTACCTACTGCAGCTGGTTTGATTAAAACAAAACCACCTGAGAATTTACCAATTTGCTCGTGAGGAACAGTACCGTTTAAAATTGGAACTTTTACCAAGTTCTTTTTAGCATCATCCACACCTTTAGCGATTGCTTCAGTTACCTCTTTCGCTTTACCTAAACCGAAACCAACAACACCGTTCTCATCACCTACAACAACAATTGCTGAGAAGCTGAAAGTACGGCCACCTTTGGTTACTTTGGCAACGCGTTGTATACTAACCAAACGATCCTTTAATTCGATATCGGTGGTTTTTACTCTTTTTATATTAATAGTTGACATCTTACTTTTTCTTCAGATTAAAATACTAAACCAGCTTCGCGGGCACCCTCTGCCAACGATTTTACGCGACCGTGGTATAAATAGCCATTTCTATCGAAAACAACTTCTTTAACACCTGCAGCAATTGCTTTTTCGGCTACTAATTTGCCTACTGCAACTGACTGATCGCTTTTGTTTCCAGTACCAGTAAAATCTTTCGATAATGATGATGCTGACGCTATTGTTGTACCGGTTACATCGTTAATTACCTGCGCATAAATCCCTTTATTGCTTCTATATACAGATAACCTTGGACGTTCTTCCGAACCGGTAAGTCTTTTTCTGATCCCTTTTTTAATACGATCTCTTCTTGATAATTTTTTACCTGCCATGATTACTATTTTTTAGATGCTGATTTACCTGCTTTTCTTCTTAACACTTCACCTACAAACTTGATACCTTTACCTTTATATGGCTCTGGTGCACGTAACGAACGGATTTTCGCTGCTACCTGACCGATCAATTGTTTGTCAATACTTTCTAAAATGATTTTAGGCGTTTGACCTTTTTCTGAAGATGTAGTTACTTTAATCTCTTCTGGTAATTGGAATACATAGTGGTGAGAATAACCTAAAACTAGATCTAGTGTGTTACCTTGGTTTGTAGCACGGTAACCAACACCTACTAATTCTTGAGTTAATTTATAACCTTCTGTAACACCAACAACCATGTTGTTAAGCAATGAGCGATATAAACCGTGTAATGCTTTGTGTTTCTTTTGTTCTGAAGGACGTTGAACTGTTAAAATTCCGTCTTCTTGACTTACAGTGATATCTGTATCAACTGCTTGAGTTAATTCACCTTTAGGACCTTTTACAGTTACTACGTTATCTTTTGATACGGTAATTGTAACACCTGCAGGGATTGTAATTGGGGCTTTTCCTATTCTTGACATTGTGCTGTTCTCCTAATATTAATAAACGTGACACAATACCTCACCACCAATGTTTAATTTGGCTGCTTCTTTATCGGTCATTACACCTTTAGAAGTAGATAAGATTGCGATACCTAAACCGTTTAATACTCTTGGCATATTTTCAACACCAGCATAGTTTCTCAAACCTGGTTTACTTACTCGCACTAATGTACGAATAGCAGGAACTTTAGTAATTGGATTGTATTTCAAAGCAATTTTAATGGTGCCTTGAACTGTAGTATCTTCAAACTTGTAGTTCGCGATGTAACCTTTGTCAAAAAGAACTTTAGTAATTTCTTTTTTAAGGTTTGATGCAGGAATTTCTACAACACGGTGGTTGGCCTTAATGGCATTCCTTACTCTTGTTAAATAATCTGCTATTGGATCTGTATTCATTTTTTATTGTTTTTGATAGTGGTTTCCTTCTGCTACCCAGCTGTGGGACCTGCTACCGGTTAAAATTCTTTTTTAGAGTATATAGACATAAGTATCAAGTATCAAGAAACCAATTGGTCTCGATACTTGATACTCAGTACTAGTACTTTATATTACCAAGATGCTTTTTTAACACCTGGTATTTTACCGTCTAGTGCCATCTGGCGGAACGTTACCCTTGAAATACCAAAGGTACGCATATATCCACGAGGACGACCAGTTAATTTACAACGGTTGTGTAAACGTACCGGAGACGAGTTTTTAGGTAATTTATCTAAACCCTCGAAATCTCCTGCAGCTTTTAATACTGCACGTTTTTCAGCGTATCTAGCTACCAATTTTTGGCGCTTAACTTCGCGTGCTTTTACACCTTCTTTTGCCATTATTCTGCTGTTTTTTGATTTTTAAATGGTAATCCGAATTGTTTCAATAACTCAAGCGCCTCAACGTCAGATTTTGCCGAAGTTACGAAAGTTATATCCATACCTAAAATTTTATTGATTTTATCGATATTAATCTCAGGGAAGATGATTTGCTCAGTAACACCCAATGTATAGTTACCTTTTCCATCAAATCCTTTATCATTAATACCTTTGAAATCGCGGATACGAGGCAAAGCTACAGAGATCAAACGATCTAAGAACTCGTACATGTTGTTATCGCGTAACGTAACACGTACACCTACTGGCATACCTTTACGTAATTTAAAGTTAGAGATATCTTTCTTTGAATTAGCCGGAACCGCTTGCTGACCAGTAATGGTAGTCAACTCAACGATAGTGGTATCCATAATTTTCTTATCAGTAACAGAAAAACGACCAACACCCTGATTGATACAGATTTTTTCCAATTTAGGAACCTGCATTACAGTTTTGTACTGAAATTTTTCTTTTAGTGCATTTACAACTTCTTCTTTGTATTTGCTTTTTAATCTAGGTGTAGCCATTATTTAATCTCCTCTCCTGAAATTTTAGCAACTCTAACTAATTTACCATCTGCGTTAAGTTTACGACCTACGCGGGTAGCTTTACCAGATTTTGGATCAACCAACATCAAGTTAGAAATGTGAAGAGCAGCTTCTTTTTTAATAATACCACCGTTAGGATTAGCAGCATTTGGTTTAGTATGTTTAGATACTAAGTTAATGCCTTCCACAATGGCTCTGTTTTTATCTATAAGTACTGAAAGTACTTTTCCTTGTTGACCTTTTGAATCGCCAGCAATGACTTTAACTAAATCTCCTGTGCGGATTTTAAGTTTTGATGGTGTATTTACTTTGTTTCCCATTTTATAATACCTCCGGTGCTAATGATACAATTTTCATGAATTGTTTTTCACGTAGTTCTCTCGCAACCGGGCCAAAGATACGTGTACCTCTTGGCTCATCCTGTGCGTTCAATAATACAGCTGCATTATCGTCAAAACGGATATAAGAACCATCTTTACGACGGATTTCTTTTTTAGTTCTTACAACAACTGCTTTAGAAACTGTACCTTTTTTAATGTTACCTGAAGGTAACGCGCTTTTTACGGTAACAACTACTTTATCACCAATTGAAGCATAACGTTTGCCGGTTCCACCTAGCACGCGAATTACCAATACTTCTTTTGCGCCGCTGTTATCAGCAACGTTTAATCTCGATTCCTGTTGTACCATCTTATTTAGCTCTTTCTAAAATTTGTACCAATCTCCAGTTCTTGTTTTTACTCAAAGGACGAGTTTCCATAATCAATACTGTATCACCGATACCGCATTCGTTTTTCTCGTCGTGAGCCATAAATTTGGTAGTTTTCTTTACGAACTTACCATAAATCGGGTGTTTTACTTTACGTTCCACGCTCACTACAACAGATTTATCCATCTTGTTGCTTACCACTAACCCGGTTCTTGTTTTTCTTAATTGTCTTTCCATGTCGACTCTCAAATTATTTAGTTTCAGTAGCTGACTCAGTGTTTTTCACTTTAGTCAACTCAGTGTTTAAACGGGCTATGTCTTTCCTTACTTTTGCAATGCGTGAAGGATTTTCGATAGCTGAAATAGTGTGAGCGAACTTCAATTTTGATAAGTTCTCTTTTTCTTCCGCAATCTTAGCTACTAATTCTTCTTTTGAAAGCCCTGTGATTTCTGAATTTTTCATTTTTCTTTTTCTTTTACGTTGAGTGTAGCGGTTATAATAAACAAGTATTTACAACATTCACCTCAACACTTTACTATGCTTCTACGTAATCTCTACGTACTACGAATTTGGTTTGGATCGGTAATTTCTGAGCTGCTAAACGCAATGCTTCTTTAGCAACTTCTAAAGGCACACCTTCAGCTTCGAAAATTACGCGTCCTGGTCTTACAACTGCTACCCAATACTCAGGAGCACCTTTACCTTTACCCATACGTACCTCAGCAGGTTTTTTAGTTACCGGTTTGTCCGGGAAGATCCTGATCCATACTTGGCCTTCACGTTTCATGAAACGAGTTACGGCAATACGGGCAGCCTCTATCTGACGACTTGTGATCCAAGTAGCTTCTAGAGATTTGATACCGAAAGATCCGAATGCTAACTCAGCTCCACGAGAAGCTAAACCCTTCATTCTGCCTTTTTGCATCTTCCTGAACTTCGTTCTTTTTGGCTGTAACATTTTATTTTGTTCTAATCGTTAAACGATGTTAATAAATCAATTATTTACGAGGACCTCTGTTAGCGCCTGCGCCACCACCTCTGTTTGCACCACCTTGGCCTGGACCACGACCACCGCCTTGGTTTCCACCACGTCTGTCGTTACCACCGCCACGGTTATCTCTTCCACCACCGCGGTTATCTCTTCCACCGAAAGCTGGTTTATCTGATGCGCCTTTTGGACCGTTGTTTGTTGCACCAATGTTTGGAGACAAATCACGTTTTCCATAAACCTCACCTTTACAGATCCAAACTTTAACACCTATTTTACCATAAGTAGTTAAGGCTTCAGCTAAAGCGTAGTCGATATCAGCACGGAATGTATGCAAAGGCACTCTTCCTTCTTTGTACTGCTCAGTACGTGCCATCTCAGCACCACCTAAACGACCAGAAGTCATGATTTTGATACCTTCAGCACCCATACGCATGGTTGATGCGATAGAAGATTTCATTGCTCTACGGAATGAGATCCTTGCTTCTAATTGTTTTGCAACACCTTCTGCAACTAATTGTGCATCAAGTTCCGGGCGTTTAATTTCAAAGATGTTAATTTGAATTTCCTTTTTAGTCAATTTCTTTAACTCTTCTTTGATTTTATCAACCTCAGCACCTGCTTTACCGATTACGATACCTGGACGAGCTGTGTGGATAGTTACCGTGATACGTTTTAACGTACGCTCGATTACTACTTTTGCAACACCGCCTTTAGCGATACGGGCAGAAAGGTATTTTCTTATTTTCTCATCTTCAACTAATTTATCGGAGTAGTTGTTGCCACCGAACCAGTTAGAATCCCATCCTTTGATGATACCTAACCTGTTACCTATTGGATTTGCTTTTTGTCCCATTTCCTAAAATTAGTTTTGAGTTGTTTCTGTACTTTTACTATCTACAATCAGCGTTACGTGGTTAGAACGTTTACGAATTCTATATCCACGGCCTTGAGGAGCTGGACGTAAGCGTTTCAACTGACGGCCACCATCAACCATAACTGTTTTTACAAAAAGTTGGTTTTCTTCAGGGCGAGCACCTTCATTTTTAGATTCCCAGTTTTTGATAGCAGATAATAATAATTTCTCAACTCTTATTGCTGCTTCTTTATTGGTAAACTTTAAAATGCTTAATGCTTTTTCTACACGTTCACCTCTGATAAGATCTACAACCAAACGCATCTTACGCGGTGAGGTTGGACAATTGTTTAATTTTGCTATTGCTTCCATTGTCTAATTATTTTTTCTTTTCAGCGTGTCCTCTGAATGTTCTGGTTGGAGCAAATTCTCCCAACTTGTGACCAACCATGTTTTCTGTTACGTACACAGGGATAAATTTATTTCCGTTGTGTACAGCAAATGTATGATTCACGAAATCTGGTGATATCATTGATCTGCGAGACCAAGTTTTGATTACAGACTTTTTGCCTGAATCATTCATAGAGTTTACTTTTTTCTCTACGTTATGGTCAATATAAGGTCCTTTTTTTATCGAACGAGCCATTATTTCTTCCTTCTCTCTATGATGTAACGATTAGAATATTTTTTAAGTTCTCTGGTTTTGTAGCCTTTAGCTAACACACCATTTCTTGAACGTGGGTGACCACCTGATGATCTACCTTCACCACCACCCATTGGGTGATCGACAGGGTTCATCGCTACCGGTCTAGTTCTCGGACGACGGCCCAACCAACGTTTACGACCAGCTTTACCTAATACTTCGTTTGCATGATCTGAGTTAGATACAGCACCGATAGTAGCAAGACAAGTAGTCAAGATTAAACGGGTTTCGCCTGAAGGCATTTTTAAAGTAGCATATTTACCATCGCGGGCAGCTAATTGTGCGTAAGCACCTGCACTACGAGCTAATTGTGCTCCTTTTCCAGGATGGATCTCTACGTTGTGTACGATAGAACCTAATGGAATGTTCGATAATTTTAAAGTGTTACCTACTTCTGGTGTTGCTTTGTCGCCCGATAATAATACCGAACCAACTTGCAATCCTTCAGGAGCGATGATATAACGCTTCTCGCCATCTGCATAGTGTAATAATGCGATGCGGGCAGTACGGTTTGGATCGTATTCAACAGTAGCTACTGTTGCAGGAATATCGAATTTATCGCGTTTGAAGTCGATTAAACGATATGATTTTTTGTGACCACCGCCCATGTAGCGCATAGTCATTTTTCCTGTGTTGTTACGTCCACCAGACTTTTTTGATGATACAACCAATGATTTTTCGGGCTTGGTTGCTGTAATCTCCGTAAAACTAGCACCAACTCTGAAGCGGGTACCTGGAGTAACTGGTTTAAATTTTCTTAAGCCCATAGTTATAATGAATTATTAAATTAAAGGGTTGCGTAATAATCTATTGTTTCGCCGTCTTTTAACGTTACGATTGCTTTTTTGTATTTCGGGCTACGGCCTGATACAAAACCTGCTTTAGTGTAACGAGATTTAGCTTTTCCATCAACAACCATTGTGTTAACTGCAACGATGGTTACACCGTACAATTTCTCAATAGCAGCTTTGATTTGGATTTTGTTAGCCTTGTGGTTAACGCTAAATGTGAAACGGTTAGATTTCTCAGTTAAAGCTGAAGCTTTTTCGGTTAATATTGGTTTTTTTAAAATTTCCATATTATTTGGCAAATGCCTCCTCCAAAGTTTTAACAGAATCAGCAGTTAACACAAGTACACCAGCGTTTAATACATCATAAGTATTTAAATCTGCTGCCGAGATTACTTTAGTTTTCTGAATGTTTCTGCTTGATAAATAGATATTATTATTTTGCGCAGGTAAAACCAATAAAGTTTTTTGAGTACCTATGTTTAACGCAGCCAATAAACTTGTATAGTTTTTAGTTTTAGCTGTATCGAAGTTGAAATCTTCTAAAACTACCACGTTATTGTCTTTCGCTTTATAAGCCAAAGCAGATTTACGTGCTAATGATTTTAATTTCTTGTTCAATTTAAAGCTATAATCACGTGGCTGAGGACCGAAAACACGACCACCACCGTTAAATAACGGAGATTTAATGCTACCAGCACGGGCACCACCTGTACCTTTTTGTTTGTATAGTTTACGAGTTGAACCAGCAATCTCATTACGTTGTTTAGATTTGTGAGTACCTTGACGTTGGTTAGCCAAATACTGTTTTACATCTAAATAAATCGCGTGGTCGTTAGGCTCGATACCAAATACCGATTCAGGAAGTTGCACCTTGGCACCTGTTTCTTTACCTGAAATGTTTAATACTTTAACTTCCATCTGATTACTTGTCTAAGATTACGTAAGAACCTTTAGCTCCTGGAATGGAACCACTAACTACTAATAAGTTTTGCTCAGCATAAACTTTCAAAACTTGTAAGTTCTGAACTTTTACCCTGTCTCCACCTGTTCTTCCAGCCATGCGCATTCCTTTGAATACACGTGAAGGGAATGACGATGCTCCCAATGAACCTGGGGCACGTAAACGGTTATGCTGACCGTGAGTCTGCATACCAACACCGGCAAATCCGTGGCGTTTTACAACACCTTGAAAACCTTTACCTTTTGAGGTACCTACAACATCAACAAAATCGCCTTCTGCGAAAGAATCAACCGTTACTACATCACCTAAATTAAGTGAAGTTGTAAACGAATCAAATTCTACCAGCTTGCGTTTCGGAGTTGTGTTTGCTTTCGCGAAATGGCCTTTCAATGGTTGAGTTGTGTTTTTCTCTTTTTTCTCATCGTAACCCAACTGGATTGATGAATAACCATCTACTTCTTCGGTTTTTACCTGTGTAACTACACAAGGTCCAGCCTCGATTACCGTACAAGGAATGTTTCTTCCTTCGGCATCAAAGATACTGGTCATTCCTACTTTTTTTCCAATAATTCCTGACATTTTATCTTTTCTTTTTAACACCCATCGAAGCAGTAGGGCTTCGTTCAAGGTGGTTGTACATCCCCCGAAAGGGACGGCAAAGATAGGCAAGAAATATTAATTTTCAAATAGTTAGCCAAATATTTTTTCAAATAAATTGCTGATATGATGGGATTTAACTAAAAAAGAGATGTTAATGTGCCAAACCACCATTTAAACTGATAGTTATGATCGCTAAAATGATAAATCCAATGAGTACATATAGGTAATCGCGCTCGATTAAAAAGCTGAAAATAGCAAAAACAATACGTGCAATTGGCGTAAAAATGAGCATCAGGATACCAAATTGTACAATGGCATCGCCCTGAAAAGTAGATACCCCCTTAAATATGGCCACTATAGAAGAAAACTTGCTCAGTTCGGGTTTAAAAACTTTATAGTCGGTAATGGCCCCATTATTATGGATCAGGAAAATGACACCGCCTAATAATACAATGCTCATCGAAATAATTACGCCTGCACGCAGAAGTGTTCCCAGAATTACCTGAATATCTTTATCGTTTAGGTTTTCTTTTCCGGTTGTATCCATTATAATCCGCTTATTCCTTTATATATCATTTGCAGTGCCAAAAAGGTAACTACAATGGCAAATACAATTTTAAGTTTATCCGTTTTGGCTCTTAACAAAACTTTCGAGCCGACTGTTGCCCCTGTTAAAACACCGATACAGACTGGCATGGCAATACCCGGATCGATCTGACCACGATGCAAATAAACCACCGCACTCGCCGCTGCCGTAACCCCCATCATAAAATTACTTGTAGTGGTTGATACCTTAAAAGGCAAACGCATAATGTTATCCATCGCAATTACCTTCAGTGCCCCACTCCCTATACCCAGCAAACCCGATAATGTTCCGGCAAAAAGCATCATTAAAAAACCTCCGGGAACATGTTTTACTGCATATGAATGATCTATACCTTTATCTGGATAAGATCCATTGAGTTTAAAAAAATTGGCCCATTTATCGGTATGGTCTAAAGTGGTATGATCTACCTTTTTCTTTAGCGTCATGATGGCCGAAAAAATCAGGATACAGCCAAATAGAATAGCAATATAATTGGCATTGAGATAAACGGCTACAATTGCACCGCACACCGCACCTATTGTGGTAGCGATTTCTAAAAACATCCCTATTCGGATATTGGTAATGCCTTCTTTTACATAAGCCGCTGCTGAACCTGAAGAGGTAGCGATAACAGAAACAATTGATGCGCCTATGGCATAATGGATATCAACCCCTAGTGCTAAAGTGAGCAACGGAATAATAATTACTCCCCCACCCAAACCGGTTAGTGAACCCAATAATCCGGCTAAAAAAGCACCTAATAAAATGATAATGGTAAACAGCAATACCGACATGCGGGCAAATATAATGCACTCTTTTTGGGTAAACGAAGAATTAATGGAATAAAATAAAGTCTATATGTTATATGGGTAAATAGAATTTTGAAGCAATGAATGATTGAATAAGAGAATTATTGAATGAGTGAATATAGCATCTGCCCCTTCACTAATTTTATCATTCAAAATTCAATCATTCTATATTTTATAGTGAAGCTTACTTTCCTTATTCAGATCAACACCCCGAAAACTTTCAAGTAGTTCGAAAGCAATTTGCCGAACAGTTTCGGGTATTGGGTCGATAGTTGATTTGTTGCCTTCGGCATCTTTAACCGTCCAACCTGAAGTATTAAGCAACAATGAACTGGAGCTGGCCAACGATTTAATTATTTTAGCCCTTGTAAAAGCAATTCCATCCGAATCAACAATCACTTTTTTATTGTTCCACCAGTTTTCTTGCGATACCCTTACTAAAACAGAACGGTCTAACCCAGCAACATACGCCCACCCCTTTCCAGTACGATGTGCCAGTTTCAACAAGCCGATAAAGTTAGTAAGGCTTTTGGAATCATAAATCCCCGAACTGCAATACATATCGAGATGACTTAATTTAAGCTGGCTCACCAATGCTTTTGCTCGATCGGAGTTATGGAAAATCAGGACGATTTTTTCTGCAATTGCTGGAATAACAACATCATTTCCTTTATCGTATTCCCCACAAAGTATTTCTATCTCTATTAACTGTTGTTGCAACAACGAAACCCGTTCAGGTTTATTCAGAATGATCTTCATCCCTAATAGTTACTTGCCTAATCGCTTAATCATTTCCGCACTTAAATCTCTTCCATCGTTTAAACGGTTGGCGAAAAATGATTTGGCAGCTTCGAAATGTTCTTTGTAACCTTTTAAATCGCCATAGCCAATAATCGATGCCCATTCGTGCACCGCGGTGTGGAATTCTAAATCATCGCCACGGATAGATTTATCATATAAAGCAGTATTAATCGATTCCTCTAACATTGCTTCATTTTTGAAAAGATATTCGGCAATGCCCAGCCTCAATTTAAAAGGAGGTGTTTGGCAGATCAGATTATCGTAAGGGTTTACACCCATTTTATACCAGGCATATACCATGCTCAGCAAACTTAAATGTGAATTTGGTTTCTGTTTATGGCTGGCATCCGACAGGCTGAATTCTTTCATGATGTTATCATCCAACAGTAAAAGCGAACGGCTTTCATGAAAAACGAAATCGCGTGCAGCATAAATCTTTTCCCTAAACTCCGCCTCATTCTCGCAGATCATCAGCTTAAACAGTTCCGATTCGGCCTGCGCATAATATTTTACCTGTTTCTGGGCATAAGGATTTAAAATAGCCAAGCCCGCATAAATGTGCGATTTGTAACTAAAAATTCTCAGCGTGGTCAAAATTTTCACGTTATCGATTCCACCCGCATATGCCGGATTATCCCAGGGGAAGAAACCCGCATTTTTCCATGCTGAGCCCATGCTTTCGAAACCCATGTGCGTTACGGCCTGTGTATCGGCCACAATGCGGTCGTGCTCCCTATAATCGTCCATTTCAATAATGTTCGATTTTAAAGATTTATAAATTTCTAAAGCTTTGGCATAAACAGCATCGGTAGCGCGGTGACGTACGACCACAAGTGTTTGCCCTTCCGGACTAAATGCCGGACCATGCAAAGAATGACAGGTTACAATCTGGGTATCCGCTGGAAGGTGTTTTTCGAAAGCAGCAATTTCGGGATGTTTAACCGAGGTTTGCCCGGCAACTATGGCACCATATTTTGTTGAGCGGGCAAAAGCAGCTACCACTTCATCAATTTTTTCGGCTTCAACGCAATAGATAATAAAGTCTGATTTACGGGCAACCTCATGGCCATCGATTAAAACTTCGATTCCTTTAGGTTCCAGCTCTTTTTTTAAATCTGTAAAACGTAAGGGCATATCTGCCCCACATACCTTATAACCAGCGTTTATGAACGATAGTGCATACAATTTGCCCATATCGCCCAAACCAATAATTCCTATTTGCATGAAACAAATGTAACCTATCGCAAATAAATTTATAATAAAACTTAGATAAAATTGTTATTTAGAATGTTAAACCAGAACAATTTTATCGATTTGCCAAAACCTTAAACAAATTTTATTAACCGGAAAATGGATAAAAATGTAGTTTTACATTCTAACACCTATATTTAAACTATGCAGAAAATTAAACACACCCTATTGTTTTTAGGCGCTATGCTATTTTTAAACGTTGCCTTTGGGCAAACTTTACCTGACACTACAAAAAATACCGACCCATCTTTAAATGGCCAGTATCAGTTCATGTTAAAGAAATCTAAAAACTTCAACGGCGCAAGGCTGATCAATCCATCACGGTTATCATCTTTATGGAAAAGTGTTAGTGATACGCTCAGAAAAGAACGCAAGCAGCTGCAGGAAGCCCGTCAGGAAATTAAAGCACAAGCCGATAACATTTCGAGCTTAAAAGGCGAAGTAAATGGAAAAGAAAGTTCCTTGGCCAATGCCAACGCTGCTGTTAATGAAATTAAATTTTTAGGCATACCCTTCAATAAAGGCACCTATAATACCATTGTTTGGGCCATTATTATTGTACTTGGGGTAGGCTTGGCCTTTGTAATTTTCCAATCGGGTAAGTTAAGGCACGAAGCAAAGTACAGAACCGAGCTTTACCAGGAAGTGGCCGATGAATTTCAGGCACACAAAGTAAAAGCAAAGGATAAAGAAATGAGACTTGCCCGTGAGCTGCAGGACGAGCGTAATAAATGGGATGATGGCCGGGGAAGGTAATCGATGACCTTTTAGTTAACTGAAAAAACTTACTTTTTTTTTAGAAAAGCAGGGCTTGTGGTACTTCGGTTCCGCTAGCCCCGCCATTCGCTTTACCTCACTGCGTTCAGTGTCCGCTACTGTCGGGTTTATTTCACTTATAGCAGCACCATTTGGCCACCTAAACCCGATCAAAGCGAAATGACGATATTTCATCGGCAGAAGCGGGAGCGGGAACTGCTCTTACCCAAAAGCTACCGGAACTGCTTTCCAAAAAACAACGGTTTAAAAAAATAATTAAATTATGGATAAATTTGTAGGTACATTTAACAGTAGATTTCTCCATTCCGTTGCACTTCAGTCGAAATGACGATAACAGCTTAATTTTTGATGCTGTACTTCAAACCCACCTCAAATTCGCCATTGCTATAACTCTGCATTTTTGAAGTATTGGTGGTGTACTGGAATAAAACCGAAAATTGGTTTTTGTAGTTTGCACCAAAACCAGCTGTAAAACTGTTGGTGCTATGATATATGCCATTGAGCATCAACTTATTCTCTAAAAACTGAAGATTTACACCGGCATCAAAAATACCATCATAATTCTGCACCCCTCTATACACCAATTTCGGTTCAATACTGTTGATTACTTGATCGGTTGTGAATTTATAACCGGCTGCGATAAAATAAATCGATCGGTCTACCACGTTTCGCAGTACATCTCTTTTAAAAAACCGTTTAAGATTAGGCAAAGCAGCCTGTAGTATCAATTTATCGGAGCGGTAAGCTACTCCAAAATCGCCATCCAGATATAATCTACGATCGTTAAAGCTATTGAGTACATCGTCGTCTAAATCGCCTTTGGCTTTACCAAAATCAATCCATTCATTCATAATGCCGGCAGATAGACCAAAATCCAAGAAGTTAGTCCCACCATTTAAAGGCAAATGATAAGCATAAGTTACAGTTGCCCTGGTACGGTTAATGGCCCCTGCACCTTCGTTGTAAAAAAGAATGCCCAAACCTACTTTATTATTAGCCAAACCATAGTCGCCAGTTAAATACTGAATTTTTGGTGCCCCATCTACTCCCGCCCACTGCGTTTTAAATGCTGCATTTAAATTTAGTCCGGTTTCTAAACCTGCCATTGCCGGGTTAGCCAAAAACTGGTTCTGATAGTAGATGCTACCCATGGGATTAAGTTGGGCAAATGCTGGTGTAACAAACAAAAACAACAGCCCCACCATATAACGTTTCATTTTTTTCACGCTGTTATTTTTTATATAAGATTGATATAAAACCTTTAATAGAACCATCTGCCCCCAAATCGAGCATATAATAATAAGTATCTTCTGTAAGCGGCTTTCCGTTAAAATAGCCATCCCAGTTGTTTTGGTAACCTAGGGTAGTATAAATCAACCTTCCTCCCCTATCAAAAATGGATAGTTTGTTGTTCGGATACTTTTCTAAGCCCTTAACGACAAAAAAATCATTTTTCCCGTCTCCGTTTGGGGTAAGAATATTATTTACAATGGCTACTTCAGCTGTGGTCTGTATAATCAGAAAAGGCTGTAAAAATCCTTGGGTCAATGTGGTGTTGGCAGCCTGTAAAGTTTGCACCAGGACCATTTCACCAATGCTAAAATCGTATAATTGATTATTAATCTTACCGCTGCCACTGGCCGAATTAACCACATAAGGTAAACTTTGTGCGTTTGCCTTTCCCCAGAAAAACACCATGGTAAAGAAAACAAGCAAATAGGATATTCTTCTCATTGTGTTTAGTTTAAAGAGATCCATCCCGCCCCATCGCTTTGAATGGTGAAAGTTTTTGCACCGGTAATGGTGGTTATATCAGAATCATCATTCAACAAAACAGGATTGTTTAACGTAACATCACCTGATGATAAAGCTTTCACGATTACATAAATCCTTCCTTTACAGCTAGAGGCCGTTGGGAGATTAACACTTACCGCCAAACCTGCATTTTTTATCCTGACTGTGTAATGACTGGCATCGAGTGTTAAGGCTCCGGCCGTAGTATAGGTTAAAACACTTGCTGCAACAGAACCATTGATGTTTAAAGTACTTGCATTTGCCGGGGCATAAGCTACGGAAGATGCAGCGGCAATGCCATTAACGGTTAATGCGCCACCATTTGCTGCAAAATCGCCAGCGATTAGCGGATATGAGGTACTGGAGTTAGCTACTACTAAGGTATTATTTGCATTTGTGCTGTTGGCGGCAGCGTTACTTCCGATAAAAACATTCCCTGCCCCATTGTTTTTCGAACCGGCGGCATAACCTAGTGCCGTATTATTGTCGCCATTACTGGCTTCAAGCGCCAAACTTCCAATAGCTGTGTTTGATATACCAGTTCTATTGGCCATTAGTGTATGCGTGCCAATTGCAGTGTTATTAGAGCCTACCGTATTAATCGCTAATGCCTGCGAGCCAAAGCCGCTGTTGTTGATGGCACTAAAACTGCGCTGCAACACCAGGTAACCGAAAGCGCTGTTTTCATAACCTGAAATGTTAACAGATAATGCTTCGCGACCAAATGCACTGTTATAAAAGCCAGATACATTTGCAGTAAGTGTTTTATAACCGTAAGAAATATTGTTTTCGGATGAATTGCCTAAACGGCCAGATTTTAAACCGTTAACCAGAAAGTTAATGGCTACATCGTCTGTATTGCCTAAAAAATTATTGTTTTGATCGATGCTGCCCGTATTTCCTTTTAATGCCCATGCATTTGCATTTGCAAATAATGTCCTGCTGATTAATTCGGGTTTCCCGGTTGTTGCATTGGTGATATACACTTTGTTTGCATCGCTTACCCCATCAGTAGTTAATTTAGCCATCGTAACAGATGCATCAGCAAGTTTTGCTGTAGTTACCGACCCATCAGCGAGCTGTAGTGTATTTACTGCGGTGTCATCGATATTAACGTTTTTAACTTCTTTACTTCCAATTTTTACAGCGGTTACTGCAGCGTCGGCTAATTTTGCCGTTGTTACCGCCCCATCTGCCAGTTTAAGCGTGCTAACCGCCCCTGCATTGATATCAATTACCACATCTTTCAATAAAGCCGTAGCGCCATTGGTGCTAATACTCAAATCAGTTGAGGTTAATGCCTTAGCTCCCGACAATTGACTCACATCCAATGTTACCGGTTTCCATACAGTCCCATCAAATAGCAGCACCTGATTATTGATTGGTGAAGTGGCATTTAATGTCTTTCCCTGAAGATTAGCTACTGTAGGATTTGGATAATTCCCTGTTAAATCACCGCCAGCTACTCCTGTTGAAGGACCAACCGGACCTATGTCACCTTTATCCCCCTTATCCCCTTTTACGCCAGGTATGCCCTGCAAACCTTGTAATCCGGTAGCCCCGGTTGCACCTGTATCTCCTTTCGCTCCTTGTGGACCTGTTGCGCCTACTGCTCCTTGGGCACCGGCAGCACCAGTTAATCCAATTGGCCCCTGAGCACCAGTTGCTCCTACTGGTCCCTGCGGACCTGCAGCGCCTGCAATACCTTGTGGACCAGCAGGGCCGGCTACACCCGGATCTCCTTTGGGTCCGGCTGGCCCATTGGCAGCATAAAGGGCATATGGAACACTTAGCAATTGTGCGGTTCCGGCCAAATTAAAATTTGTACCGTTATCAGGATCGATTTCGACCTTAACAAACTTTAATCCACTCGCCCAGGTTACCCCAGCAATTGTACCGTTAACCGAACTTGCACCGGTAGCCCCAATTGCCAACGCATATAAACCTAAAGCATTGGTTGTTACATTTCTTACTTCAGAATATTGAACGGTTCCAGTTGAAGATCCATCTAAAATACTAATCCGCAAGGCTATATTTTTATTGGCCAGCGGGATGCCATTAGCATTTCTTGCTGCTCCTTGATAATTAAATTGTTGCGGGGTCTGCGCTTTAATGGCTAAGGTGAACCCTATGCTTAACAAAGCAATTAGTAAAAGTTTTTTCATGAATCGGGATGAGATCTAAAGCATCAGGCCTAAAAATAAGGGAGCCCAACGATCAAATCTAACAATTAGTACAAGCCGCTTCATTCGCTTTACACGAAATGCTAATTACAGATACTAAAACGATTTTAAAGAACTACAAATCAATCACTTAAATAAAATTTAATTTCACAATTTTACACAAACACCCAATTTAAGGCCGATTTAACCCGCCAAATCAGAAGAAACACGGTGTAAGCCAGCAATTAATCGAACATAAAAAGTAAAGCCAGAAAGCTACCTTTAGGTTTCCGAAGGAAAAGATATTCCCTTTATATTGCGGTATAGATCAACTGCGTACAAATCGGTCATACCCGAAACGAAATCCAGTACGCTCTGTATGATAGAATAAATATCAGTTAAATCGGTATGATATTGTTTGGGAATAAGTTTAACCAGTTTTTTATAATAGTGTGTATTGTTATGAATAAGTGCAGGAACAAACTCTTCTAATAAACCGGCCATAATTTTATAACCGGCAACCTCTTTTTGTATAACCGACGAGAAATTGTAGATACGCTCAACAGAAATTTTTTCCACGGCTTTCCAGGCAGAAATATAGGGCTCGGGCAATAAATCGGTTAAACTTTGATTAAGCTCACCTTTCAATAATTTTTCTTGTTCCCTAAAAAATATACCTGCACATTGGTTGGTTAACGTATTAATTGCTTTTGCCCTCAACAGACCGATTTTTGCATCGTCGTCTTCATAATCATTTTTTAAACGATCTTCGATGGTGGTAGAGTTAGCAAAAGGCAACAAATAACTCTTTACTTCTTCGTAAGAAAGTATCTTTAAGCGGTGTGCATCTTCCAGATCAATGATGCTGTAACAGATATCATCGGCAGCTTCAACCAGATAAACCAAAGGATGTCGTTTGTAAATGAGGTATTCGCCTTCTTCTTTCTCCAAATTGAGCTCGGCTGCTATCTTTTTAAAAGTTTCTTCTTCTGATTGAAAGAAACCGTATTTCTTACGGTGCAGTACTCCCTTTTGTTTACCCGCAATTGAGGCGCAAGGATATTTTGCAATCGAAGCCAAAGTAGAATAGGTTAACGCATAAGCATCGTTGCCTTTTCCTTTTAGCGGATGGGTAAGAATCCGAATGGCATTTGCATTACCTTCAAAATTAATTAAATCATGCCACTGCGATTCCTTCATCTCATTCTGATAAACTTTCCCATCGCCATCGGTAAAATATCGTGAAATAGCTGCTTCTCCTGAGTGCCCAAAGGCCGGGTTTCCCAAATCGTGCGCCAGTGCAGCGGCAGCCACGATATTACCCACTTCGTTAATTAAAGGAACATCTTTAATCAGTTTGGGTTGTTGCTCTTCTACACTTTTTAAAAAAATATTGGCCATGGAGCGGGCCACACTAGCAACCTCTAAACTATGCGTTAAACGGTTATGTACAAAAACACTTCCTGGCAATGGGAAAACCTGGGTTTTGTTCTGCAACCTTCTAAAAGGAGACGAAAAAATCAACCGGTCATAATCACGCTGAAAATCAGACCGTGCCCGATCTGTGCTGGCACCATATTGTTCTTGTCCGTATCTCTTATTCGAAAGTAAATATTTCCACTCCATTTATCCCGTTGGCTTTAAAATTTGGCGCAAGTTAAACAAAACGCGAAAATGGTTAAGCATAAAGCTTCAGGTAAAATTTATATTATACAATTAAAAGATATTTTTATATTCGCTACAAAATTAAACAAACAAATAATGAAGAAAATCTTATTAACGCTCGCTATCTTGTGCTGCTTTACGGTTTTAACCAAAGCGCAATTTGAAGGCTCGAAGCAAATTTTTGAAAGTCCGAAACTAAAGGAAACAATCAAAACACAAAAAACTGTAGCCATTTTGCCTTTCGAGGTAAAAATTTCTTATCGGAAACAACCAAAAAACTTCAACGCAGAAGCAAACAAAAGCCAGGAAGAGTCGATGGCAAAATCGATACAGGCCAGTATGTACACCTTTTTGTTAAGGAAAGCTTCTGACTATACCGTAACTTTCCAGGATGTTGACAAAACAAACATCTTATTAAAAAAAGCAGGTGTTTTAGGCAAGTTAGACGAAACAACTAAAGATGAACTAGCCAAAATACTTGGCGTTGATGCTGTTATCGGTGGTCGTTTTGAAACTGAGCAAACGAAATCTGAAGCTGGTGCAATCGCCTCAGCTGTTTTGTTCGGTGGCTTTGGTGGAAAATCTGGAACAGGCACCATGTTCTTAACCATAAACAACGGAGCGGATGGAGAGTTAATGTGGCGTTTCTTTAAAACGATGGACGATTCCATTATGAGCTCTACCGATGATATGGTAGAACGGATGATGCGAAAAATATCACGGAATTTTCCATATAAAAGTTAAAACGAAGGCAGATAGAAATATCTGCCTTTTTTGTTACGACCTATTTTTTTGATGTATGTTGGTTCAAACTATTTAGTCTGCGTTCTGTTTATTCATAAAGCTATAATACTATGAAAACGAACATATATAATAAGGAAGAGCATATTGAAGGTTATGTAGGATCAGGTGATGAACAATCAGAAAAATCTGATGTACAAAAAACTTACGAAGCAGGTAACAACACCGATGTAGTAACCAGTTATGGCAAAGAACCAAGCGAACTGATTAAGGGAAATCCTTTAGCCAAAGACGGCCGGGATAATTCCGGCACGCAAGGTAAAGATTCTCTTAGTGATGACGCCTACAATAGTTCGGATAAAAACCCAACCATACAGAGTGCTGAAAGTCATACCGGAAGTTCATCTGATGATTTTAAGACGAATACCAACATTAATGAGGCTGATGAAAACCATGCTTTAAATACAGGAATATAAACAGATAATTATGGGACTATTAAAATATGCCATTTTAGGTGCAGCAGCCATATATGGTTTCAAGTATGCCACAAAAAAGCGGATAACTGACGGTAAATCGTTGATTGATGACTTTAAGGAAAAAGCTCCGGAATATGTAGATAGGATTAAGGATTATTCTGAAAAAATAAGACAGGATTATCGTCAGACAAGTGATTTATACTGACAATTAATCGAGTGTAGAAATACAGATTGAATTGACATATATCAATATATTAATGCAAGACGTCTTGTAAATTGGCGATAAGTTCTTGAAATTTGCAGCGCTGTAGGATTCGCGACAAAGATTAACTAAAAAAATCAGAGACTAACGATTTAAGGGCATTGCTTCTTGATTAACGCATTTCAGTTGTGGAATCCTAATTAATTTCCATCTACCGGAAAATGCATAAATTTTATAAAGGGATTATTCTGTATGGGTAGTCTCTTTATAACTGGATTATAAATCTTTTCCCCTCAAACCTTTCTCGTTATTCTTGTTTCTGTTTCCAATGTCTTCACCCTGACTTAAATTCGAATTATTTAAATTTTCATTTACGGCATGTGTAGGATCATTTTCTGTTTTCAATAAATGCGACTCATCTGGCAGATCTTTACGCTTAAAATCGGCGCGTTTATGTCCATAAGTAGCCTCTCCATTATCCCATTCAATATCCTCCTCATTTCGATTAATCTCCGAATTAGGATCGACATTTTTATTTTCATTCATTTCCATAGCCATTTTTTTTGTAGATACCTCTTATTTAAACAATCGGTACGATAAAAAGTTTAATCAGGCATTAATATATCAATCGTAGCCTATTGTCTCTTTAACCGAACCCTACCACCCATTTGCGGCTACTGTACACCTTTACTTTGATCTATCTCTGTGCTACTATCCAAATCATCTTTGGTCGATCCATTTTCATCACGGTGTTTTGGCGGATTTTCCATTCTGCTTTCTTCCAGTTCAGAAAAATCACCGTCTTTTTGATTGGTCACTTCTCCATGTGAAGAGGGGTTTTCTTTCAATTTTTCTTTAGGATCCGCAAAATCCTGTCCCTTAACTGGTAATCCTTGGTGCGTTTTATCTTCCTTAGCCATATCAGTACAACCAGCTAACGTTGCTTTTGTTTTGAAATTTGGATACATAAAAAAAGGCCTCGATTTGCATCGAGACCTTTTCTGTCCTTTTAAAATCAATTAAACTTTGATTTCAACTTCAACACCGCTAGGTAATTCAAGTTTCATTAAAGCATCAACTGTTTTAGAGTTAGAGCTATAAATATCCAATAAACGTTTGTAAGCGCATAATTGGAACTGCTCTCTAGCTTTTTTGTTTACGTGTGGAGAACGTAAAACAGTAAAGATTTTCTTCTCTGTAGGAAGTGGAATTGGTCCACTTACAACTGCACCCGTAGGCTTAACAGTTTTTACGATTTTCTCAGCAGATTTATCTACTAAGTTGTAATCGTAAGATTTTAATTTAATTCTGATTCTTTGGCTCATCTTATTTTTAATTGTGGCTTCCTGTTAGAGCTATTAACAACAGAAACCGGATTTATCTTTTTAGTAGCAAGTATTTAGTATCGAGTATCAAGACTGATAATCCATCTTGATACTTGATACTTTTATCTTAATACTAATTAGTCTTCAGATTTTACTCTTCCTTTAGATTTAGCAACTACCTCATCCTGTACGTTTTTAGGCGCAGCTTCATAGTGGTCAAATTCCATTGTAGAAGTTGCACGGCCTGAAGTGATTGTACGTAACTGCGTTACATAACCAAACATTTCAGAAAGCGGCACAGTAGCTTTAATTACTTGAGATCCATTACGGGTATCCATACCTAATAATTGACCACGACGACGGTTCATATCACCGATAACATCACCCATGTTTTCTTCAGGGGTTAAGATTTCGATTTTCATGATTGGCTCCATCAAAGTAGGTTTACATTTAGGTAAAGCTTCACGATATGCCATACGGGCAGCAAGCTCGAATGATAAAGCATCTGAATCGACTGCGTGGAATGAACCATCAATCAAACGTACTTTCATATCAGGAAGCGGATAACCAGCTAATACACCATTAGCCATTGCAGCAGCAAATCCTTTTTCTACTGAAGGGATAAACTCACGTGGAATTGAACCACCTGTAATTTCGTTTACGAACTGTAAACCACCTTTTTCGAAATCAGCATCAATTGGTGAAATAACAACTTGGATATCAGCAAATTTACCACGACCACCAGATTGTTTTTTATAAGTTTCACGGTGTTGAGTACTACCAAAAATAGCTTCTTTGTATGCAACTTGCGGCGCACCTTGGTTAACCTCTACTTTAAATTCGCGTTTTAAACGGTCAATTAAAATATCTAAGTGTAACTCACCCATACCAGAGATAACCGTTTGACCAGTTTCCTGATCAGTTTGAACTCTGAATGTAGGATCTTCTTCAGCTAATTTAGCTAAGCCCATACCTAATTTATCAACATCAGCTTGAGTTTTAGGCTCAATAGCTAAACCGATAACTGGTTCAGGGAAGTTCATAGACTCAAGAACGATTGGGTTTTTCTCTTCACAAAGTGTATCACCAGTTTTGATATCTTTAAATCCTACTACCGCAGCAATATCACCAGCAGCCACATTAGGCACAGGGTTTTGCTTGTTAGCATGCATTTGGAAGATACGAGAAATACGCTCTTTACTTTCTGAACGTGTGTTATACACGTAAGAACCAGCTTCTAAGTTACCCGAATAAACACGGATAAAACATAAACGGCCTACGAACGGGTCAGTTGCAATTTTAAATGCTAAAGCTGCAAATGGCTCATTAATGCTTGGTTTTAATAAAACTTCAGCACCTGTATCTGGGTTAGTACCTGTTACACCTTCTGAATCAAGAGGTGAAGGCAATAATTCCATCACGTAATCCAACATGGTTTGAACACCTTTGTTTTTGAAAGATGAACCACAAACCATAGGAACGATTTTAGCATCTAAAACAGCTGCACGTAAAGCATCTAAAATTTCGCGCTCAGTGATTGAGTTTGGATCTTCAAAGAATTTCTCCATTAAAGACTCATCATAATCAGCAACTGATTCTAATAATTTCTCTCTCCACTCAGCAACCTCATCTAACATATCTTCTGGGATTGGCACTTCAGTAAAGGTCATACCTTTATCATGCTCATTCCAAACGATACCACGGTTGTTGATCAAATCAACCACACCTTTAAATCCGTCTTCAGCACCGATAGGTAATTGCAATGGAACTGCATTACTACCTAACATATCTTTAACTTGTTTAACAACTTTTAAGAAGTCAGCTCCAGAACGGTCCATTTTGTTAACGAAACCGATACGGGCAACATTATAGTTGTTAGCCAAACGCCAGTTGGTTTCTGATTGAGGCTCAACACCATCAACTGCAGAAAACAAGAACACTAAACCATCTAATACACGTAACGAACGGTTTACCTCTACGGTAAAATCCACGTGTCCTGGTGTATCGATAATGTTCATGTGGTAAGCCTGACCTCTGTATTTCCACTCAACCGTAGTTGCAGCAGAAGTGATCGTGATACCACGCTCTTGCTCTTGTGCCATCCAGTCCATTGTTGCAGCACCTTCGTGCACTTCACCAATTTTATGACTTACACCAGCATAATAAAGAATACGCTCTGTTGTTGTAGTTTTACCTGCATCAATGTGAGCTGCGATTCCAATATTTCTTGTAAATTTTAAATCTCTTGCCATGTTATGTTTTTGATTTATCTGATTTTAAATAATTACACCGATTATGTTAAAACAAATCGGTGTAATTTATCTAATCAGTATAATCTTCTAATTAAATCTGTGTAATCTTACTAATCTGTTAATTCTAAATTAGAATCTGAAGTGAGAGAACGCTTTGTTAGCCTCAGCCATTTTGTGCGTATCTTCTTTCTTCTTAACAGCAGCACCTTCACCTTTAGCAGCAGCTACGATTTCACCAGCTAATTTCTCTTTCATGGTTTTTTCGCCACGTCTACGAGCGTATAAAATTAACCATTTCATACCTAAAGCTGTTTTACGCTCTGGTCTAACCTCAGTTGGAACCTGGAAGTTAGCACCACCAACACGACGAGATTTAACCTCTACAGCTGGCATAATGTTAGTTAAAGCACGTTTAAAGATCTCTAAACCGTTTTCACCTGCTTTTTTCTCAGCAATTTCAACAGCATCGTAAAAAATTGAATAAGCGATAGATTTTTTTCCATCGTACATCATATTGTTTACAAAACGAGTTACCTGAACATCATTAAATTTTGGATCAGGAAGAATAATTCTCTTTTTTGGTTTTGACTTTCTCATTTCTTATTTCCTCCCGATTATTTCTTTTTACCTTTTGTTGGTGCCGCAACTACCTGTCCTGGTTTAGGACGTTTAGTACCATATTTAGAACGACGTTGGTTACGACCAGCTACACCTGATGTATCTAATGCACCACGGATGATGTGGTAACGTACACCTGGTAAATCTTTAACACGACCACCACGGATCAATACGATTGAGTGCTCCTGTAAGTTGTGACCTTCCCCAGGAATGTAAGCATTCACCTCTTTACCGTTCGTTAAACGAACACGGGCTACTTTACGCATTGCTGAGTTTGGTTTTTTAGGGGTAGTGGTGTACACACGTGTACATACACCTCTTCGCTGTGGACAGCTGTCCAACGCTGGAGACTTACTCTTGAACTCCAGTGCTACTCTACCTTTTCTAACTAATTGTTGAATGGTTGGCATTGTGCTTTTTTATGTTTTTTTATTAAAAAATTTACCGCTCCCCCGGCATCCTTGCAGATAGCCCATAAAACGGACTGCAAAAGTAGAACAATTCTTTTTAAAAATCAAGGGGTTAGCGTAAAAAATTTTCAGTTGGCAATTATCAGTTTTCAGTTGAAGATTAAGGAGTTGCAGTTCAGTTTGCAGTTTTGGTTTTTCAGTTAACAGTTCTTTCTCTAAATCCTTTAGCACGCTCGTCCTGCTGAACTTGTTTCAGCATCTAGTTTGGATATTAAATTACCCTGAGAGATAATTTATTCTATAAAAATCAATATAAATGACAGGAGAGTTTTAAAGAGTTAAGTCGATTAGAAGTATCGTCATTTCGGCCATAGTGGAGAAATCTTTAAATTCGATTTCAAATAACATAGTTCAAAGATCTCTCCACTCCGCTTTGCTTCGGTCGAGATGACGATTTTTCCACTGGGATCTGTCAATGGTAGCGGAGTCGAAGGGCATATAATTGCATTTATCAATTTCAAGAAGTCTTCGACTACGCTCTCCACAGGAGTCCTTTGGACAGACTGACAACTGTGGTGTTTAACGTAATGACATTAGGGTTCGGCCCCGTTCCAAAGGAACTCCTTCGGAGCTAATATTAACAAGCTCGTGAAAAACTCGCTTTCCACTTATATCGGGTTTAGTTGGCAAAGTAAACCGATCCTATTAACGTTATAATTTTCCCCAGCCCATTTCTATATGCTTTAAAAAGCCTAAAACCACACATGCTTTAATTCCACAAAAGATTGCGTTAAATACCTATCTTTAATAAAAATCTAAATTATATGTTCTTAAGTATCATCGGGATTATTATCGTTTTTGTTGGTTTTGCAGTATCAAACCAAAATAACCTTATTGGCCGCTACAGCAGTATTACCAAAATTATTGGTGTGGTGCTGGTCATCATCGGCTTATCTTTCTCCATGTTTAAAGTTATTGATGCCGGCGAAGTTGGCGTTAAAACCGTTTTTGGAAAAGTAGATAACGAAGTTTTATATAGTGGTTTAAATGTAATTAACCCAATTGCTGAGGTTACACCTTTTGATGTTAAAACTCAAAACTATACCATGTCTGGTGTTCATGATGAAGGGAATAAAGAAGGTGATGACGCACTTCGGGTACTATCTGCCGATGGCCTGGAAGTAGTGATAGACCTTTCTGTACTATTTCGGGTTAAGGCAAGTTCAGCGCCAAATATACTTCGGGAAATCGGGACAGATTACTTGCAGAAAATTGTTCGCCCGGTTTCCAGAACCGCAATAAGAGATAACGCAGTTTCGTATGACGCCGTAGCTTTATATTCAAGCAAACGGGACGAATTTCAAGCTAAAATATTTGCAACTATAAATAAAAGCTTTGCCAAAAGAGGCTTAGAACTGGAACAACTTTTGGTGCGTAACATCACTTTACCTGCATCGGTAAAAGCAAGTATCGAATCGAAAATAAATGCAGAACAAGATGCGCAAAAGATGACTTTTGTACTCCAAAAAGAACGCCAGGAAGCCGAACGTAAAAGAGTAGAGGCACAAGGAATTGCCGATTACCAACGGATCCTTTCAACAGGCTTAAGTGATCGCCAGCTCCAATACGAATCGATACTGGCGCAAAAAGAAATTGCAAAATCGGCCAATACAAAAGTTATTATTATGGGTAATGGCAAAAGTGCACCAATTATTTTAGGTGGGAATTAATTAATCTTTTAAAGGTTCGAAAAATGAAAATAAAAATCATCACGATCGTGTTCTGTAGCATTGCATGCCTATGTAATGCGCAAACTTCGTCAACCATTAAAAGAAAGGCCAATGTAGATTTTGATGCTTACGAAAAACTCATACCCGAGGTTAAAGCCCATCGTAAAGGTAGGCTCGTAGATTTACCAACATTTTTAAAAATGGCCGAAGAGAAAGGTACCATTATTTTAGATACACGTTCTGATAGTCTGTTTAAACGCAAACATGTTAAAGGTGCCATTCATCTAAATTTTTCTGATTTCACACAACAAAACCTGTTAAGGATTATACCAGATGCGGATACCAAAATATTAATCTATTGCAATAATAATTTTATAGATGACCAGGCAAATTTTGCCAGTAAAGTAGTTGTGCCTGTTTTAATAAAGAAAAAAATAGCCCCAATTTCATTGGCCTTAAATATTCCTACTTATATTAATCTATATGGCTATGGGTATAGAAATGTATATGAGCTCTCCGAACTGGTGAGCACACGGGATAAACGGATAACCTTTGAAGGAACCGAAATCAGAAGTGCTGTTATTAAAGCAAGGTGATAAAAGCTAAGCTTTAATTACAATCCTTAAAGCTATCTTTCAGAACTTTCAACTGTGCAACTGCAGCTTCTAATTCTTTTGGTGCTTTACCATACTCGTAAGTAATTTTATACTGTTTGCCATCGGCATTAATAGCAATCCACTCTGCACCTCCATCGGCACAATCAGGGCAGCCAATTACCTCTGGAAGAGCCGAAATCTTCTCCAAATTCAATTCTTTTTTGATTGCGTTTATATCAGCTTCGGAGATTGTTTTGCTACAGGTTTTGGTATCAGCTGCTTGCCCGTTTTTCGATTTAGAAAAAGTAAGTTTCAGGTCGCTAATGAGTAAATTACTGGAACAATAGCCTACACACATCCCAAATGACGATCCATAACCAATACTGTTTAGGGTTTTAATGTCGCCTTTTTTACATGCCGAAAAGGACAGGGTTATTAAAATTGTAAAAATGAGTGGTAAAGTTTTCTTCATACATTAAGATTTCCAAATAAGCTTATTCTATCCGAAGATACAAATATCCTGCTATACAGATTAACAAATCGCCACTAATTAACGGTATTGCGTGGGTTGCTCCTTTGGTTGTTTGCACCCACTTTGGTTAACTTGTAATTTAGTGATAAATAAAAATACCGGGTGATGTTGTTGTACCTTACATCTTCAATCCGGCTACTATTCACAACTCTATCTATGCTGGTATTCTGGTTCAGGATATCAAAACCTTTTAAACTCAGTGTCACCCTTCGTTTCATTAAATATTTGTTTATGCCCGCGTTAAGTAGAAAGTAATTGTTATTAAACCCATCGGCACGGCCTGCTGAACCGATATGATTTAAATCAGCTTCTATCCTTAAATCTTTAATGAACTCGTAACTTAGATTTAAGGTGTTATTTAGCGTAAAATATTTATTGTCGATCGCCGATTCGGCTGTATTATTTACTTTGGTATAGGCTACATAAACATAAATACCAGCATTAAATTTATCATCAATATCATAGCTCCAGTTGATATTTGGTCCGATCTCGAACCTGTTGGTAATATTTTTAGCGCCGCTGATAAAGTTTGTTCTATGTTCGGTAAAGAAATTTGCACCATAATTCATCCTTAAACCTTTAAGTTTTGATGGCATCCCAAAAAATGTTCCTGCACGCAGGTAATAATTACCATTTACATTGATCGGTTTCACCGTTTGGATACCATTGTTATAGGTGATATCATTTCCGGTATCATCAAAAGATAGGTTGTAGAGGAAATATCCATTCCAATAGCGGTTATTATCTGGACTAAAGGTATTAAAGTTTACCGATAGGCGATGGTTTTTTCGGGCTTCGAGATCAGGGTTTCCGATTCTTTGATATAATGGATTGGTATTGTTCTGCACAGGCTGCAGATCGGTAACTGAAGGCAGATTAACGCTTGCCCGGTAATTGATCGCAATGGTTTGATTCGCTTTATTTTTAAAATTGACTGTTAAACGCGGCAATAAGTTGTAATACGATTTTTCAATATTGCCAATATTGGCACCTACATTATTAAATACATTGGCATTTAACAAACTTTCCTGTGCATTGAAACCGAAATTATAAGTCCAATCCTTTCCGGTGTAGATAAAGCCCAAACCAGCAACTTGCAGGCTGTTATGGTTATCGAAAGTATTGGTTAAGGATGGCACAATGGTTTCGTAGCGATCGGTAATAGGATTATAATCAAAGGTAATCTGCTGCGCATCAACAATGCTTCTTGTATAACCGTAAGCAAGGTTGGCACTCCACTTTTGATTTAACTGCCTGGCATAATTTCCGTTAATGGTATAAGTTTTTGAGGCATTTTCCTGATTCGCCTGCTGATTGATATTGGTAATGGCAGTATCACTATTTACATATTGATTTAGCAGCGATTGATTTAACCAGTTAGAATTAAAGGTGTTCTGTGTGCCATTTAAACGGAGCGAAACCGATCCTTTTTTGTTGGCTAATCTCCTAAGCACGGTAAACTCACCAAATAAAGATGGGGTAAAATTATGCTGATTGTAATACTGGCTTCCATCATTTGCTTTTCCTGTAGCATCAAAATTAGCATTGAATGTACGGTTGTTGATGTTGGTGGTACTGTTGAGGATCACATTTGGGCGGAATACCATATCGGTTAACGAATCAGGGTGGTATTCTGCCTTAAAATTAAAGCGGTGTGCTTGATTATTGCTATTGCGGTCGGTATTATCCAGGGTGCGTAAAATATCGCCAGCGCTTAAGTCCTGAATATTGGATAATTTATTACCTAGACCAGAAGAAAAATAAGTAAAATAACTTCCGCTAATAGCTAACTTATTATTCTTGCCCCAGGAATTACTGTAGTTTACTCCGCCACTATGTGTGGTGTAGAGTCCAATGGCATTGTTATCAAACACACCGCTCCCACCAATAGTTGTTTTGCCGTTATTGTTATTGATGGAGAAACTTCCCCCTGCTGGTGGGGCAAAAATATTTCCGATATTTCCACCGCTGAAACTACTCAGGTCATCGTAGCCAAAGCTGGCATCGTTGGTATTGTTGCTCATGCCCAAAACAGCAAACTGCAGGTTTTTATTAAAGTGGTTGGCACTTAAATAACTTCCATATTTATCTGTTGTTCCTCCTGCAAGATTGGCGTTACCGAACCAACCCTTTTTCTTATCTTCTTTAATGGTAAGATTCAATACTTTTTCGCGCTGACCGTCGTCAATGCCAGTGGCTTTCGCTTCCAGCGTTTTGCTGTCAATCAACTGTACTTTGGCGATCGCATCTGCAGGGAGGTTTTTTGTTGCTGTTTTAGGGTCAGTGCCAAAGAAATCCTTACCGTCGACAGTTAAGCGCGTAACTTTTTGTCCCTGCACCAAAATACTTCCATCTTTATCAACGGTTACACCGGGAAGCTTCTTCAATAAATCTTCTACTGCGGCATTTGGCCTGGTTTTATAAGCATCGGCATTAAATTCTATGGTATCTTTTTTTACGGTGGCTGTAGCATAACGCCCACTTACCGCTACATCTTTTAAGGCAATGGCATCTTCCACCAATTTTAAAGTGCCAATGTTAACAGCCTTTCCGTTCAAATTGATGTTTTTGGTGATGGAATTATATCCCAAGGCCGAAATCCTGATTTTATAGTCGCCATTGGCAACCGCATTAAAAGAAAATTCTCCGGCCTTGTTGGTTACTACACCTACTTTTTTGGTCGAATCAGTTTTACCGGATAAAATAATGCCCACATATTCAATAGGTTGATTGGTTTTCGCATCAATGATTTTTCCATTTATATTACCCGTCTGTTGTGCGAATACTTTCGTAGATAATACGCACAGCAATATCCATAAATAGGTTTTCATAGTTAAGATTGTCTTTTTTGTTGGTTTGTTTGATTAGCCCCTTTTTTAAGGTTTCAACTATAAGACACCAAAAACTGAAAAGTGTGACAGAAAAAATGTTTTTTTTTTAAAAAAACCCCTCCCTAGTCGGACCGACTTCCGAAGTTTGCTCCTGCGCAGGCCTTTGAAACTTCGGAAGTCTGAGGGCTTTGATTATTGAGCGTTTTAAAGAAAAGGTTGCAAGGTGAGATAATTATTGAATGAGAGAATGACAGGATGATTGAATGTTAGAATGAACTGAACAAATGTTGAGTTTGATCACTAGCACATTCAAAATTCACTCATTCAACCATTAGATCTCATTTATGAAACGTATCAAGATATAATTCTTCTACCTTTTTACGGGCCCAAGGCATTCTTCTTAAAAATTTTAAGCTCGATTTTATCGTTTGGTTGTTGTTAAAACAATCGATCCTGATCAGTGATCCCAGTTTCTCCCAGCCATAGTGTAGCTGAAGATCGGTTACAATTTTTTCTAGGGTGATACCGTGTAAGGGATTGTTTTTTTGCTGTTCGGCCATGCTGCAAAGTTAAGGCAAAATTATCAGGGTTTATATTGTGCCATCCAAACATTTGCACCACCACAATCAGGGTCATTTATGATATGACTAAGCACTTCAAAATGATTAGATTCAAGCAATGATCGATATTCATCAGTATCTAAAGAAGCATGGAATAAGTTTTCACCACCGTTCAACCCCCAAACCTCTCCTCTATCGGTCCCCGAAGTAAACAGCAAGATGCCATTTGGTTTAAGGTGACGCGTAAAAATATTGAACATACCAGGCTGATCGGCTGCCGGGAGATGAAAAAAACTGTGCCAGGCAATTATTGCATCGAATTTTTCATCTAAAACAAGTTTACGCATATCTTTCAGTATAAACTTTGTGTCTGGAAAATTTAGTCTGGCCAATTCTAGCATCTGTGTACTGGCATCGATTCCGAGAACGTTTACATTTTGGCTGATCAGATATTCCAGTATAGGTTTTCCGCTGCCGCAGCCCAAGTCTAAAATACTTGCATTTAGAGGCACCTGCTTAAGTAAATCGTCCAAATAGGTTTTCTCTTCTAAACCAGCATAGCGGTTTTCGGAAAACCATTTACCCATTTTATCGTAAACTTTATATACGTTTTTGCGTTCTCCTTTTTCCATCTGCATAATTTTTTCAATTTATTATTAATGCTTTAGCAACATCAAATTAGTTATAGCTATATTTTTTTTGGAAACAAAGGTGCAATGGTTCTTGGCAAATGCAGCCCTGCCATCCGCTTTATCCCGATGAAGAATCGGGATGCCCGCTACTATCAGGTTTAGGATGAAAGGTCTGCTCCTCGCATGGCGCCAAGGCATCGAAGCGATGTTTCTAAACCCGATTGAAGTGGAAGCCCGCAGCGCAGCGAGGACTTGGAACGGAAAGCGGGACTGAAAACCTCCAAGAGAACGGAACCCTTCATTTCCAAAAACACACAACATCAGTTTGTAAATTAGCCAATGGCCGTAGCATCAATTTCGATCAGCATGCCAATTAAGGCCAATCTTTGTACCGGAATAAGCGTGTTTACAGGAAATTTCTGATCAGGCCATATTTTAGTAGACTCTTCTACTAAGATATGATGTTTCTCCTCATCATAATCCACCACCAATGTAGTAAGCTTTGCAATATTTGCCATGGTTAAGCCTTTGCTTTTTAAAGCCAAAGCTATATTTTCGAATACGATACTTACCTGAGTCCTGAAATCATCACGCAGTACACCATCCATTCTGCTACCACCCTGGCCTGCAACAAATACTAGTGAGGAATTGGCTGAAACTGAAGCAACGTGAGAATATCCATGCGGACGGGGATCGTATATACCTGCGGGATTGGTAATTTCTAAAGTAGGTTTTTCCATTTGCTATAAATTAACAGGTGCTAAATTATTCGATAAGAAATAGTAAACCGTCGGTTGTTTGCAATAAAAAACCTCCTGATCTTTAAAAATCAGGAGGCTATAATAATTATTCAGGCTAAATTAGTTACTCGTAGCTGTCCAGGTATTATTATCTGTATTCGAATCTGGCAATACCTTATTTGGATCTAAAGTAACGGATTCGATCTCTTCAGTTGTTGGATAGCGTACCAACCAAGTCGCGTTTTTCATCCAAACATCAACCGGAACTTTTACGATATCCGTTTTACCACTTTTGGTTTTAACCTGCATGATAATTGGCATTGGCATTTTCTCCAGATTTACAACTTTAATCGCGTAGCCCACCAATTTATCGTCTTGCTTAACAGCCTCAACACCAGCAATGCCCTGATCCATTTTCCAGTTGTTTAACCACCAGCTTCTCCAAAACCAGGCTAAATCTTCGCCAGCACCATTCTCCATTGAACGAAAGAAATCAAATGGGGTTGGATGTTTAAATGCCCAGTTTTTAATGTATTGACGGAAAGCATAATCAAAACGATCTTCACCTAAAATCTGATTTCTCAGGATATCTAAGCCCCATCCTGGTTTATAATATAAATTAATACCTATATTCCGTTCTGCCATACCATCAGGCATTAACATCATGTTTTCATAAACCGGATTTCCGATGGTGCTTTTACCAACTTTATTCATATCGGTTGGCTGAGCGGCATACTCACCTTTATTAAAACTACTTTTAGAAATACCGTTGATAAAAGTATTGAAGCCTTCATCCATCCAACCATATTTACGTTCGTTGGAACCCACAATCATAGGGAACCAGGTATGGCCGAATTCGTGATCGATTACGCCCCACGCACCTGCTTTTTTAGCTTTCCAACCACAAAAAACAATACCAGGATATTCCATGCCACCTACATTGGTAGCCACATTAACTGCCATTGGATATGGATATTCGAACCATTTGCCTGAGTAATGCTCAATGGTAGATTTTACATATTCTACACCACGGCCATATGCATCAACACCGTTGCTTTCTACAGGTTGTGCAGAAACGGCCAGGGATTTTTTACCGCTTGGCAAATTGATCTTTGCTGCATCTAACACAAAAGATTTAGATGAAGCCCAGGCCGCATCGCGTGCATTTAAGATTTTAAATCTCCAGGTTAATTTATCTTTCGCCGGACGGGATTTTGGATCTGTTACCTCTTCTTCTGTACGGATGTGAACGGTAGCATCGCTAAGTTTAGCGGCATTCCACCTTTTTAATTGTTCTGGTGTAAAAACTTCGCCAGGGTTTAATAATTCGCCCGAGCCCATTACGATATGGCTTGCCGGTGCGGTGATGGCAAAATTAATATCGCCATATTCGCAATAAAATTCACCGCCGCCCCAATAAGGCAAAGTATTCCATCCTAGCACATCATCATACACACACATGCGTGGAAACCACTGTGCAATGGCAAAAATTTCGCCATTTTTTGTGGTTAAATGTCCTGTTCTGTCTGAACCCTCTTTTGGGATAACGAAAGAATAGTCCATTTTAACAGTTACAATATCACCATTAGCCGCCATTGGTTGGTCTAAACGGATCTGCATGCGCGTATCTTCAACCAAAGAAGTAAATTTTACAGCAGCAGCTTTTTGCGTAACACTGATGTTCTGGATTTTATAACCACCATCAAATTTTTCACCTTGTGCACCATAACGGCTATGCGCTGGTGTAATGGCATAGCCACGTGAAGTTTCTTTAAAGGTATTCTGATCTAATTGCAGCCATAAATAGGGTAATTTATCAGGACTATTATTTTTGTAAGTAATGGTAACGGTACCCGTAACCGTATTTTTAGTTTCATCGAGATTAGCTGTAATGTTGTAATCAACGCGGTTTTGCCAATATTTTGGTCCGGGTGCACCGATTGCAGAGCGGAATTCGTTCCCGTTTTGTGTATAAAATAGTGGGCCAAAGGCTTCAGCAGGGTTATAATTGGTTGCTGGCGCCGGTGTTGTAGTTTGTTGTGCCGATGCGGAAAAGGCAAAAACGCAACAAACCAAACATAAAGTGATTAGTTTAGTCAGTTTCATGATAATAATAAGGTTGTAATCAGGCGGTAAATATAAAAAATAACCACATATAGATTTATATGTGGTTATAATGTTACCAATGATAGTTATAATGTAGTTAAAAGGCTTTTTAATTTAATTCGATCAATATTAATTTCCTTTTCTAAACGCTAGCCGTCATGCTGAATTTATTTTACAAGTAGAAATAGTGTTTTCAATTGTCTTGTAGCTACAATGTGGTCAGCAGCTTTCCTGTAAAATAGACCCTGAAATGAATTCAGGGTGACGAGTCTTTATTAATTCGCTTTTAATTTGGGTAGATCCTGAAGTTTTCTTTCTTGCGGGGTTAATTTTTTCCATGCTACAAAGGCGCGGGAAATATAATAAGCATAGCGGTATGGCCTTTCTGCCTTTACTGTCTCTACTGAGGGGCGATAAATAATCATGAAGTTTTTGAGTTCCTCCCCCTCTAGCTTGGTCATATCCGTAATGGCTTTTGCGGTAAAGTTCTCATCAATTTCCTGGAGATACATTTCCTTTTCCTCCAAATCGGCCTCTTTTCGTTGTTGTCTTCTATATTTACCATAGCCAAGGTTTAGGTTTAAGCCCCCAACCTTGTCGGTCATACGCTTACGGTTTAGGTTTCCACCTGTACTCAATAACGTATATTTTTCAGCTAATGGATCTTTTGCATCTGTAACCTGACTATTCATCCGCACTGCTGTAATATCTACATCTTTTAAACTGTTCGATTTAACCGGAAGATATATTGTTCTATTTAACAGGTTGGTTAAGTATAGCGTATCGGTATGATAGCCAACGGCAGAAAACTCTAAAAGATCGCCAATATTGGCACTAATGGTATACCTACCTTCTTTATTTGTACTGGTTGATTTTTTACTGTTCAGATTTCTGATGCTAACACCAGGAAGAGAGAGCGTTTTTTTCGAGTAATCGAAAACCGTACCTGTAGTTACCGTTTGTGCAAAAACGCCAATTGGCAGGGCAAGCAATAGAAAAATGATCAGTTTGTACATACTCAAAAGTAACTTAGTTCGACATTTAAAAGCTGCATTTAACAAACTTTAACATTAGAACAATTGAATCAGGCTAGTGTTTTTAAATAATTGTCATCATCAAATCCAATTAATATGGCTTTGTTGTTCTGCTCAACAATCGGACGTTTTATTGCGCTGGTATTTTCTTTTAAATAAGCTATCGCCAAATCTTGGTTATCAATTTTAGCCTGCTCTTCTTTAGTGAGTTTTTTCCAGGTTAAACCTTTGCGGTTTAATACCGTTTCCCAACCGAAGGTATTACACCATTCATTTAATTTTTCAGTTGTTATGCCTTTTTTCTTGAAATCCTGAAATTCAAAATCAACCTGATGTGCTTTTAACCAATCGAGCGATTTTTTAACTGTATTGCAATTTGGAATTCCGTAAACGGTCATATTGAATGAATGAATTTTGAATGAGTGACTGAATGTAAAAGCAAAGTTAATAAACTGTTTAGCTTTATACTTAATATTTTGAAGATCCTTGTTTTATTGTGGTGCTGGATGTGGTGTCAGATATTTCTATCTGACACTAATCGTGATTATTCATTTGGGTATGAACCCAACTATCAGTCAGATGGTAACATCTGACAGCACAACGAAGAAAGTTGACAATGCTAAAAAACCGATCTTAAAATCAAATAATCCTAAAAAGCCTATTCATTCATCACATTTTTTGCCCCATCCATCACATTTTAAATATTGGTGCCGATTCTCTTCGTAAAATTGTGGTATAAACTAAAACAAATGGTAATTCTTTCAGGCAATCCATCAACAACAAAGACCAAAAACATCAACCAGCTTGAGTTTTGGATTTCTACAACACTATATATTCTGGCATTGATCAGTATTTGTTCATCTACTATTTACAGCAGGGGCAATTCTTATCGTTTTGAAGAAAGCCAAATTGATTATAGTGTAATGTCAAATTACTTTGTCCCCGAATTATTTAAGATCAGTATTTTGTACATCAGTTTTCTATTGTTCAATTTTTGCTTCATGCCTCAACTGGCAAATAAAAAAAATATTGCACTCAATATCATTCTTAGCATTTTGATAACATCGTTTTCCGTTGTTGCATGGATGATTTTTAACACCTACTCCCAAGCTTACCGCCTGTTAGAATATGATAACATCGATAACGCTTACGGGATCTTTTTCGGGGAGGCATTTACCTATATTTTCTTTCTCTATCTACTCTTTAATGCCTACGCATATTTTAACGAGCGAGGCCTTGAAATGTTAAATAGAATTCGATTTTTAAAAAGCTTTAACAATAATATCATTCCAGAACTTTTTACCGCTACCAGAATCTGGCTGATTACACTGATGATTTTTGCAGCTATATTTTCGGTAAGGATAGATTACGAAATATTGATCGTTTGGCTAATTGTACCACCTGTAAACATTTTCTTTGCTTTTTGTGCTATTTATTACATCATTCCAAATCTTAGAAAGAATTTTAAAGGTTTTGGCCGGTATTTTTGGGGAAATGTAGGTTTAACCATTATCATTTCACTTTTGCTGCTAATTATCCTTATTCCCTTTATGCGTAATGGCGAAGTGATACCAGTTACCTTAATTTTAAATGCGATATGTTTAATCTGCATTACCACACCATCTGCATGGTATATTTACAAACATAAATTTGAAAAGCTCAGCGAGATCCAGATGCTCAAAACGGAATTGGGCAAATCGGATGCGAACCTAAATTTCTTAAAATCGCAGATCAATCCGCATTTCTTATTCAATGCTTTAAATACCTTATTCGGAACAGCTTTGCAGGAAAATGCAGAAAGAACGGGCGAAGGGATCCAGAAACTGGGCGATATGATGCGTTTTATGCTCCATGAAAATACCCAGGATAAAATTTCGTTAACCCGCGAGGTAGAATACCTTAACAACTATATTGATTTACAAAAGCTTCGCACCTCCCGCTCTGCAGATATCAGGATCGACACGCATATTGAAGAGCAGTTAAATAACCTGCACATTACGCCGATGCTGTTGATTCCATTTATTGAAAATGCATTTAAACATGGTATTAGCTTGCAACAGCCTTCGTACATTAAAATTACCTTGCAAACCAAAGAAAAAACTTTGTATTTTGATGTAAGCAACAGCATTTACATTAAAGCGGATAACGATCCGGAAAAATTAAAAAGTGGCATCGGATTAGAAAATGTTAAACAACGTTTATCATTACTTTATTACGGAAAACACGAATTAATTATTCGCGAAAGTGCCAATGAGTTTTTTGTTCATTTAACTTTGCAGTTGGATTAGTCCTTTACATGCTATCTGGTCAACCCCTATTTGTAAAATCTTAAGAATTTAAGAATAATTATTTCATAAAAAACCATATTATTGATGTAAATATTAAAGCTTGGCTTTGGCTAATATAAGGCAGCTTGGGATGAAAATATAGGCGGTTCGTCATTCCCAACTTGATTGGGAATCATAATGCCCTGGCTTTAAGATTCCCGCCTGCGCGGGACTGACGCCTGATTTTTAGAATTTATCATTTGTATTATAATGAAGAATCTTTATGGAAGGTTATTATATAACAAAAGGCCATAAATAAAAGAACAGACCAAAAATGATTGCCATTGCTATAGATGATGAACCGATTGCATTAGAGATTATAAAATCTCACGCCTCAAAAGTTCCATTTCTAACATTGCAACAAACTTTTACAGATGCCTTTGCAGCCATTAGCTATCTTCAGCAGAACAAGATTGATTTAATTTTTCTGGATATCAAAATGCCAGATATTAGTGGAATTGATTTTTTGAAGAGTTTGAGCAAGCCACCTATGGTTATTTTTACAACGGCCTACACAGAGCATGCTGTGCAGAGTTTTGAACTCGATGCTGTAGATTATCTGCTAAAACCTTTTTCACTTTCGCGTTTCTTAAAGGCTTGCAATAAAGCCCAGGAACTCTTTAACCTGCGCAACCAGAAGCAGGAAACAAAAACTGCATATATTTTCGTAAAGGACGGTTACGAGCAAATTAAGGTGGAGCTGGACGAAATTCTTTATGTAGAGGCTTCAGGCAATTACACCCAGATACAGCTAAAAGACAAACTTTTAAGCTCGAGGATTACCATTAACGATTTGGCTGAACTGTTACCAAAAACAGATTTTATCCGCTGTCACCGGGCTTTTATTGTAGCTAAAAACAAAATATCCAAATTTGACCGCAGCCAGATTTGGATTGGAGAAAAAATTATTCCTATAGGTGCAACCTATACCAATATTAACCTTACTTAGATGTCATGTTGTCAAAAGGACTCCTATGGAGAGCCTGTCGAAACACCTTAAAGAATGTTTAACAGGCCCTTCGACAAGCTCAGGATGACAAATCTATATTTATGATGCAGCTTCTTCTACTTCTTTAGCTAGACCCTGAAATAAATTCAGGGTGACGGTCAAAACACTAAGGCTTTACATTCACCCTTATTCCTGCTGAGTGTGTGGTAAACTCTGGTGCATACATACTTTGCAAAGAGGTAATTCCATTTGAAAAATTTCCAGCATGCGTAACCCGCAAAGGGTATTCAAATACGTAAGTTCCTTTAGGCATATAACTGATAAAGAAATTGGTTGAAGCATCTTTTGTACTTTCGTAATAACCTAAACCATCCTGATATTTATACCTGGAGATTACGTTTACAGGTTTAAAACCCGATGAACGCATATCTTTCAAATGAATATATTCCATATCCCGATCGCAATAAATTTCAATACGCACTTTCAATAAATCGCCAGGAGCCAAAATATTGGTTGCCGTAAGCGGAGTTAAAACATCGCCTTTTGCGCTAGCTTTTTGAACAAACAATTGTTTGTTGATTTTAACACCTGTGTTGGCCGGCGTAATTTTATCCAGTTGCTCAAAATATTGCCAGTACAATGCGCCCCAGGCTATGGTTTGGTTGTTATTTTTAACCTGTACTTTCCCCATTTCTGGTTTTATATTAGCCGCTGCAATAGTTAATTTTTGATAACCCGTTCCGGCTTCTTTTACGGCATTAGGCTGTTGCAAATCTGCTATTTTTTGACCGCCAATAGTTATTTCAGGTTCATTGCGCGCTGTCAAAAGGTTAGTACCTTTCATTAGCAATGCATAACAAGCCGCCGTAGTGGCTTTGGTTGTTTTCCAATCGTTGGTCTGTTTGTTTTTGAGCAACCAGATTTTCATTTCCTCCACCGATTTGGTATCGTTAGTCACTTCGTCGAAAGCCTCTATTAATAAAGCTTGTGTTTCTATCGGGCTTTGGTACCACCACCAGCCAGCTTTATTTGTAGCCCAGTACATGCCCAGTTCATCATTTTGTTGAGCTGTTTGATTTAATAACGTAATGATTTTTTTGGCTTCTGCCTCATTGCCATTTCTATTTAAAACCAAGGCGGTTTGTGCCAACTGGTAAGTATCAAAGGTTTTCCAGCCCGCTATTAATTTTTTCAGATAGAAATCTTTGGCCTTTAAAAAATCTGCATTGGTATTTTTTTGATTGGTGTAACTTCTGGCGAATAGATAGTGCAATGGCAAATAGGCAAAACGTTTTCCTTTCACTTCATCCTTATAATCTTTAACCAGCTGTGCATCTAAATAAATAATGGCTTTGTTAAGCATTACATTAAAATTAGGATAAGCTTTTTCGTCAATCAGTTTTAGTTTTTTTAACTGGCCCATTCCTAAAACTATGTGTTGTGTAATGTACCGATCTTCCTGCATGCCAGTAAACCACGGAAAGGCACCATTGTTAAGCTGCATTTTTTCTAGCTTTTCGAAATTGTTTTTCAACTCGTATGTCATTCTATTCAAATCGAAAAGTATGGCCAAACGTTTTTTACGCTCGTTTTCGTTATCTGCATTACGTACCCAAGGCGTTTCTTCTAACAAAATTGATTTAAGCTCCTGGTTTTTCTCTAAGTTAGATAAGAGGGCTTCGCCATTATTTGTATTTTGCCATTGTTCGAAAACGGTTTTAATTTTTGGTGAAGAATTAATGATACCTGTTGCAAAACTATTGGCATAAAACCGGCTAAAAGTTTGTTCAGCACACTCATATGGGTATTCCATTAAATAAGGTAATGCCTGAACGGCATACCAGATGGGATTTGAGGTAAACTCGAAAGTTAAACTTTGGTTACGTAAGGTTTTTGAAGCTCCTGATTTCTCCAGCTTCTCAAAGTCGAAAGTTTTACTGGTATTGCCACGCACGTTTATGGGCATACTTTCGGTAACCAACATGGCATTTGCCAAAACAGGAATGGTATTTTCTTCACCATCGCTAAACTTACCACTTTGGGCCAAAACTTTATAGGTAATGGCATTAATACCGGATGGAATAATTAACGTCCATTTTAAAACAGCATTGCCTGCATCATCAACCTCGAAAGTTTTTTCGGCTTTTTCGTTTGTTCCAAAAATCTGGATCGGTTTTGCGGTTAGGGCATCTGTAAGTGCTAAACTGGCATTGCCGATAAGTTTTTTGCCTGCCAGGTTATTTAGTTTGGCGCTTAATAAAATGGTATCCCCTTCGCGGAAAAAACGTGGCGCATTAATGGCAATGGCCAATTGTTTCTGGGTAACCAATTCATTGGTGATCGATGCCGTTTTTAAATCTTTGGTGTGTGCAAACCCCATCATTTTATAGCGTGTTAAACTTTGCGGGATGGTAAACTCGATCTTGATTTCGCCTTTGGCATCGGTTAGCAATTGCGGATAAAAAAATGCGAGCTCGTTAAAGTTGGTACGTGGCGTGATGTCAGTTTTTTTGTATTTAAGTGCTTCCACTTCCTGACGCAGTGTTGGATCTTTTTGATCAATCGGTGCCGCAACACTTGAGATTAAATCTTCAATTGCATTATTATCAGCAGCCCTACTGCCATAAATAGCGTCTGTCGCTACACCCGCTACCTTCCCTTTCAAAGTAGCTGAACCTCTGATCTGGATCGAAGCGGTTGACACCTCCTTTTTCTGCGACCCATAGCCCACAACCACCACCTCATTTAAAGCTTGCCCATCTTCTTTAAGGGTTACATCAATCCGTTTTTTAGTACCTACTTTTATAGCGTAGCCCTTAAAGCCTAGAAAAGCAAAACTCAATGTTTCCCCTGCTTTAGCATCAATAGTATAAATACCAAAAACATTCGTAGTTGTTACTGTTTTGCCAGATTTCACCTGTACACCAGGCAATACGTCGCCACGCTCATCGAATATCACGCCATAAATTAATTTACCTTTTTCCAATTCAGCCAGTTTTTTTACAGCTTCGGGAGATAAGCCCTTTCTTTCAGGCCTTTGTAAACTGTTCATATAATTACGGTAACCATTATTGTAACCGCCATAATAATTGTAACCGAATAAATTAAGGTTTTCGTAACCACGTGTAATTACGCCATAATTATTTTCAGACCTTAAAAACCATAAATAACCTGCGTTAGCGACATCATTTACATTGAAATTCCAAGTGTAAAAATAATAGTTAAAGCCTGTTGGTAACTGCGTGTTCCAATCCATTCTTTTCAGGTCGTCCAAACTTGCGTCGTATAGCGTAGCCACCATTTCGGCCATCTGCTTTTCGCCATTTTTATTACTGATCTGTAGTTTCCAGCTTTCTTTTTCACCGGGCTGAAGTTTATTTCTAAAGGTTAAAAACCTGATATCTAGCTCTTTTTTCGGATCTATAATTTTAACCTGCTGCATAGAACTGTAAACCATACCTTGGTGTACCATGGTAAACTGTACGGCAAAACCATCCTCATAATTACTTTTCGGTTTAATTTTAATAAAACTTTGTCTTAGCGATAGATTAAGCCATACCTTTTCGGCTATACTATCACGATAATAAACTTCATAATATGCCCTGCTGTTATAGGCTAAACCTGCCAAGCGGAAAACAGCACTTTCAGTCGGTTTAATTACGCTTACTTCAGACGCAATCCATTCGATATTAGATTGTATCGTTGCAGGCGCTTCATTATAGATAACTAAATACTTATCTACTTTAGTGGTATCGTTCTGCTCGTTTATGGCCATTAAATTGATTTTATAATAACCTGGTTTTAGATTTTTTTGGTTGAAGATTAAACTCCCCCGACCATTTTTAGCAGTAGGGTTTTGTTTCAATTCTACCGATTTTATTGGCCATTTGGCTACTTCGAGCTCGTTGTTATAATCCTCATCCGGAAAATTTTTAATAAACTCCTCTTTACTTAATGCATAGTTCTCGGCATAAAACGGACTCTTGTTCATTAACCTGGATGGCGCCTGCAACAAACTCCATTCTGCCTTAACATTCGCTTTAATGGGTTCGTTGTTTAAATTGGTTACCCAGAATGGGATACTATCGGTTTTGTTGCTTACATAAATAACCTGTTCACCACTGACATTAAGGTTAATATCTTTTTGCCCCACATTTATCGCTGTGGTTTTCGTTCGGGTTTCGCCGTTTAAATCCGTTATCTCAGTTTCAATTTCGTAACTATAATTCTGTTTGGTATTGGCGGCCTTTGCAAAAAAGGTAATATCGAATTTGCCACCTGGTTTGGTATTTGTTTTGCCAATGGCAATCTGCTTTCTTTCGCTATATATATTTGAACCATAAATAGCACTACGCTGCGTATAGGTTAGGCGGTAATCGTACATCGCCCTGCGGAAAACCTTATAATTTACCTTTGCATTATTTACGGAATATCCTGAAAATGAACTGGCTTTACCTTGTACCTTAATGCTGTCGTTCAGTTTGTAATGCTGATTAGGTTTATCAAAAAGCACTTCAAAAGTTGGGCGTTTATATTCTTCTACCTGTACATTAATGCTGCCATAATCGGTTTCAATTTCCATCTGGCCATTCAATTTCCCCATCGGGATACTAAAAGATCCTTGAAAAGTGCCAAAATCATTACTCGTTACATTGGTCGAAGTTATTTCCTTTCCGTTGGCATCATTAAAAAAAACATCGAGTGTTTTATTTACTTCTATTTTATTTTTACCATCTTTAGATTGCAAGCATATACCCTTGTAGTAAATGGTTTGCCCTGGCCGATAAATAGGTCTATCAGTAAAAAGAATTACACGTTCTTTATCATCCTCATCCCGATAGGTGTTATAATTATTGATGTTTACTTTCAATTCGTCTTTCCCAAAAGTAGCCACGGCAAAAGACATATTCGCATCGGTTTCATTTGTAGTTGCATAACCATTTTCATTAGTGGTAATTAAATCGCCATTAATATATTTCCGCTTGTTATAGTCATATCGCTGTTGCTGGATCTTAACATTCTTCAAGGGTGCACCGTTGCTCAGCTGGCTAACAAAATATTCATGTTTTTCAATATTGCGTCTGTTGATTACAGCCATTGCAGTAACCTTAAAATTAATATTGCTATAAACAGTATCTTTTTGTTCGCGGTTAACGGTCTGGGCAATCAAAGTATAACTACCAAAGGGTAAACCATCTATTTTATCAATTAAGGTATGGCTTTGATAATCGCTTGTTTTGGGTACAATGACAAACCATTTTTTGACTACTTTATTTTGATTAAAAAAAGCTAAAAAGTCATCCTTGTCTTTAAACTGTTCGTAATTATTTTGAGGTTCGGGTGCTTTAAACAGCCGAATATGTACTGTATCTGTATTTTTATATGATAAATATAACTGTGCAGGTTTATCCGGCTGGATATATCCTTTTATTTTAATTGATAATTCGCTGCTTTTAATCTGCCTGATTAAATTTTCTGCATTTTGCGCACCGATACTTTTAGGATAGGCCTCAACAGCTTTTTTGGCTAAAGCAACGGTTGTTAAAAGATTTTGTCTGTTGGTATCAATGGGCAATTGCGCATTTTTATGCATAAGGGCCTGTTCATATAAGATATCGGCATAAACTTCAGTTTGGGTGTTTTGTTCAGCTAAATTACTCAAAGCGTTATTGTACAATTCCTGATTATCGCCACTAAAATTTCGTTGTATAAATTTTAAGCGCTTTAAATCAACATCGGCCAATGCCGAAAAGTTATTGCTGTTTTGATGAAATCTGATCAGGTTTTTAAACAACTGCAAAGCTTGCGGTTTAAACAATGTACTATCATTTGTGAGTTCCATCGCCAAAAAATCCTGTTTGTTGCCAAACCAGGCAGCATTGCTCATATCAATTGAGTCATCATCATATTGTGTAAGGTTAATCTGTGTGTTGCTAAAAACATCGATGGCCCGGTGCGCAAGCAGATCATACAGTGTTGGCCTGTAATTCCGGTTATTTTTATCACCCGCCAAAACGGCATCCAAAACATCAACATTAGTTTGTTGCAAAATTTCGGCTTCTTTTAACGATAACAGGTAGTATTTTATCGTTTCTTCGTTTAGTTTTTTAATACTCCAGGTTTTAATATCATTGCCAATATCGCCCTGTACTTGTGTTCGCGATCCGATTTGCCACCTGTTTTGTTGCAAATAATTCCAATACGTTTCGGCTAAAAGCGACTGTAAAATACTTTTTTCGGGTTGTTTGGCATTGCTGATGTCTGTGCGCAGGTTAACCAAAATTTTATCAAAGGCATTCTCTTCCAAATAGCTTTGAAACATCATCCGGTAAATAACTGATTTGATCAGCAATGGTGCATCGTTCTCTTTCTTTGCCGCTTGATTTATTTTTTCGATCAAAGTCAGGGCATCCTTGGGTTTGGCTTGGTTAGCAAGAGAGTCTACCCGATAAAAATCGGCAAGCGTATATTTATGCTGAGCAGAAACATCGAAGGAAAACAAAAATGTAAAAAGAAATAAAGCGGAGATACGTAATGATATATTCATAAGATGGCTTTGCGTTTTAATATAGATGGGCAGAAAGTAAAAATTCCATAAGCGGTTAAAATTTTATCTGATTATTATACTAATCTAACTATAACTGAACTAAATGTTACAAGTAACAAACATTAAGGTTTTTAACATTCGAAGCATAACATTATCTTTGCCCCATGTCAACACAATTAAAAAATCTATCTGATTTCTCTCACACCACCGTTCCTAGTGGAGCAAACTATAAATTCGGAATTATTGTAGCCGAATGGAATGCCGAAATTACCGGTGCCTTGTACAATGGTGCTTTAAAAACATTATTAGCTAATGGTGTTGCCGAAGAAAATATAATTTCTTTGCCGGTACCAGGAAGTTTTGAATTAACAGGCGGTGCAGAAATTCTATTGAGCAAAAGAAGCGATATAGATGCTGTAATCTGTTTGGGGTGCGTGATTCAGGGCGACACAAAACATTTCGATTTTATTTGCGACGCAGTGGCACAGGGTGTAACCAATGTTGGCATTAAATACAGTAAACCGGTTATCTTCGGGGTTTTAACCACCAATAACCTAGAGCAGGCACAAGATCGTGCTGGAGGAAAACATGGCAACAAAGGCGATGAGGCTGCAATTACTGCCATCAAAATGGCTGATTTTTCGGCTCAAATTTAGACTTGCGTTTTAATAATTATTTGTAACTTAGAAGTTAAAATTAACAGATCCCGATGAAACCATCATGACTGGTTCATGATCGCTTCATCATCATTGAAACAAAATTATGCAGATGAAAAAAGTAGCCATTTTATTATTGGCGGTGTTTTGCACCATTACCATTTTAGAATCTTGTTCTTCTAAACTTTGTCCTGCGTACGGATCTTATCCAGAAGGAAAACGCAGAAGGAATTAACCTACCTCATTTGTAATCTCATATTCAGGTCATTTACAGAACTTTATTTAACTGTAATTGTTGTCCTGTAAAACAATACGTATAATATCATGACTTGGGTTAACTTAACTTCAATAGAACAGCTTGACGAGATCAAGAATGCAAACGGTTTTAGCCTTATTTTTAAGCACAGCACACGTTGCTCAATTAGTTTAATGGCTAAAAAGAACTTCGAATTTGATTGGGACATCATTCCCGCTGACACAAAACTTTACTTTTTAGATTTGATCAGCTATCGTGATATTTCCAACCAGATTGCCGAAATCTTTCAGGTAGCACACCAATCACCGCAGATTTTATTGATTAAAGATGGCGATTGTGTATTGGAAGCATCGCATAGCGATATTTCTGCCGATGAAGTTGCAGAAGTAATTGCGGCTTAACATAAAGTATTTTTCACAAAAGAGGGTATTCAAGCAATTGGATACCCTCTTTTGCATAGTAAGAATATATGCCATGTTTTTTGAAAAGCAATCTTCGTTTTTCCACCTTTTAATGGCTGACAGAATGCTACTATTTGTAAACGCTTTTCTAATGATTTGGAGCGCAGTTACAATACAACAATTAACGCTCGTCCTGCTTTGCGCTCCGATCTTTTTTGCCCTTCGACTTCGCTCAGGATGACAAAAAAGGATCTCCGCTCCAATCAGGGCTAAGTTGACCAGGACGGAGGCACTGAAAACCCGTAATAGCTGCAGAAACAACCTAAACCCGACCTTAGTGGATGCTCCCGATTTAAGCACTTATTTTTTGTTTTATGGTGTGCTTGCTTATTTCACAGGTTTCATCGGAGCAGAAACTGGGCAGGATTTCATTAACAAAAGCACTACTGCAATTGCTTACCAAATCATACCACCTTCTCATGACTGAAAGAATGCTGAATAGTCTCGGGATATCGTCATTGCGAGAAGGCTTTTTCAGCCGACGAAGCAATCTTACAACGATCGCTACAAGCGTGCGCATTAAGATTATTCATTTTTTGCAGTTGTTTTAAGGGCATTCATGAGCTCGTTTCGTTCGGTTATCTTCGTTCCTCGCAATGGTGACCCTCTATTTGAATCTGTCACTGATCGCGCAATCGAAGGGCATCTTTCTAATTGATCGAACTATAGAAGTCTTCGACTCCGCTCAGACTGACAAGCGCAGGACGTAACTTAATGACATTTTCCCTCGGAACGATTGATGGCGTGGACGATTAATTATCTCAGGTTCGATCTGTGCGGACACAGACCATAGAAATACCTCAAACAAAAAAAGCCCCGATTTACGCCGGGACTTTGTATAAAATTATATCGTTGTTTAACTAAGCAACTACAGTGTTTTCTATTTTCAATACTTTCGATGTTCTTGTTCTGGTTTCTTTGCAAAGTTCAGGGTCCTGAGCTAAGGCTTTTCCATAGGTTGGGATCATTTCTCTGATTTTCGCCTGCCATTCGTCGGTAGCTAAATCTTCAGCAAAGCAACGGTTTAATAGATCGAGCATGATAGAAACAGCTGTTGATGCACCAGGAGAAGCGCCCAACAAAGCCGCAATAGAACCATCAGCAGCACTTACCACCTCGGTACCAAACTCTAAAATACCGCCTTGTTTTTCGTCTTTTTTAATTACCTGAACACGCTGCCCTGCATATTCTAGTTCCCAATCTTTAAGTTCGGCAGTTGGCAAATATTCTTTCAAGGCCTCCAATCTGTCTTCTGGCGACTGCCTAACCTGCTCAATTAAATATTTTGTTAAATCGAGGTTGTGCAATCCGGCAGAAAGCATTGGGCGGATGTTATTAAATTTAATTGATTTTGGCAAATCCAGGAATGAACCATTTTTAAGAAATTTGGTCGAAAAACCAGCATACGGCCCAAACAACAATGCTTGTTTGCCATTAATCATTCTGGTATCTAAATGTGGAACCGACATTGGTGGCGCACCAACCGCAGCCTTACCATATACCTTTGCATGGTGTTTTTTGATAATTTCTTCATTGGTACATTTCAGCCATTGCCCACTTACAGGGAAACCGCCAAAACCTTTTCCTTCAGGAATATCTGATTTTTCCAATAGTGGTAAAGAGCCACCACCAGCACCGATAAATACAAATTTAGCTACACGTTTACGTTTATCGCCGGTTTCTAAATCTTTAACTTTTACAATCCAGTTGCCGTCTTTATTCTTTTTCAGGTCACGGATTTCGTGATTGAAATGCAGATTAACATTACTTTGTTCCTTTAAGTTGTTAAACATATCACGGGTTAAGGTTCCGAAATTAACATCGGTCCCCAGATCCATTTTTGTTGCTGCAACTTTTTCGCTCTTTTTACGGCCATCCATAATTAAGGGTGCCCAGTTTCTTACAAGCTCAGTATCCTCGGTATATTGCATGTCGCTAAACAGATCACATTGGGTTAATGCGTCGTAGCGTTTTTTAAGATATTCTACATTCTTTTTCCCCCAAACAAAACTCATATGAGGAATATTGCGGATAAAATTACAAGGGTCAGAAACCAATCCCTTGTTCACTAAATATGACCAAAATTGCTTGGAAACTTCAAAATGCTCAGCAATCTGAACTGCCTTTTTTATTTCAACCGTACCATCCTTCTTTTCGGGCGTATAGTTTAATTCGCAAAAAGCAGAGTGTCCCGTTCCGGCATTATTCCAGGCATCAGAACTTTCTGCCGCCGCAATATCTAAACGTTCGTAAATTTCTATGCTTAAATTGGGCTCTAATTGTTTTAACAAAACACCCAGGGTTGCACTCATGATGCCAGCCCCTATTAAAATTACATCAGCGTCAGTTTTACCAACTGTCTTTTTCTTTTTTGTCATCTTAGCTTAAAGGAGTTACAAATTTAGAATGATTTTAAACATCCCACGAATTTTAGGGCATTAAATCTGAAAAAATTGCTAAAAAATTAGAAATACCCTTCTGTTTTTGACAAGTTCTAATCAAATTTTAATCCAAAAAATAGTTTGAACAATAACAAGGCAAACAGAAGATAAAACTGACTACAGAAACCCATTGTTAATTTGCTAATCACACCACCTATTTCCTTTAAAAATTTATCATTTTAGTTTTAAATGTTCGAAAAAATTTAAATTTCGACAATCAAGAAATGTCCTGAAAGGTTAAATTTAGAAGAATCTGCATTTTTCATTTTTTTTCTTCCCTAAAATGTTAGTTTTATACATCTATTTGTTTAAACATGCCTCATGAAGAATTTAATTTTATTTTGCGTTGTCCTATTTTTAGCTGCCTGTTCTGGCGAAAAAACCGATCAGCTTTTACTCGAACTTGATAAAAAGAAACTGGCTGAAAACATCAATTATGATAAAATCATATTTTATAAATTTGCTAAAATAGCAGTCCGTTCAACTGCCGTTCAAGATACTACCCAGGTCGAGTATCAGAAATTCAGCAAACAGGCACAAAGTGTTGTGAGGACGCTGAACAAAGTAAACGCACACAACAATGAAAACATTTCTGTAATAGACGCCTTAAGGGTGTATAAAGAATATCGTTCGGTTAAACAATTTGTAAAAGAAACCGATGAAGATGTTTTTCCATTGCTAACTGCAGGCTTCGTCGCGATGAAAACGGGCGTAAAAACGCCACAGCCATTTTTTAAGGATACAAACAAGGCCTACTATCAAAATATAGAACATGCCATTTTAAGCATGGCTGTACTGGCCACCAGAGATTTAGGGCAACCTTTTGCGTTATATGAATGTGCTAAAACACAACCTGAACTGCTGGATGATTGCGAAATTAAAACACTTTTAGAATTTGTGCGCGGTTTCTTGTTTTTTAGCAACAACTTATTTTATCTATCTGAAGATGGCCTTTCGAGAAACATTAAATGGCTGGATAAAAACGAGAAAATCTCACTCCCCTACACCAAATCATTTTTTGGCTGGAGCCGTTTAAATGATGAGCAGACTCATTTGGCTTTCCATAGTATGAACTATCTTTTTAGAGGTTTCGACCGAATGAGAATGGAGCGAAAAATTGACGAAGAAAGATCGCTTGAAGATTTTGAGGCTTTTTTAAACGACATGAATAAACTCGGCATCCAAAACGAACTGGTATGGGGGATAACCGTTTATCTGAATTTAAAAAAGGAAAGACCAGAGCAGTCGCTTCCAGCATTGGAAAAGCTGAGCAAAAGCCCACTATTTTCTAAGAACGAACGCGAAGCACTACTACAAACTATGATATATGTAAAAGACCGTAAATCAGATAAGGCACTAACTGGTGTGTACGACAAAGCATTTATTGGTAAAATTGCCACCAAATACATGATTGCGGTACTTTCGAAAATAGATTGGGAAAAACTGATGAAACAGCAGGGTGTTCCTTATACCGAAGAAGTATTTGCTGGCATAGGTAAGTTTAAAGCACTTTCTAATTCGGTGAGTGAGTATACTCAGCCTTCAACTATAGAAAAAGGAAAAAAAGAGATTGGCAAGAAAGGCAGCGAACTGCTCGAAAAAGCTAAAGGTTTTTTGAACTAAAAGACGATTCGTCATCTCGATCCGATAGCTATCGGATGAAGCGTAGTCCCGAACTTTCGGGAGAGAGATCTATCTCGACAGATTTAGCTTCGCTGAGCCTTCGGGTTCTCGACTGCGTTGCACTTCGCTCGAGATGACGCCCCACCTAAACCTGTCATCGCAATACTAATGTTTTGTCAAAAATTAGCCCTCAATATGGCTTAAAATATTAACCAATTTACCAAAAGAATCTCTGGTGTAAAACCGCCTAACGCCCCATTGTTCATCAGCCGGGCCGTATTCGATCGGAAATCCGGCTGTCTTAACCTTTTCTAATATTTCATCAACATTTTCAACTTCGATGGATAGATCTGGTGTTGGGGTATCCGATCCGCCTTCGGAAGCAAAACTGATCTGTACATCCATTTTTTGACCAGCCGCACCATAAGTTGCAATCCAGCCATGATCCATTAGTAGATCAAGCCCCAAAATATCTTTATAAAAACTGCCTGCATCAGCAATTTTTTGGGTGTCAATATTAAGCACTATTCTTTTTACCATAAACAGAAGTTTAAATTCCTAAGATAACAAAAGAGGTTGTATCATAAAGACGATTTCAGCTCAGATGATGTCATGTTGTCCAAAGGACTCCTACGGAGAGCCCGTCGAAACATCTTTAAAATTCCTAAGATAACAAAAAGCCCTGCAATGTTTATTGCAGGGCTAGTCAACCACGCTTATTAATTTTTAAGCTTCGCCTTAAATATTTTTTCCAGTTTCTCTATTTTAGGCTGGATCACCAATCTGCAATAGGGTTCACTTCCATTTTTGTTGAAATAATTCTGGTGGTAATTTTCTGCAATATAAAATGGTTTGGCCGCTTCAATAGCTGTTACCACTTTTTTGCCATAAGCATTGGTTTTATTCAGTTCTGCCTTATATTTCTCTGCCAAAGCCTTTTGCTCAGCCGTGTGGTAAAAAACAACTGAACGATATTGCGTACCACTGTCAGCGCCCTGACGGTTTAATGTTGTAGGATCGTGGCTTTTCCAAAAAACTTCCAATAAGTCATCGTAAGAAATCACCATTGGGTTATAGGTAATCTCTAAAACCTCGGCATGCCCGGTAGCACCGGTACATACTTCTTCGTAAGTTGGATTGGTTAAAGTACCACCTTCATAACCAGATTTAACCGATACCACGCCCTTTAAACGTTGAAATATCGCCTCTGTACACCAAAAACAGCCCATTCCAAATGTAGCTTTCTCTGTCTTTTTCCCTTGTGCATTTGCCTGATTTAAGGCCAATACCGATAAAAGAATTAAAATTATTTTTTTCATTGTGTGTTTATTTGTTTTTAAATGTAATGAAGCTATCATGATTTTTCATCTAATTGTTGAGATGGCAAATCATGATGGTTTCATTGTGTGTTTTATTTTATTAGTCGCAAATAACCAGTTTACCTTACAGTTCATCATGTTATTTTCCAGTTAATTATACGAAATTAAATAAGCTGTAGTTTGCGTTTTAATTATAATGGATTTAGTGTGACAATCAACTATGACATCTGCCTTCTCATTTTTGTTAATAACTTAAAAAACTGTATATTAATTTATTAAATACTTAATAAACAACCGAAACGCACTTATTAACAATTCTTTTTTAAATTCGTAAAACATTAAATATAAAATTATGTCTACACCATACATTCCTTGTTTAGATTTAGGCTCTTACATCAATGGTTCTGCAGAAGACCGTAAAAAGTTTTCTGATGAATTGGGCAGGGCTTTTAACGATTCGGGTTTTGTTACCATAACCAACCATGGTTTAAGCCAGGAATTAATTGATAAGCTTTATGAAAATATTAAAGCTGCCTTTTCGCTTCCCGTTGAAACCAAAAGGAAATACGAGAAACCAGAATTAGCTGGTCAACGTGGTTACACCAGTGCAGGCAAAGAAACTGCTAAAGGGGCTAAAACCCCAGATTTGAAAGAATTCTGGCAGATTGGCCAGGAAGTAACTGATGGTGATCCCGTTAAAAATGAATACCCTGATAATGAAGTTTTAGAAGAATTACCGGAATTTAACAAAGTAACAGGCGAAATTTATAAAAAACTGGAAGAAAACGGGACACATTTATTACGTGCCATTGCTACTTACCTGGAATTGCCGATCAATTATTTCGACAAACATGTTCATAACGGAAATTCTATTTTGAGGGGTATCCACTACTTCCCGATCGAAAACCCTGAAACCATTCCTGATGATGCGGTACGTGCTGGTGCGCATGAAGACATTAATTTGATTACCTTATTAATTGGTGCGAGTGCAGATGGCCTTGAAGTGTTAACCCGCAGCAATGAATGGTTACCAATTAAAGCACACCATACCGATATTGTGGTGAATGTGGGTGATATGCTGCAACGTTTAACCAACAATAAATTAAAATCAACAACACACAGGGTGGTGAACCCTCCTCGTGAACTGATGAAAACCTCTCGTTTCTCTGTTCCTTTCTTCTTACACCCACGTAGCGACATGGATTTAACAAGCTTGCCATCAACCATTGATGCGGAACACCCTAAAGCTTATAGCGATATGACTGCAGGCGAATATTTGGATGAAAGATTAAGAGAAATAGGATTGAAGAAGTAGTTCGGAGTCGTGAGTCCTCAGTCATGAGTCAATAGCGAATCGTAAACAAAAATAAAAGCATCGGCCAAAACCGGTGCTTTTTTATTATTTTCAAAGCATGCATTCAACAACTTTAGAAGTTTTTACCGAGATTGACGGCGTTGGTTCTGCCTCAGGCCTATTCCTTCACGAAGATTTACTGTATATCATTGGCGACAACAGCGGCTACCTGAACGAATATAACATCAAAACCAAAAAACTCCGCAAAATTCAGATTTTATTTGATAAAACACTCAATCAGTTAGAAAATATACCTAAATCCTTAAAACCCGATTTCGAAATCCTTTGTCAGCACGGCGATAAATTATACATTTTAGGTTCGGGCTCTACGCCCAAAAGAAACCTAATGATCGAATTCGACCTGAAAACCCAGAAAGTTATTCAAAAAGACCTGGCCGAAACCTACACCAAACTTAAAGCTATTGCTGAAATAGATGACCAGAATTTTAACCTCGAAGGCGCAATTTTTACGGGGAAGGAGTGGCTGCTTTTTAACCGTGGCAACGGGATCGATGCAAAGAATGGCATATTTAATATCCAGGGGCCAGATTTAGCTAAAGCTAAACAAGCTAAGTTCAATCCTTTTAAGCTTCCAAATATTGATCATGTTGAATCGGCATTTACCGATGCTGTATTGGTAAAAAATGAAATATTTTTCATTGCTACTGCCGAAGATAGCAAATCAACTTATGCCGATGGCGAAATTATGGGCAGTTTTATCGGCAGTATTAACCTGCAGACTTTGAAGCTAACTTTCAGCAATAAAATTTTGGGTAAACATAAATTTGAAGGCATTAGTTTATTAAGCCAAAGTAAGCATGACACAAGCTTTCTATTGTGTGAAGACCGTGATACGGAAGAGCTTAAAACTGTAATTTATAAGCTGAAAATCAATTTTTAGGAAGAGTTGTCAAATTAATAGCGATTTAGCTAGAAGGTTGATAACTCTGGAATTCTTTATTTACAAACCGTTTTTAACATATTAATCCTATATTAGAATCGATCCCTTATTGACGATAGCATCCCGCCAATATATTAATTATGCTAAAAGAGATTTATCCAGAAGGTTACCAAAGTTTATTTGCCGTTTTTAATGCCATTCATCCACTTAGTGGGGAACTAAAATCAGCTATTATTAATAATAGTCATATTGCTAAGGTCAAAAGAAAAACCACGTTATTAAGCGCTGGTGAAAATAGCAATACCATATATTTCATTGTAGCGGGCGGAGCCAGGGTATATTATCTTGATAAAGACGGCAAACAAACTAATACCTGGTTTTTATTCGAAAATGAACTGTTAATTTCCGTTTATGGTTTCTTCACCGGGCAGCCCAGCTTCGAATATATTGAAACGTTAGAAGATTCGACCTTAATTGTGGTAAAAAGAGACAAACTCGATGAAATGTACCTCCAGTTTATGGAGTTTAATTTTATAGGGCGTAAACTTACTGAGTATTATTACATCCGTAATGAAATCCAGGCCAACGAACTGCGAATGCTAAGTGCAAAAGAGCGTTATGAAACTTTGCTCAAACGAAATCCCCAGCTTTTCCAAAGGATTTCTTTAGGCCATATTGCTTCATATCTGGGCATTTCGCAGGAGACATTAAGTAGAATTAGAAAGTAGATCTGTTTTTTGACTTTTATCAAAAGTCTGGAGATTAAGTAGATGTAGATTTGTTTATACTAAAAACAAAAAAATCTATGATATTAAAAACTAAATTCAGCTTTCATCCCAAATTTCCATCCCTTTTTTATTTCTTTTTGCTTTAACTACCTTTTGGTCTTGTAAGAAAGACCAAAGCGATGATTCAGAAATAACATTAAACCAAATTCAAATCAGCGAAGCCAAAAGCTGGCTACAAAATCAAAAAATCGGAAAACTCTATCAGTTTGATTGGAGCATAATCAAGTCCGTTAGCAATGATAAACGTACCGTAATTGCATTGGAATTACCAGATTTAGGCTACGAAGGCAAAACCATAACTTACAGTACCATCATTATTTATAAAAATAAAGGAAAAATTACAGGTAACATATTATACTATATACCTGATCAGGAAGTAAAACCCATAGAGGATCTCATTAGTATAATAGATACTGATGAGCATAACATCAAAGGGAATATGCTCTTATTAAATATTGACGGTAAGTTTTAAAACAGTACAACAACCTAAATAGTCCCAATTTATTTAAAGTAAAGACTCATTGGCAACAAAGCTTATCCCCTTCTCCTAATAGGAATAAAGTATCTCTCACGATTGATCAATTATCAAATAATGACTATTACGCTTCACCTGGGGCACCAACAACACCAACACCTGATGGATGTAGTGACTTTTTTATGGTTTATAGTTCTAATGGACAGGTTACGCACATAGTTTATATGGGAAGGCGGTGTGGCGCACTCTCCATTTTAGCAATGGAAGGAGATGCACCTATTTTTAGAATTACGGGAGGTAACATTACCGGCAACAGTGGAGATGGTAGCTGGAATTACGAACCTTCAGATCCAGGAGTTAATTATTCAATTACAACTTATGATCCAGGTATTGATTTAGCCAAAAAATTAGATTGCTTTAAAAGTGTATCAGATATTGGTGCTACTTATTCCGCAAAGTTATGTGCAGACTTACCAGTAAATGATAACCCTAACGCTCTAATGAGCTCTGAAGGTACTGGACATGCATTTATAATTTTAACTAAGACAAATGGCACAAACTCCGTTACAGAATCATTCGGTTTTTATCCAAAAAATGGTATAAAAAGCGGATTCAATATTAATGGATTCGCAACTCCTGTAGAAAGTCAAGTAAATAATAATGGGAGTCACGAATACAATGCAAGTTTGGAAATGAATAATATATCATCATCAGACTTTAACGCAATGATTAACGTAGCCATTACATTGGCTACTAGTATGAAATACGACATTAATGATTACAATTGCACTAATTATGGCTTACAAGTATTTAATAATGGAAGAGATAGCAATAATCAAATATCAATACCAGATTGGATAGGCACCAATACAAACACTAATTTTGGAAAAACCCCTAACGGTCTGTATAAAAAAATTGAAGCAATGAAAAATTCAGGTAATCTAAATGCTAAAGTATCAAAAGCCAATGCTCCAACATCTACAATCTGCGACTAATTATGAAAACTAAAATTATCTATATATTCATTGGTATGCTAGTAATCTTAGCATCTAACGTTGGTCCGCTTCACTCTGTTTTATCGCTTTTTTTAGATCTCGATAGTGGACATTTCAGGTACAGTACATATAATGGCGAATTTACTTTTGTAGAACGTTCAAAAGGAGAAAATTTTGCCATGATGAATAGAAGGTTTACTGAGTTAAAAAAAAACACATCATTAAAATCACTGAAGATATACAGGTTATTTTCTAAAAATCCATTATGTTTTTGGCGATGGGCAAGCTATTTTAATGATAAACGATATGACTTGCCTTATTTAAGCTGGAAAGAGGTTAGATCACGCAGAGGATATGACTTGGAATATGCGACCTCTTACCAGGATTTTTAGAAGGATGGAATTACAAACCGATTTAGCCCAATCAATACACCCTATAAACAAATGATATAATTAGAATAAAAACAAATCTGCAAAAAGTCTTGTAAGAAATGACTAGTCCTAAAATAGGTTGACACTTATTTAAGGTCAAATATAATTCTTGTTGAGTAATATCGGCAAGGATTTTTTGTATACCTGATCGGGTGTTTTGTAACCTAATGAGAGGTGTGGCCTTCTG
>Ga0308160_10000657_pt1 | contig 59878 bp, 65 predicted proteins | sample PhyFR1_FD_201036 | JGI IMG/M metagenome (GOLD analysis project Ga0308160, IMG submission 201036) | Phyllosphere microbial communities from UC Gill Tract Community Farm, Albany, California, United States - DLSLF.R1 | ecosystem: Host-associated > Plants > Phyllosphere > Unclassified | place: USA... | reverse complement strand
CTGGCTGTCGGTAAAGCGGGACGTCTTCATGTAGAGCTTTCTGTGTCTTAAGTAGAAAATTCTACTTCTGATCGCGCTCTTTTTGTGGGGGGATTACCGCAGGACATCAGAAGCCGCATACTTCGCTGGACTAGCTTGCCGGTAAGTGTCGGAGTTGGTAGCTCAAAAACACTGGCGAAACTAGGGAACTTCATAGCCAAGAAGATCCCACTTTTTCAAGGAGTGTGTGACTTCTCTACCATGTCACAGGCTCGCATGGACTGGCTCTTTGAACGCATCGAGGTCGGAGAAGTATGGGGTGTTGGACGAAGGATTTCAGCCAAATTAAACAACATGGGGATACACACCGTACAGGACTTGAAGCATGCATCTCCGCGCGACATACGATCTCACTTCGGTGTTGTCATGGAACGAACTTGCCAAGAGCTACGAGGCATCTCTTGCCTGGCACTAGAAGAGATTTCACCACCCCGTAAAGAAATAGTATCTTCCAAGTCGTTTGGCACGATGGTTACGACATTGCCTGAACTCTGCGAAGCAGTCACAACCTACATTGCGAGAGCGGCAGAAAAGCTTAGATCTCAAAATTCTGTGTGTGGAGCTATCAATGTGTTTGTTCAGACGAACCCATTCAGAGAAGAAGATCCACAATATAACAATGGTCTGACCATTCCTCTTTTTGCACCGACTGACGACAACAGAATTCTAGCTCATGCAGCACTAAGAGGTTTGGAAGCTATCTATCGCGAAGGCTTCCAGTACAAAAAAGCTGGCATCATGCTTCTTGACCTCTCTCCCAATACTATCGTCCAGCACTCTTTTTTTGACGACCATGAAACCAAGCTGAAGAGTAAGAAGATCATGGAAGCACTGGATAGCCTCAACAATCGTTATGGCCGTGATACAGTCAGGCTTGGATCTGCTGGCACAACCGCCGCCTGGTCTATGAAGGCAGGTAACAAGACACCTTGCTACACAACAAGATGGGACGAACTACCAGTAGCAAGAGCGAACTAAACACTATAGGGGAGTCACCATGCCTTATGTGAATTATGCGAAACAAAGAAAAGCGATTAGTAACGCCCCTGAGCACCAGAAAGCAAAGCAAGAGCGACGAGCTAAGGGAGCCGCGAACTATCTACTGAAAGAAGCGGCGAAGAAGTCAGGATCAACACACTCCGGCCTGGAGCGAAAAGTGCTTGAAGGTTCAATGGAAGAACCCAAGAACACAAAGCCAAAGGTTAAGTTCAAAGGAGCCGTTTAAAATCTAATCAAAGCCCTATCGGGCTTTTTTCTTACCTCTTCAAAACCTCACACCCTACCTGAAGGCTTCCGCCCTTACATGTCATTGCATGACACCAAGCTTCGCAAATAACAAAATTAACATCCTTCAGCCATTGACTTCCCTCCTGATTTTATTATATTAGATGAACTAAATAAGGAGAAAAATATGCAATATTTGACAGAAGGCGAATTGAATAAGATGAACATCAAGCCATTGGAGTATTTTGAAGAGAAGTTTGGCGAAACACTTTACGAGGAAAGTACACAGAAATGTCTACTAGAGGATTTGGCAGAACAAAATCTTACGAGCTATGTAAAGTGCATTACTGGCGTAATCAAAGAATCACAACATAACTTCAAAGATTTAAGCGGTGCAGCAATGCAAAAATCAGCATGCAATGGAAACATCGAAATCATGACCTATCTTGCTGACGAAGGAGCAGACATTTCTATTGCAAAGGAATACGGCACAGACGAGATAAAACTAACTATTGCTGACCGTGAGCGAGAAGCTTTTAGCGGAAAGTTAGGGAGAATGGTACCTCAAGCGAAAAAGCAAAACCAATCAAAACTAAAGATATAAGCAAAGCCCTATAGGGCTTTTTTCTTACCTATTCAAAACCTCACACCCTACCTGAAGGCTTTCGCCCTTCCCTGTCCTTGCAGGACTTGCAGCTTCGCCCTGGTATCAATCCACCCCGCTATCTAGATCGCTCAACCCGCAGGGGCCCTCCATTTCCGCTGCGCTCGGCATCATATGGTTGTTTTCTTTTTTGAAGAGCCTACCGCTTCGCTGAAAGCCGATTACAAGCCCTACAAGCGTTTTTCTTTACACCTGGCACATTCATACCAACCGTACAACGAAGCCCAAACCTGAGCCGTCCTATGAGGTCATTTCTTTAGCAATGATATCCATTTTTACCGTTTATCTGTGTTTCTTACCGTTCGTCGGAAAACCTTGCCTAAACCTTGCATTTATATATCAATTTTATATCATAGGTATATAAGACAAAAAACAAAGGAGATTAAAATGGCAATACTTTTCATAATCATCGGCTTACTTGGAATTACAATTTTCAAAGATACAATCGGCTCAATGCTTTGGAATGCAGTCGGCTATGTATGGGTAAAAATTGACAGCATGATAGATGCAGTAACAGGCAAGTAATATACAACAACAATAATAAAATTCAGGAGCAAACATGAGAACATTAGAATTATTATCAATCAACAATCCAGTTGCACAGTTATACAACACAAACAAAGTTCGTTATGCAGAAGTCCAGATAGAAGTTGACGACTACGATCTCATCTCTGATACAGAAGCAATCTACTTGGAAAACCCGACAAACGAAAATTTCATAAACTGGTTAGCTTCAATCTAAAATATAAGAGCCTGCGAAGGCTCTTGCATGTTGACTCCCGAATATATATTTGTTATATACATTGTATATACAAAAATAAAAAGGAGATTGTATGAAAAAACCAAAAGAAAAATATCGCTACTTGCTGAACTTACCATTGAAGGCTGCAATGCAAGCCAAAGAACTTGCAAAGGATCAGGAAAGAACAATGGCGAAATACATTTTGATAGCACTTCAAGAGAAGATTGACAGAGATACACCGAAAGCAAGATAAGAAACTGAGCAGCACACTAAAAATAACAAAGGAGATTTATATGAGCATTAAAGAATTAAGAAAAGCAGTTAAGATTTGCGTTATCAGCAATTCAGGAAACGTGGGGAAGTCTATCATCAGCTTAACAATAGCTGGTGAATATCAGTTTGAAAAAGTTGATGTGGCAAAGTTTGTTCTTGATAAGCATCACCAAGAATTATTGAAAGCATACGGAACAAAGAACAAGGGTAAGTTAGTAGATAATCAGCATGCAGTGTCAGGGGTGGAGATTTTTGACGTGCGAGAAGACGGAGCAAAATCTATCACTAACTTGAATCGTTCTGACATCAACGGGGTGGACATCTTAGAAGACTACCCAGCAGACGGTATCGATGAATTGAACAAGCTACCTTCTATTGAAATCTTTGTGAAAGCTCACGAGCGCAAGAAGTACGATCTTTGGTATATCGTTCCTATCGCTTCGAAGACAAAGTGCATAGAGTCAGCAGAAGCTATTATTGAAACCTTCAACGGGGTGGAGTCTGACATTGTTAACTTCATATTTGTTTTCAATGATGGACTTATGGGGAAAGACAAGAAAGAAGCACACGAAGCTTTTGCCAAGAGTTCAGTCATTCAAGAAGCAATCGCAAGCGGAAAAGCACATACCATGACAATGAAAACAATGCTTAGAGAAAGTACTGTAGACATCATCAAGGGTAAGCAGCTATCAGAGATTGAAGCAATGGCAGAGACAATGGATTATTTTGATTACATCCTATTAGAAGAACACTTCAACGACTTTAGGAAACAGTTCTTAAAAATTGTTGACATAAGAGTGCCGATTGGACAAGCCGAATAAAGACAAGCCCCGGAAGGGGCTTTATTTTTGCGCGTCGCTTTATTGCAAGCACATTCCATCACATTATATCGCTCGCTTAACAACGACCTTCTTCTTCAACAACTTGAACATTGATATGTCGTCCTTCTGTTCAAGATACTTCCAAAATTCTGTTTGATTGCCATCAACTGTCCACTTCGGGCTATACGTCATGTTATAGCTTTCTATTTTGTTTAAAAAACTTAGCCAATGGCCCTCATCTATTCCTGACCAATCAGACCATTCCGTACGGCTTTGCTCTTGAAGAGATGCTAAGTCAGCTTCAAAGTCATGATATTCCACAGGGGGCGTAAGTGAACCTTTCGCAAACACATGAGGGTATTCCTGGTCGCCAACTTGCTTAGCTGTGGTAGGACGAGCAACTTGCACCTGGTGAGAAGGTGGCTGAATCTCTGGAACAGGAACAGTCTTCGGCGCCGCTACTGGTGACACAACTATCGTAGTAGGTACGACCTCGACGGAGCGATTTGAAGTGAGGGAGGAAGCAACGGAAGCCTTCTGTCCAGTTAGCCCCCTCTTCCTCCTAATTCGAGAAAAATACTTCTGAATCATTGCCTCGTTCGCATTCATGTTGCCGTTCTTATGCAACATCTCAACGATAGAGCGATACCACGGCTTACCCTGCTTACGAAGCAACGGTATCAATTCGTTCTCCCAGACATCAAAGTTCTCAACGCAAATTTGTAGAACATTCGTCGCCCTACCGTTCTTTCTCTCTTCCTCTAAAAGCTCTTGAGTCCATTGAGCAAAATTATCATTATTCATTTCTGACCTCTTCTTTTTTTACCGTAAACCTCAGCACGAGTTCTAGACAAATACGCCCCTACCTGATCGACCGAGCATTCATATCCTGCCCTGGTTAATAAGTCAGCCAAAAACTGATATTGATTTTTACGCTGCATTTTCAGCAATGGCAAAAGCTCGTCGTCCCACAAGCGCACGTTCTTGCGAAACACATCCGCAAGTGTGTCCCGCACTTCATGTACAAGCAAATTGTTCTCTTCTTCTATAATCGCTTGTCTAGTCATTTCTAAAATATTCATCGATTCACCATAATTGCATTTTAATTAATCATAATCGATGAAAAAGCAAAGTCAACCACCCAATCTATCAGTTTGAGTCTTTCTAATGACATTTTATATCTTCACATATCTGCGAATGTCTTTGCATGTCACCCAAAATCTGTATGTGTCTTTTTTAGTGTTATCGATATAATTTTTTCGCCGTTGTTCTTAAAAAGTAGATCCTAAGCACCCATCACATTGAAATGTATAGGTTGCGAAAATTTCATTTTCCCGTTGAGCCTCTAGGCTCATGAAGAATTTTCACGAATATATAAGGTATGACCCGTTGACAATATATTTTTAATAGCTATATTGGTTATATACATACAAGAAAAAGGATAGATTATGAACATAACCAACAAAATAGACGCATGGAACACAGTTCTATCAAAAGCAAATATGAAGGTAAAAATTGTCGTTGATTACCAGACTTCCGAAGTGTATTACGAAGTAGCAAAGTACAACGACAACAATGGTTTTTTATGCAACTTGGTGAAAAAAATATACAAGAAGACAAGCGTAGATATGCGCTTCTCGTTTATGAATATTAGTTCAGTGCTGTTCACCACTCGCAAACCTCATGAGCTTGAAATGTTTGTCGAGTCAATGGAATTCTCTTTAGTTGATGAACACTTTGCATACGAAAAAATGACAATGCGTGAATATAGAGAGACTGCATTCAAGCGTGGCGATATACACGAAATACTTGCAAATTCCGAAGCATTCGGGTTCTTACAAGACCCTTTTTCCAAGGGTGAATCCATCTGTACGGAGAAAGACAGGATTGTTGGCCCAGGAAGAATCGTTATCCGCTCAAACAAAAAACAAGGTGTTTTGTCAGATCTTGCGAAACAGACTGCCAAGCAAATAGAGGAAGCACAGGCATACGAAAAAGGCGATTTATCCTTCTTGAAGAAATATACACAACCGATAGTGATTCACACTCCAAAGGGAGAGTACATAGGATATATGGAGGGCCACTTCTTCCCTGACACTAATAATGACGATTCAAGCAGCTACCCAACAACAAAAGAGGACGAATAATTATGACCGGATCACCATTCGATAAAGAAATTATGGAGCAGCTAGGCCAGCTACTTGAGAAAGGCTTTTTAGTCATTCCTATTGATTCAGATTTGAAGGCAAAGTATTACGACACTTGCACAAGGCACAACCGCAATCCTCATGAGCAGTTGAGAAAGGACATGTCAAACAGAATAAGAATCTTGTTAGACAGAGAGCTTAAAGCCAAGGAAAAGGAAGAACAAGAGCAAGCCGAGAAGCAAAGTTTTTTACAACAAACCGCCGTTAGAATGAGAAACAACGAACCTAATAGAAAGAAGGACAAATAATGAGAACACACCTAAGAGTAGATTCAGTGAAAGTATTTGAAGACGACGCAATGAAGCTTGATCGTGTCCAGAAGGCACACAACATTAAGAACAAGGGTGAAGCCTACAGACGAGCAGTTGACTTCATGGACAAGCACTATGAGCTTTATGCTCAGATCACAATGGCATTGAAGGACTTGACCAAAGCAGTCAATGATGCCAATGCCAAGACCGATGAACGCCTAGAAGACTTATATTTCAAAATCAACACAATCAACGCACAAAAATAACAAGAGGCACAGCCCATGCTTATAGATTTTAAGAAGATGAACAACTTGGACTACCACAAGAAGCAGTTGAAGTACAACATGACTGCTCTACTTGCTGAGATCAAGAAAGCATATCCAGACGAAGTAAATCCAAACCTCAACGACCCGAAGTTTAAAGCCATCATTGAGAGTATGCCCTTCAACCCTATGATTGCTGGCGGTATCGCAAAAGAGCTAGGCTTGACTGATCAAGTGATGACTTTAGACCTTTGGGAGGATTTTTGTAATGGCTATGCCCCTGCTGCAAAAATCCCTGCTGACTCTCCTCTCCAAGATTTAGTCATTGATACACCACGCGGCAAAATGGTTCAATTCACTAAAGCGGCTTCACAAATTAATAGCAAGGGTGACTATGTTCTTGAGCCTGCTACAAATTCCAAGCAAAAGCGTCTTGGTGTTGAGTTCATCTTTGGGTTAGCTGGCAATGTTTCAACTGCTGTTGCTAGGCTTGCGACTGAAGATCCAAGTGTAGAGAACAAGGTTAAAGACATGTTCAACAGAGTGATGAAAGAGCATGTTCTTCCAGCCATGTTGGAAGACGCATTAATAAGAACTGGCAAGGACGGTGTAGATCTTCACTATGTGAAAGAAATCTTATGGGTGAACTTCATGCACTCGGAGAATCGCAGCGAACTTCCTTTCTATCATATACATGGGGACCTTTTGAATGTAGCTCTTGGATATGACGACAAACTGTATTCATTGAACACTGATCAGATTGTGCAGAACAAAGATCACTACAACGCAATCTTCCAAGCTGCAATGAAGGACTTGATGGAGAAAGAGCTAGGTTTTGTCTTCAAGCCTGTCTATCTTGACGACGACTTGAACAATGAGTTCCTTGCCGACCATGAGAAGAACATATGTGCTTACGATCTAACTGACGACTTCGTACCTCAAAACGTTCAGGACTTTGCAGGAGCACGCCAGAAGGAAATTGAAGATGCAGTGAAGAAGAAGGGCAAGCCTATGAGCTTCCTTGAGATGGAACACGCTCGCCTTGAGACTCGTGACGAGAAGACTGACCTATCCCCTTCTGAGCTAAGAGCACAGTGGAAGGTGCAATACGACCAGCTAGGCTTTACTGCGGACCATGTGAAGAAGGCCATGAGGCTCAACCAGGTCATGCCCAACACAGCCAGGCTCGAGGACCAGCAGTTGCTTTCCAACTACCAGCGGAAGGTAAATGCGCAAGCAGTGCGAAACGGCCAGTCCACCAAGTTCAACTATCAAGTGCCAGCAGGCTTGTACAAGCAAGGCAATCTCCCGGCCGCTAAGCGTCGCTCTGTCCAGATGGTAGAGACAACATACGATAGCGATTCAGCAGCCGACGAGCGTTTGATTCAAGGCTTCATCCGCAAACACCGCGAAGTGAGCTTCACAGAACACCAGTTCAAAGCCCACATGGTCAAGCAGCTTCTTGAGACTCACGATATAGACGGAGCCTACCGCAAGGCTGAGCAGCTATTCAACGACAACTGCCTTCACATGATGGACAAGTCCAAGCTGGACTACTTCAAGGAGTTCATGGAGAACAAGGCTATGGACCCATTTGAACGCCAGCAGAAGATGATCCAGTGGGCGAAGAACATGCAGTTCACTACCAAGGGCATCAGGGACATGGAAATGCGAATCTTTGACACGTTGAATGCTCGTGCGAACGACACCAGCCTATCCTACAGCCAGCAGGAAGTGTCCGAGTTCATCATTGCTTGGGAAGCCAAGAAGAGTGCGCAGTTCGGCAAGCCAGTGAAGATGGCCAAAGGACAGCGTGACGCCGTTCTAGCCGCCCTAACCTCACCTGGTGGAGTGTGTAACGTCGCTGGCCGCGCCGGCAGCGGTAAGAGCTTCCTTGTGGAGTGCATCAAGGACTTCTACGAGACCAAGGGCGTTGACATGCTAGGCACTTCAACTTCAGCAGCAGCAACCAATGAGTTAGCGAAATCCGTGAACATGGCTGGTGGTAAGTACCACAATACAGCCAAGCTTTTACAGATGCTAAAGACCGACAAGATCAAGCTGAACGACAAGACAGTGATCACCGTCGACGAGGCCGGAATGATGGACTTGGAGGCAATGCACGACCTTGTAGTGTATGCGAACAAGGCAGGCGCCAAGCTCTTGCTAGTCGGAGAAAAGGAGCAGTTGCAGAATGTGGGCTTGGGGTCCGTTTTTAGAACACTCAACGATGAGTTTGGCTTCACACCCGTAACTGAAATCAATCGTCAGCAAGACCACTGGCAGCGCGAGATGGTGAACGACTTCGCCTCAGGGAAGTCAGCAAAGGCCGTTAGAAGCCTTTACGATCACGGACGAGTAACCATCACCAAGACCGAAGACGAGCGTGTTGTAGAGGCTGTACGTGCCTACATGACTGCTACCCATAAGGAAGAGAAGACCGTCAAGGTTATCGGCCCTGGTGGAGTCACAAACAAGACTGAGAAGGTAGACGTCGAGACCCCGTTTGAACAGAAGGTCATGATTGCGGCCACCAACTTTGAAGTTGAGCGTTTGAACAATGAGATCCGTGCGGCGTTGAAGAAGGAAGGCAAGTTGCCCGAAGAGGATCAGGCCAAAATCGTATGTGCCGATAAGGTAGAGCGTGGCTTTTCTGAAGGCGACCGTGTGATCTTCACCAAGTCCAGCAAGAGCAGCGATGCCGATCCGCTTGAGGTTGCAAACTCACAGACTGGCACAGTCATTGGCTTCAAGATGGACAAGCTGACTAAGAAGCCGATAGCTCTTCAAATTCGCTTAGACACTGGCAAGGAAGTCTTCATAGACTGTAAGAAGAAGAAGCCTGCAATCCGTTCGGCGTATGCGATCACGTGCCACAAGAGCCAAGGACAGACTAAGCAAAACGCCTTCTACTATGTCAGTGCGAACAGCAACAGCCTTCATCAGGCTTACGTGGCTTGTAGTAGACATAAACAGTCTGTGACCATGTTTTTGAGTGAGCAGCTTGCGGATAAGTTGGCTGAGAAGGTACAGGACAAGGAGCCGACCGCAAGGATGGTTGAAGTAGCGCGCCTGGTAGCGAAGAGCCGTGGCATCGAGCTTCCACCTGAAGTACTACAGTCCTTTGGTGAGGCACGAGCCTTCTTGAACGAGAACTACGAGAAGATGGCCGAGGTAGGGATAGTCAAACACCCTGTAGACGACTTCACTTCGATCATCACCGCGATGGCGAAGACCCAGTACAAGAAGAGCACCCTAGACTTCCAGCTTCTAGACGGTGAGCACGTGAACGCCTACAAGGAAGCGAAGCAGTTGAGGAAGGATATGTTGGCAGGTAAGGCGCAGCCTGTCATGAAGGCCAAGGAAGTGAAGAAGGAACAGGAATTCATCCCTGAACACGCTCGCAAGGGTAAGCCAATCAGGTTGAACCAGCTTCCTACCATCAAGCCTGTAGTGCCAGAGCCAGCGGCGCCGGCCCTTGTAGCGAAGAAGACCAAGGCCAAGAAAAAAGAGCTTGGCATGACCAGATAGCACCTTGCCTGGTAGTTGCAAAACCCCTAACATGCTCAGGGGTTTTTTGCCGTTCACTACTAGGGAAAACATGGATCAGCAGAGCTTAAAAAACGAGCAGTACCGACTTGAACGCCTCGGCAAGGATGCCTTGAAACGAGGTGACATGCAGAGCTATCTTCGCTATGGCAACGAAGCAGTTGAGAAGGTCTACACGAAGCTGAAAATGCCACAAAGCGAGGCGATCAGCTATGTGATGCGAACCCACATTTCTAAGGAAATTATTGAGGGCGTTTTCCGCAGTGGCACCCATATGTTCCCTGTGCTGACAAAGCAGAAGATTCCCGCATGTATGGCTTACGTTGAGAGCTTCCTTGAGACTGACCTGAACCCTGTAGAGATCGTCTTTACAAGGGGCGACTTCAACCATGCTGAAGGTAGGGCCCAGCCTTGCGCCGATACCGAGCACTTCGTGATCCTTCCATCACCTGAGCACGACTTCACTTCCGAAGACTTGCTAGTGCATGAACTTGGACATGCTGTTGAATTCATGAGAAGACGGCCAACTGAAGAGTACGGTTACTACTCTTCGCACAAGCTCTTCACTGAAGCTATTGCACACTTCGTGCAATTCCACTACTTGACTGACCACGGCACGAAAGAGCAGCGTCTTGCAGTGTTCGGATCTGTCCTGCGCGACTACATGATCATGAAGGCTCTTGAAGCAACCTACGAGCTAACGGAAAATACCGCCCCCTTGGATGCACGCCGAGCGATCACACACGAAGTCATGGCCGACTTGGTAAGCGTCTATGGGAAAGCACGTACTCTTGACATCCTCATGCCATTCAACGGCCAACCATTCTGGCCGCTCTACTACAACCTTGTTGAGCCGCGCATGGGGTTCGTCCTGGCACTAAAGCTCTTCAATAATAAAGAAGCGATACTGAAGCTGACAACGGAAAAGCAAGACCGTCCATTAAAGGAAACTTTAGACAGCTTAGGCTTGAACGGTGAAGAACTCATGGACTTCTCCGACGCCGACGACCTCATCAAAAAATTCATAGACAAGAAGCTGTAGATCTTCCCTACCCCACCCTTCACAAGCCCCTATATGGGGCTTTTTCTTTTTCCAAATTCTGCTTTTGTCTTCAGTCTAGCTATTGCTTTTCTCTTTCTTTTATATATAACTATTATATATAACAAGGAGAAAAACAATGATAACCAACTCACCATTATTCAAAGTAGTAGACGAGAACATAAAGCCTAAAGCTGAAGAAAAATTAGTTTGCGACGGTTGCCCTAACGCTCTCGCTTTTGCCCTAAAAGATGAAGTTCGCTTCTACTGCAAAATCATACACACAATCACCTGGACTTCTACAGAAAGAACAGCAATTGTAGTTTGCACAGACAACATAGCACCTCTTGAAAATCCTGTAGCACCTCAACACTCAATTCATCAGGAAGCGAAACCGGAAGAGTTTCCAGACTTCGAAGAATTCGATCCTGAAACCAAACCGTTCGTCCACTCAACCTAATATTTTCGCTACATATGATATCCGATTCAGGGTATGACCCTTTACTTTGGAAATCGTTTTGATATAACTATAGTAACACTAACAAAACAGGAGTTTAACATGAACACAAGCACAGCAGAATTCAACAAAATACATGCAGAATACGAAGCAACAATTTTATCTGACGAAGAAACAAAAGTTGATCCAGTCTTAATGGAAGGCTACGAGGACAAACTTGAAGAAAATACTAAGGCATTGAAGGAAAGAACTGACATCGAAAAAAAGAAGGATGCACGCAAGACCTTCATTGTTGATTTGAAAACTCATGCAATCTTCTTTGCCTCATTCTCTGCAACAGTATTTGTTGGGTACAAAGTTGGCGCAATATACGACTGGCTTAGTGCAATGATCTAAGCCTATTTAAGCAAACCAATTACAGGAGAAACAGAATGATTCAGCAAACAAATGAAGTAAGCAGCAGCAAGGTATTTTTCAGCTTAGTAGGAACCGTAGTGCTAGGTGTATTCGCCTTCGCTGGAATATTACATGCCAATAATTTAGAACAAATTTACATATATAAGGAAGATCATAGATTGAGTGCTGCGAAAGATACCTTATTCAAAAATGAGTGTCAGGCACCACGTCGCGAGCAAGAAAGACTTACCGCAAAAATCGAAGAGCAAACAGGAGCCGCAGCATTCCGTATGAAGACAATCTATCTTGATGGATCGAAGGCACATGAGTTGTATAGCGCAGGCGAAAAGATTGTGCAGGGGGAGAAATACGTTGAACAAAAATGTCAGGACGCACTTAAGCATGCAGGAGAGTTGAAACGAGGAAGCTCAACAGACTTCATAGTGGCTAATTTTTTCGGGAGTAGATGAATAGATGAATGAAGAAAAACCTATAGTACTACTACCTGGAGATAAAAGAGTCTTAGACGGATATACACCAGTAATACACGCAGGGACAGCTATAACACTAGCTGTTTTTGGCTTTGTAAGCGCAGCAAGCTTAGTTCTCTTCCTCACCTGGTTCAACTTCCCCTTCTTCCCAATACCTGAGTCTGGTTACAGCAAGCTCAGTCATATCTTCCAATACTTCAATCACTGGTTCATAGCAAGGCTTGTCAAGCTACCTTCTTACTATACCTACGGCGGTTGGATGAACCATGTAATAGAAATCAGGCAAATCCACTTGATAGCGATCAGACACATACTTGCGACGATTGCAGGCGCTTATGTCGGCTACAAGTTCTTCATCTACTCCTGGAAGCCTGTAGACAATCAGCGACAGATTCGCGGAAAGAAGCTCTTGAAGGATCAGGAGGCATTCAACGATCTAAAAGCCAAATGGGACGCACAGATCAAAGCGACAATCAGTGAGAAATTCCCCAAGGGTAGACGAGCATTAATCATAGCTAGTGACAAGGGTTTTCAGCCGAATAAAAAGGAAACCTTTGACGCGAAGGCCAAAGTAATAAGAATGCCCGACGACCAGCGTAGGACCCATCAAGTGTTCCTTGGAGGCTCGCGCCGAGGGAAAGGCGTTACGCTAAAGCAGCAGATCATGCAAGTCTACTACCGCATACTAAACGGCGCAAAAGACAAGCTCATGATCATCGACACACCTAAAGGAGAGTACGGAAGTCTGTTCAAATCCAAATATACAGTCCAGTTCGCACCAGACGAAAAGCATTCAGTTGAATACTGGATAGCACGTGACTTGGAATACGACGCTGACTTTAAGTCTTTTTGGGCAGGACGAATTCCTACTAATGAAAAAGAACCTTACTGGTCTGACTCAGCAAGAGCAATCGGAGTTGCAATCATGGTTTTCCTACGAAATCAATGCGGAGAAGACTGGAACTTATCTCATTTCGCTTATTGGAGAGATCAATCACAGAAAACATTGATTGAGATCGCTCGTGAGCATTATCCAGATGCATTGAAGACACTAGAGGCACCTGAAAACACAGTTGGCACTCACATGTCTACTTTGTCAGTCAACTCAGCTGACGCTATAGAACTTGCAAAGATCTGGAACGGCTATCAACACAAATCCGATATTCATCAGATGAGTGTCGCACTGCTACAAAAAGCATTCTGGCTTACCTGGTTCGTCAACACTGCATATCCTTTGACACGAACAGTGGGAGAAGAAGAGGAACAAAAGGTAGAAGAGGTTCCAGAGAATTATTTCACTCACCACACAATCTCCGGCTTACTTAAATATTTAAATAGCAGAGGTAAATGGACATGGGCCGACCTAAAAGCCTTAGTCTCTCAACCAATCAGTGAGCAAGTAGCGATAGCGAAGAAATTTGTAGATGAAGCTAATCACAAGTTTTTCGCAGAGCCAAACCTTGCCACATACGCAAAGTTCATCAGGCCCATCATTACAAAATCAGAGTTATGGGATCGATACGAAGCCAAGCCGAAGTTCTCATTGAAAGAATGGGTGTTAGATGAGAATCCGAAGAACAAGATTCTACTTATCAAGCCTTCAGGACGTTTCAAGGATCAGACAGTTGCATTGATCAGAGGAATGCTTTTCTACATGACAGGCTTGATCAACGATAAATACTTCCCTGAAGACAAATCTAAGGATTGTCCGCACATACGACGATTCCACATTGTATGTGACGAGTTTCAGGCTCTAGGAAATCTTAAGGAATTCATTGGCCCTGCTATGGAAATGTTCGCATCAAAAGGCGTGACTGTCTATCTTGCCTGTCAAGACTTAAGCCAATTAAAAGAAATTTACGGAGACAACTTCCTTAAGTTCTTGCAAGCAAACACAGGTAATGTTTGGCTCATGGGCGTGAATATGGGTGACTCTGCTGAGATGATTTCAAGTCAGCTAGGTAAGAAGACTATCTTAAAACGCCATGAATCCACTACCTATCAAGACAACGGAAAGTCAACATCCGTGAATTATCAAGAACACGAAGGTGTAGTGATTACACCGGATGAGATAAACGAACTTGGGACAAAGATTGAACCTCATCGCAAGTATGTTCGATACTTATACATTCCTGGAAACATGAGCAACGCATACATTCTAGAAGCCGAGATTTCTAACTACCCTACTCTTTACACACCAGAAAAACCTGAGTGGATGCTTGGTGGCGCCGAAGAAAGACCTAAGTTCGTACCTGAAGAAGACATTGTAAAAATGTTGAGCAGCACACTTAAGAAGACTTTAGAAAAAACTACACCTGTTGTTCAGTTCCAGCTTCCACAAGATGCTTCTTTTACTAACATAGATGAACCCGAGTGGGATGACGATTTTGAAGAGGAAGAGGAAGTAGAGATTGAATCTAGTTATACACAACGATTGTTGGACGAAGCAACAGCTAAAGAAGAACGAAAGGAAATCTATCTGCTACCAGAAGAAGAAGATTCTTTAGGAGGTTCAGTTGTTGAGGATCTAGTGATTGAAAATGTCTTAGACAGTCATCTACTATCAAATCTTAAGCATGGAAGTGAAGTAGCTAAAAATGCTTCCAGTGCAAAGACCGCCGACAAGAAGGCATGGCTTGCAGCTATGTTGAAGAAGAAGAAGGAAGGATGGGATACCGTAGATCGAGAGACACAGCGATGAAGCATGAAGCCCCAACTCGGGGCTTCTCATATGAGATCAATTACTTGGCTGATTCAAGCATTTCGTTCCAGCGCTGCACGAAGTCTCTCGTCTGCCTTCCAGAAATCGGGGCGCGGAGCCAGTAAGATGTACTTTCATTGGACTTATCACGACTCCAAGTCAAATTTTCGAAGCCTGGGATAGTTTCGCCCTTAGGCGACCCTTTATAGCAGGAAAAATACGCATCGAAATAACCTGTTTTCTCAGAGGATGAAGTAACATGCGAGTGTATAGCAGGTCCCCAGCTTCCATCCTGGCGATAATCATTCCAAATGCCCCCATAGCTCTTATGTACAAGTTTGGTATGGGCGAGGGTGTTAAATTCAAGCGACCTCAAAGGGACAGTTACATCGATTGGGCCATCTTCTGACTTCGACGCATGACTTCTGCCAAGAATTGAAATGTGCGTTCTGCCTTTGGGTATTACAATTCTAGCAGTCATAGTCTTTATGTCAGCGTAAAAAGAAAACCCCGAGCCCTTAAAGTCCCATTGTTCAAGGCGCCCATCAATCCCTCGTGTTACTTCTGACTTCCCTTTGCTTAAAAATTTAATAGCTTGATACATTCTGAATGCGACGAAGCCTAGAAAGAAAATCCAAGCTGCTTCTTTCCCAATTTTGAAATACAGAATGAGGCTGACTAAGCTAGCGACACTGTAGTGCAATACGGAAGTCATGTTAGGACTCACAAGTCTCTCCTGAGATGTTGATTACACAAGATTACACCACAAAAAGTTCTCTCTGTCATTAGCCTGAGAATATTTTGCTAAAAATCGTAAAGATTGTCATTCCAACGACAACCGCGCCAGCATTGTACATAGCATGTTTTACGGTGTATTTGTCATGAACCTTTCCAAAGGCTTTGTCCGCTACAGCTTCCACCTTACTTGATATTTGCTTGTATACCGTATTGCGCGCTTTTGTCTTCTCCGCCTCTATCTCTGACTCAATATTAAGCTTTCGTTGAGCTATATCTTGTTCAAACCGTTTTGCTATTGCCTCGATGTCACATTGAACTTTGCTGGCGAAGGCTTCAAGCGACTTCTCATGTTTCTGAAACTGGACATCGTTATCAACCGCCTGGCGTCGCGCTGCTTCTTCAATCTCCTTGAGTGCGACTTGAGTACCTTTATTGACAGCAGACGCAAAGTTCTTTTGTTCACTACGAAGCAACATTATATTTCTTACGGCTTCTTCGGAAACTGAACGGTTAAGCTCATTCAATTCGTCGCTCATTAGGCTCATGCCGTCCCAGTACTCACTGAGAGCAAAGGGCATACCGTAGCTCAGCATGAACGTAATTTCAAGTGAGGGATTGCCCAGAATTCTATCTTCTAACATTTCACGTATTGAACTACGCTCTTCAGGCGGTAGATTGGAAATGAAGTCGATAAATCTGCCTATGCCGTTTAAATTTTTGAAGGTTGATGAAGCTTTGCTTTTGAACCACCGCTTGAACTCTACAACTTCATTGCCTTCGGCTTTCATGGCCTCTAATGTATCGCCGTCCGCTTCTTCTACAGGAAATTCAAAGTCTGCCATCATCCTTTCTAATTCGTGTTCGTCTTCCATATTGCATTCCTTATTGTTATATAACAAGTATATATATTTTTAATGCAATAGCAAGAGGACAGCCGTTAACAATAATAGAAAATGCCCCATAAAAGGGGCATCTTTTTCGGAGCTAATCTTAGGATTGCATGCCCCACTTTTTGACAGTGCGATTTTCGATAGGTTTGAAAATGAAGTTCTCAACGATAAGTCCTATTACAATAACTGAAACAAGACCAGCAAACACTACTGGAATATCTAAATTCTGTTTCGCTTCATTTACCATCCATCCGATACCCCCCTTCCCGCTTGAGACACCGGCCACAAGTTCGGCAGCGATCAATGTTCTCCAACCGAAAGCCCAACCAATTTTTGCACCAGTTAGAATTGCAGGAAAAGCCGCAGGGAAAAGAATTTTCTGTGCATATCTGAATCCCTTCAATTCATAATTGCGGCCAACCATGCGAAGTGTAGTTGGCACAGACTTGAAACCGCTGTGCATCGCTTGAGCGATTGGACACCATACAGAGATGATCAACACGAAAAGCAACGATCCGTTTCCAAGGCCGAACCATATAAATGCTAAAGGCAACAAAGCAACCGCAGGAAGTGGCGCCACGATTGAAGTCAACAACTCCATTACATACTGACCAAAGCGATTGAATGTTGCCAACACAGTGATAAGGGTAGCTAGAGCTAGTCCAGCCATGTAACCTATCCCAAGTATTTTAAGTGTATAGCCTGCTTTGACAAACATCTCACCGGACATGATGAGATTGCCTAATGCTTTTACTGTAGCTGAAAATGTTGGGAACATCAACGCATTATCCAAGAACACTGCGTACCATTCCCACCCTCCAAGAACCAACACTAGAAGCACAGTTTTACAGAACCATGCTGTGTTGAATAACCTTTCCCAATTTGATAGTGGTTTCGCCACACAACCTATCTCTTCCGCTGGCTTTGGGTTTCCTTTAATGTCTGGTCTAACTAGATTTTCCTCCATACTTCCTCCTTTATTATTGTTTTAGTGTTGTATCAAATTACCTATCCTTGCTACTAGCTCCTTGCTGTCAGACCCTACGACCTGAATTTCCTCAACAAGCTGTCCTGGATTTGCAGACAATATCGCAATCCTTGTACCTAGCTTCACCGCCTCAGGGATGTCATGAGTAATGAACAACAAGGTTTTCCCACTTTCTGCAAGTAAGGCTTTTAGCTCATCTTGTAAGTGCGACCTGGTTAGAGCATCCAATGGAGCAAAAGGCTCATCCAATAGTAAAATCTTGCAGTCAACTGCAAGACCTCGTGCGATTGCCACCCTGGTGTACATTCCCCCTGAAAGTTCATGCGGATATGAGTTGGTGAACTTTGACAACTTGACCTTATCAATAAACTGAAGAGCTATTTCTTTGGCTGCTTTGACATCCATACGTGAGCCAACCACTAGCGGAAACATTACATTCTCAAGCACAGTCTTCCAAGGTAATAGCTGGTCAAAGCCCTGGAAGACATTCATTACATCCATAGATGGCTCGCGTATTTCCTTCCCGCCTATTTTTACTGTGCCGTTCGTAGGCTTGATGTTGCCCCCTATCGTCTTCAATAGAGAAGATTTACCACACCCGGATGGGCCAACAATCACATATCTATCCCCTTCATGCACATCCATAGAAACATCATAAAGTGCTGTCACCAATGTTTTCGTAGTCTTGTATTGCACCGTTAGATTTTGTATCTCTAATATTTTTCCTTTGCTCATAATTTCTCCTATAAAAAAGGGCAACCACCCTAAAAATGGTTGCCCTTGTGTAGTGTTGTTTAGTTACCTGATTTGTTGTGTAAATTTGGGAAGGTTAGATCTTTCCAAGATTTCGCTGGCTCTTTAATAGTGCCTACCTTTGCCATGAATTCGTTGTACTTCATGATTCCGCGTGGAGTGCTGTTGAACTCAACGTCTGGACTCATCATCTGGTCTAAAACTTCCTTCAATGACTCTTTTGATTTTGAAAGCTCAATGTACTGTTTTGCCGCTTCAGTCTTATTCTCGTTAATCCACTTTAAAGTCTCTTCAATGGAAGCAGCCAATGCCTGGTAAGTCTTAGGATTCTCAGTAGCGAACTTGGTTGTACCTGCTACTAAAACGAAAGTAGTCTTTCCGCCCAAAACGTCATAGGAATTTACAACAGTATGGATCTTCCCCTTGCCATCTCTTAATTCTTGATTTTGGAACGGTAAGGCAGCGAAGTGACCGTTGATTTCTGACTTACCGCCTAACAACTGAATAGCAGCTTCAGGATGGCTCATGGATACTGTGTATGAGTCCAATTTTGCATAGTTCGCTTGTCCGAACTTCTGCGCCGCAGCCATTTGCAATGTCACAGCCTGGACTGACTGCTTTACTGTAGGAAGAGCTATTTTGTCTTTCTCTGTGAAATCAGCAATTGTCTTCACGTTTGGATTGCTAGTGTTTAATAGCATTGGCATGTAGCTCAAGCTCGCAATAGCTTTTACTTTGCCGTTGGTTTTGCTATGCAACAAAGACAAGCTTGGATTGCCTACTGCACCCGCATCAACCGCACCTGAAATCAATGCATCGTTGATTGGACCCGGACCGCTCATTTTAGTAAAGGTCACTTTCAAGTCTTTAATACCCAACTTCGCCGCATGCTTTTCGATTGTCTTGTTCTTCTCCATGAACAAAAACGGCGCATATGTCAAACCATTTTGGTAGTCTAAACGAACTTCATCTGTCTCAGCATATGCTGAGCCGAATGATAAAGCCAAACTAAAAGCAACAACACCTTTCAACATTTTTTTCATAACTTCTCCTTATATATAATAGTTATATATGAGTTATATCATTTTTCATTCCTAAGTCAATAGCAAACCAGAGAAAGTTGACTTCACTTTTTTACGCGCTATGGTATGAAGACATAATAACAAATATAAGGAGCAAGACATTATGGAACAAGAAAGTCATTTATCAGCAGTGCGAGTAAACACAGGCGAACAAGACGGAGTGAAAGTATATGCTATACCAGAGAACGGCGTATATATAGTAGAGTGTCCGAACTTCTACGACTGCTACTGGAAGTTGACAGGGAAAATGAAGGATAGGGATGAGGTGTTAGGCAGCAAGCTTAAGCCAACTGATATAACAGAAACATTGAATCCCACATTGATTCAATCCTTAATTGATAAGGGCGAAATTCCGACTGAACAGAAAGATACCTTCGGCATGCTTAACTTGATCAAGTACGACGATCAGGGGAAACCACAGTTCAAAGAAGAAAAATCTGTTCACATCATGGTACCCATCGATAAGCTTTCTACACCTGAAGAAATTACAAGCTTTAACTATGGGATCAATCATGCGAGAAGCGTGAACCAAGAACGACAGCAAGAGTTGGGAAGATTTAAGTTCAAGAACGGAAGAGATGGCGAACTTAACGACAAGATAAAGGATCTCGCACCTGACGATGCTTTTGAACACCAGTCACGCCGTTTGAAAGTCACTTTACGCAAACCAGAAAAGAACTGGGCGGCTGGCGAAATTTTAGAAGCTGGCAAGTTCTATACCTTTGTTCACACTGGAAACTCTATCAAGGATGATCCAGAACAGGGAAAGATCATCACGGTTCATGTTCAAGCTGTGAACACTGCTGACCTTTTGAAAGGTAATGACTGGCTTTTACAGAATAGGGAGAAGGCCGTAAGGGAGCTTTGCCCTGAGGGTGAGAACAAGTCTTTTAATTGGAGTCAGAACAGTAAGATTCGCGTCAGTGACTACAATCCTGAGAAGTCTCAGGAGAACAAAATGAAGAAAGAGCAAGAGCGAATGAAGTACGCTGCTACAGCAGAACCTAGCTCAGTTAAGGTTCCCTTTGAGATCGCTGCAAAAAAGGACGAGCCTACTCAACAGAAGGTGGAAGAGCAGAAGCAAGAGCCAGTACAGGAAGAGAAGAAGAAGGCTCCTGGCAAAGCCAAGGGAAAGACCAAAGAAGCTGAAATGGCTAGATAAAACTTGCACTTATCATAGGGACTCTTAGGAGTCCCTTTTTTGACTTTCAGAAATTTTCTGTTATATCTATCTATATAACAAAAGGAGGATCGATGAGCACGACAACAGGAAATTTCGTTTTGGTTATGCTATTGATTGGATGTATCCATCAAGCTCATATTTTAAAAAGGAATATCGGTGAAGACCTTGCAGATCGCAACCGAGAAAGAATTTTAAAGGCAGTAGTAGGCGTTTATGATGAAGCACATAACCTAGAAAAACCGTACGTATTTGAACAAACAACAAAGGAGACAATATGACTGAAGAAGAAATGTTAATGCAAGAAGCAATGGATAGCTCAAGCTTTTTCTCGGAGAAAGCGCAAGAACCTATGCCAGAGGTAAAAATGACTGCTATGACGGAGGCTGAAGACAACAAAAGTTTAGCTCCCGAGAGGATTCGTAATTTTTGGTTCACTAGGAATAGTGAGACTATTCGTGATTTTGGAAGACACAGCGATTTGAATGCGCAGGAGTACTATAGAAAGTTCAGCAGTCCTGGACTAAACGATCTCTATCATGCAGGAATGGCTGAGAGTTGCGCATATCGCAACATGATTGATACTCATAAAAAAGAGTTGGCAAACCCTACAATTGAGAATGTAAGTCATTTAGAGAAGAAGCATGAGTGCGAAATCAAATTGTTTGATGTAGAGCTTGCAAAGATGAAAGGACAAGAGCCTGATTTGAGTGAGGTTGAACAGGCTTATAGTGAATACGAGTCAAGCAAGCCTGCACCTCAACGCGAGCGAAAGCCCCTAGCCACTCCACAATTCAGACCACAGATTGAAAGGCAAGCACCTCAAGTTAAACACCGTGATGCTAATGAACTTGAAACTATGTTGAAGGTAAGTACCAGTATGAACAAGTTCAAGAATGGAAATGCTATTACAGCTATGCGAAGGAAATTTGGTGAACAATAAAAAATTGCCCCATTCGGGGCTTTTTTCTTGCACTCGGATATCCAATCAACCATGCCAAACCTTGCATTTTGATATATCTTTGTTATGATAATCTTAATACACTAAAAGGTTATCAAATGAAAGGAAAATATAAGAATATCGCAACAGCATTGTTTGCAGCAGTCACAATCGCTTCCTCACTTGCTGGAAGTCCAACCGAGCACAAACACGACGATTTACCTCCCCAACTTGCGGCGTTGAATTTCAAGGCTCTGCCAAAAATTAAAGGTATTAGCAGAACCTTTGCACATCTAGATCCTGACTATGCGAATCGTTTAGCAAGCATGTTCATCGTCATGAAACAACAGCACGGCTACGATTTGGTAATGTTAGAAGGCCACCGAACTGCTGAGCGTCAGAACTCGTTGAGCAGTGGCGTGACTCAAGCGAAAGGATTCCAGAGCTTCCACCAGTACGGGCTTGCCGCAGACTGTGCATTTATGAAGAACGGAAAACTCATGACAAACCCAAGCGATCCGTGGACTATGAAGGGCTACAAGCTCATGGGAGAGGTAGCGAAATCCGTAGGCCTGGTATGGGGAGGAAACTGGACCTTCAAGGACTACGGTCACACCGAGTTAAGGACACCACAAGCCATGTACGCGATGAGCATGGCACGAAGAGGAAATTACAAGAGTTCATTGGCACTCGCCGCACTGTAAGCTGGTCAGCTATCATGTAGCCTTCTTTTCAACAGAAGGCGGTACTGATGGCATACGAGGCAACAGACCTGTTTGAGGCAATCCGAAAAGGTATCCAAGATTTCAGTGGCAACCCTATCCGAGAAGAACACCGTGAGGAAATGCCCCATCCCGAATACCTCACTACATCTGCAATTGCCTTCTCGCTTGCTAAGGAAGGACAGAGCAACCCTGGCAACCGTTTCACGGTCAAGTGCGAAGACTTGACAAGCAAAGTCTGGAACCTAAGCCTGCTCACATCGCTCTTCAAGCGCAAGAAGACTCAACGAGCCATCAAACGTAGGAAGGCTCGCAGGGAGAAGCGTCAACGCGACAGCCACGAGCGCAAGGGCAACATTGACATCACTCTCTACAACGCCCATGAACTACCGTTCGCACTGATCGAGACCAAGGGAAAGCTGACGTTCACGGCTGACAACCAGCTCTATGTTTCAAGCCGCAAGGAATTCACCAAGGATTTGAAGCGAAATGCTGAGTACCTGACCCGCACCGGAGGGATATGGGGCATCCAATACGCAGCCTTCACTTTCTATCTGACTGACACGAAGAGTGTCTTGAAGTCCGAGGGCGCCAATGTGCAGCAGAAAATGCAAAGCTACTTTGAAGGCTTAGTTGCAGAGTTGGATCTGCATAGCAGCATAAGGACACATGTTCATATTGCTACTTTTGATGATGGTTTGTATGCAACACATCAAGAGGCAACCGAAGCTGACGAAGAAGAGGCACCGCCACACGAGATATATCCTGCCTGGCACACGCTGTATGGAATCATTAGCCTCTACAGGGTAGGAGACAAAATCAGCGACAGCAAACAATTGGCCTTGCCAAAGGTATGAAGAAAAAGCTCCTTGATGGAGCTTTTTAGTTCATGTATGGGTTGCTACCTGTCTGTAGCTCACCGTAATAAGCATCTTCCCTCTTCAGTCTCGCCTCATCAACCCGAACCCGCGGATCAACAGTTGGCACACCTGGTAAGTCTTCAGTCTTCATCTCTTGGAGCTTCGCTGACAGATCTGAAAAATCTATAGGCTCTGGCCGCTTGACTACAATCACCTCAGCAACATTTGGCGCCGTGTCGTTGATGAAGACCGCATGTATGCCGTTCGCCACTGGTGAGAGCACAGCGTATAGCCCAGCCTCGAGGGCCACTGCCCTATGCAACGGCTCACTGAACTGGAAGACATTGGCGCCGGCAGTGCATGCGAAGACGACTGCTACCGCGCCTGGTAGGATCACAAGCCACTTCCTGACAGCGAACAGAAGACTTGAGGCATTGAGAACGATCGATACGAAGGACAAGGCAAGAGCGATAGGAGGAATGACTACACTTGCCACAAGCTCATGTGCGTAAGGGAGGTTTTCCACCGTCGCTACGCTGATTTTCGACTTGGACACGGCAAGTGCTAGACGGTCACTGAAAAACGCCTCAAACGCCTTCCTGTCCATTCCTAGAGGCAGATCCGCACCCTTCAAACCTGGTATGCCTAACTTCTCGTTGGCCTTGATGAACACGGTTTGATTGAACCTAGCCACAGAAGGAGACTGTCGCCCGAGAGCTTGGAAGAACTGAGTCCTTGTAAGACCTGGTGCGATCCCATGTGACCTACGCTCAAACCTGTGCAATGCCTCCTCCCCAAGCATGCCCTTGAACTCGGCAACCTTCTTAGACTCAAGCGCATACACGTCGTACAAAGGATTGAGACTGTCGCTGAACTTTGCGTAATCCTGGTATAAGCCGTCGACGTCGGGCATGTTGGACGGACCGCTAATCAGTTGATCAACTTTGGATCTCACGTGCGGCCCGGCCGCGTAGCTGCCAATGATCGCCAAGACCACACGATTGTAAGAGGTCAGACCAGACAGCGCCTTGTCTTCAATTGCGCCGTTCAACACACCATTGCGGTACACACCCGCGTAGTAAGCATTGACCTTCGTAGCCCGAGGAAGGTTGTCAACGATACTGTTAAAAACGACTGTCTCAAGGACGAATAAGCATGGGATCAAAGCACAAGAAGCAGCAAGCTTCTTCTTGTTGTCCTGAATGCCTTTGATGAGTAGAAGAGTAAGCCCAACAGAAGAGAGAAATTTACCGAAGCTTTCAAGCATGTCGTAAGCTGAAATTTCTGTGTTCTTGCTGGTTAAGAACTCTACGAGCCCGAGATTGTATACAACCTCAAGGAGCAAGTAGAGTGCAGTGATAATGATGAAATGCTTTTTCATCATTTTTGGTAGTTGATGTTCTGGTAGGAACCAAGAAGCGGCTTGTAAGTTTGAAGGCCACCAGCACTTTGATTGTTAGTCATTGCGACCTCAAGAGCAGTCTGACCCTTCTTGTTCAACAAGTTAGGGTTTGCACCTTTGTTCAACAAGTATCTATTAAGAACGCCGATTGCCTGCCCTTCATTTTCACCAACACCTGCTATATTGGGATAGTCAGCCAAGTAGTGAAGGATTGTAGAGCCGTCATAGTATTGACGATTCAAGTTCACTAGCTGACTGTCCAACATCATATTCAAAGACTTGATGAGATAGTTTGTCTTTTCAGCCAAGTGGAAGCCATTGCCGTAACCCTTATTGCCGTAGAAAAGCATGTTGTGCTTACTCTTCTGATAGCTCATGCCGTTTTCTTTGAATGCCGCTAGAGAAAGCTCAAGTTCAGACTGATAGCTAATACCGACACGTTTCAACTCTTCATGAGATGAGCCGTTTGTGTTCAAGTCTTTAAGAACAGCGTTGTACTTCCCGGCTGTTGCGATGTATTCATTAACGAACAACTTGAAGTCCGCATCCATACGAGAGTTAGCTTTCGCTGAATTCTCAACTTCGTTTTTCACTTCAGAAGAGATCTGAGCATTGAAGCTTCCCGCTTGTGCTCCTTGAGCGACACTATCAATCAATTCGTTTGCTAATTTATTGTATGCATCGACATTGGCAACACGATTAATTCTCGACGGATTCGCTAACACTTCCATGTAAGAGCGAAGAGCTTTCATACGAATACTGAAAGGAAGATCAGTATTGCGGAAGACCCAAGGCAATTGCTCATGATTGTTGTTTCTGAAGAAGTCTGTATGGTCAACAAGGTAGTTAAACACATCTTCTTTCGACTGCTGAAGCTTGATAGCATCTAAGTCAGCTTGCTTCGCTCTCAAGTATTGCTGCTTATACGGATTGCTGTCCGGTAAGCGTACTTGTTCGTCAGTGAAGCCATAGTTGTTCATCACATAGACTTCTTCGTTGCCAGTCGGCGCACGCATACCTTTGACAGACTCAAGAATGAAAAGCTTGCTGCAATCGGTCATCAAAGCGTAGCCGGGCTTACTTCCCTGGTAGCGAACCGCTTGTTTTAACTGATCGATATTTGTAGGCACTTCAGCAACTTCGTTTGTGTCGTATCGCTGAACACAAAGCTTATTGTTTGTGAAGTTGAGATTGATACCCTGCTCTACATATGACTTCACATTGGCTAAGTCACCAGCCTGTACCGCAGCCAATAACAACATGTCAGCATTCTTGGCTGAGATAGAAAGCTTGTTGATCTCAATTTGTCCGTTAGTCTCCTTGACAGGAATGAAGCGGTTTTCACCCATGTTGCGAGTATCAACATCAACTGTAGCTGTGTTGAACTTCTCATCACGCTCACGCATTTTCTCTTTAAGACCTGAAGCCTTCTCGTGAACACGGCTTTTTAATGACTCAGCACCAGCCTTCAATGCGCTCTTCGCTTCGTCCTTCACACTAAACTTGTTGTACTGATAAATCGCCCCAATTGATAACACAGCTACTGTGACACCGACCACGATCTGTTTCTTTGTAAAACTCTTCTTATTTTCGTTTAAATTTTCTTCCATATCTTCTCCGTTATATTATGTGTGCATACTCTAAAATTTCCTGCCATGAAACCGCTCTGTAAAACATTGGAAGCAACCAAGGCACATAGACAAAAGCTAGTGCAAAGGTGTAACCACCACAAAACCATAAATTCTTAAATAACGACTCCCGTTGCCCTAACCCGTTGACTAACCTGATCCAGCTTGCAATGAAGAACCTGGCGCCTTCAAAGAAGACACAGTAAGGAACCCACATGACAAATAAGAAGATGAAGAACATGATGATCTTCGCTAGTGTCGCAAGCATCTTCAAAATGAAGCCATGTCCGAACATGTCGCAAGTAGTGATTACAGCCCTGCCCAAAGACTTCATCCAGTCAGGGGGATAAAGGAAGTCACCGATTGCAGCCCACGAAATCGCTTCGTTTTCCATCATGTCTCGCCAAGTGGCTATGTGATTATTCTGTGCCATATCGTTAGTCCTTCTTTATGTTTGATGTTCTTGCGTTTTCAATTTCTAGCATCTGTTCAGGTGTAAGCTCTTGCCCTTGACTGAACACCCTGTCTAAGCAAAGATCCCAAGCCATTACGGCACTAGCATCGAGTAAAGGCTTACCCTTCGCTTTTGCTTCAGCTAGATTCTTTTGTGCTTGAGCTTCAATGTCGCTTTCAAGTTGTATTAAAACTTTGTGTGTCATTTCTTCTCCTCCTTCTCTTTTTCTCGTTGTATCTCAATGGCTTTGACTTGAATCGTTTTGAAGTGATTGATCAGATTCTTGTCAATTGGTGCTTTCGTAATGTTCACCTCAGCCTGGCGTTGTATATCTTTCTCTAGCTGCAAGAGTATTAAGTGAGCCGTTTCGGTTTTCACCGCAGTTACGACACCCACTAAAGGAGGAATTACCATCGCCCCTATCTCTTCATCTGGCTCTTCAGAATTCTCTTCTTCATAGATTATTTTCATTTTTATATATAAAAGTTATATATTAGTTATACTAAAATATTGGCGAGAGTCAATAGCAGAAAAAGAAAAAAGGTGGCATAAGCCACCCTTTCAGAGAGAAATGAAGATATCGATTTAGTAGTAAGCCCTTGGTGCGACAATCACTTGATCCTTAATCGTTACACCCGCACGCTGAACAATTACGAAAGCATGAATATTACCCTGTGAGACAAATTCGCTTGCGCTATAGACTGGCACATCCTTCTTGATATTTTGAGTCAAGAATTGTTGGTGAGAGGTGTTCATCTTTTCGCGTGATTCAGCCCAAGCTGATTGGATTGCGTCCTTGTTGTCCTGGTAGCCTTGTGAAGCAGAGCCAGTTCTTCTATACACTGGAATTTTAGACTCATCCAAGATGTGATTCTTCATGCTTACAAGCTCAAGCTTAGGTTTTCCGTTGAAAATTGAGCTCACAATTCCGTCAAACTCAATATCATTTGCTGATACTTCAAGTGGCTCAGCGACTGTGAAAATATCGTAGTCATACTTGTAGCTCTTGTTAAACTCTGGCTGTTGTCTATTCTCACTAACTGCCCGAGACACAAAAGCATTGAAGTTGTTGTAGCCTTGCGCGCCAGTAGGCTTGCCATTTGCCTTCAATTCAATTCCTTTGAATGGATTGTCGAACAAGTCAGCCTTACCAGCTAAGCCTTCTACCATCTCACTAGTGCTCTTGTCTTCGCTAGAAAGAAAATATTGGCTACGCATTTGGTTCAAGAAATTGTCAGATACTTCTTTGCCGACTTTTTCAACATATGCAGCATAGGTCTGAGTAGCCACGAAATACTTGAAAGCCGTTGAACGAGAAATGTTAGGGAAGTTGCTATCGTTGTAGCAGCCACCAGTCTTGTCTACTGTAATAAGCTGTTGGTACTCATCACCCATAAAAATCATGTGCTCTCGCCTAACACGAGTAGTAGCATCTTCATATTCGTAATACAACTGCATAAGCTCTTCTTTGTGCTTAGCCACTTCTGCTGTGTCACTAGCATTGGCATTAAGAATACTTGGATCAAATGCGCTCATAGATACACATTCAGTAGCATGACGTGGCTCCAAAGCGTAAATTTTTGCTGTCAATGCTAGTGCCTCTCGTGCCATTTCATTGACTGACTCTGAACTTGTATCTTCACGATTTAGTTCTGCAAGCTCATTCAATTTCAAAGAATATGACCCAACTGCCCACTGACCTTCAATACCCTGGATAATGTCGCATAGCTCTTGATATTTTCCCACAAGTTCTTGAGCTACCTTTCCAAGCCATGTTACAGGAATCATCTCCACTGAAGGAGTAACTTGGAAGATGCCTGGATACTCATTTCGGAAGCGGTTCGTAATCTGCATCATCTTTGTTGAGTAGCGCATCTGTCTTTTTGCAGCTTCTTCAAAAATGAGAGTTTTGATGAACAATAGGACGAACTTACCAGCATTGGAATAACGGTCTGTATCCAAGTTGAAAGCAGTAAGCATATTCCATAGCTCACCAATCTCTACAATATTGTCACCTACCCCTGTCATAAATACTGAAAGCTTCGCGTTTTCAAACCCTGCCATAATTACGCTTAAGGTGGCCTGAATACCGCCTTTGGTTTCAGTTGGCATGACCTGCCAGTCAGTAAGCATGAACTCCACCGAACGAACTCTTTCAAGAGTAAACACATCAGCTAAACGCTCGGGATGATTCTCTAAGTCGTATTGGATAGCTGCTACACAGGAATGCAACAACTCATATGTGCTGTCGTAGACCGCAAGATTCTGGATGAATGCAGGAGACCAAATCTTGATATTGTGCTTTCTCATATACTGACGACCTCCTGTGGTTCTAGCGAATAAGTAGCTAATATCAGAAATATGTTTTGTAGTCTTCAAGCCTGACTTCTTCCAGAAGTCGTTGCTCATTTCGCCGCCCATCTGTGATTCAAGAGAATTGATGAACGCTACGAACTTCTCTGGATCACAGTTGCTTAACAAATCAACAGCAAGCTCTCCAGAGTCGGAATCGGCACCTATGATTTGGAACTTGTCTTGTAAGTGAGCGGCCTGAACTACTGGCATCAAATCCTTCCAAAGCTGAGACTTAATATCCGTGATAGTCATACCTACGGAAATTTCTGGCACAGGCAATTTACGATAGCTTTTTAAGTAACCTTCCTCTACTGATTTAATAGTCAAAGTATCAGTTCTCAAATCAAAAATAGCAGCGTATGCCTCTTCATTCGCAAGGTACTGATTCTTAAGCATGCAGAAAGCTCCAGCGACAGGCTCCATAATTAGTTTTGTCTTACCTGAGCCAGTGCTACCGAACAATTGAGTATTCTGTGATAAATCAGTGACAGACTGAACGACTGGAGCACCTTTGCGACGAGAATTAAGAATACCCTTCTCTTCAAATGCACCAGTTGACTCAAAATTAACGATCAAAGGAGCAACACGGTCAAAGCCAGTTGCACGAGTATTTGCAGCGCTTAAGTTTCGCTTATACGTCTGGATCTCTTCTGCTCGGTTTTGGAAGGCGAATTCTTCATAGTTGTCTTTGACAAAAGGCACACCGTGCTTTTTGAACAAGGAAAAATAACGGCGCTCAACGAATACACCAGCGACACCAACGGCGAAGAACAAGGCAAACAACATCCGAGGGAAGATTGTGTAGTCCGCACCTAGAACGATGCTGTAAGCGGTATCCACCTTCTCATCTTCTGTAGCCTGATTGCTTCCAACCACAGCGTCATTCTTTGCTACCGCAACTATCTGATCTGCAAGCACACGCTCAGGGGTGAAGCCGAATGTTGTATCAGGACGGTAAAGGGCGAAAGACACCACCGCAGTGGCTGCGAACACCAAAACCCCAGCCTTCACAACCTGGTAGAAGTTGCGAGGCGCCGCGAACATGTGCATGTACGCCTCCACAGGCTTACCGTTGAACCAACGGCCAGAGATAACAGGCGAAATATTACGGAAGTCAGGAGCACGCTCTTTGTTCCACCAGAAAGCGTTTGCATCCTTGTCAAACTCGTCCTCAGCCATCTTCAAACGGCTCTTGAATGACAAGCTCGCTATATCGTCCTGGCTTACTATCGCCTGGACTGCCTTCTCAATCGCACTGTCAGGAAACACCTTGTCAAGGAAATTCATGCAAGGCACCCATGCGAATTTATGCACTGCCTTGAGAATCCCGCCTACGGCGAAATCTAAAACCGTATTGACCCAATTGAAAAAGCTCAATGCTGGACTGAAGGCGAACGCCTTGATAGTGAACTTCTCTTCTTCCTTACGGCGAACAATCTCTTTATGCCTACTGTGACCTAATAGGTACAACACTAACAACACAAATGATACGAAAGGAATTAATCCAGTTACTATGTGCGTGGTTAGGAAATTCCAAATGTCAAAAATATCTGTCATCTTACTCATGCCCTTCTCCTTTGTTATTTTTTTTAAATGCTGCCAACAACTCATTTTCTACACTACCTAACGATACTGACTTGATACCATTGAACGGATTGCTTGCGCCTGGTGCGAACTCCACGTTGACAATCTGACCGCCCTCTTGTTTCAATAGAACCGCCTGAGCTTGGTTGCCGTAATTGTTCTCAACATGCACATATCCAGCTACCCATACCTTTAAGCCATCATTTTTACAAAATGCTTTTCCACTCGCCTGATAAAAGCTATCGCTGATGTCTCCCATTGGTGAGCAATCTCTTATTGACAATAAAAAGTCTGCTGGGGTCTTAAGTTGATCAGACTTAATTAGCTCATTTTGAACCGCATTGATTTCAAGCGTTGACTGGCTGACAGCTTTCACACTAGCTGGCATCAACGATTGAATTTTTTGGTTCTTCAAATATGTGGCAGTAAAAATTCCTGATAGCCCAGCGACTAGGGCAAGCACTAAAGAGATACGGCCAATTTTCCCAATTCGCTTCGCTCGATCAGACAGGCCAAAGCCCTTGTTTATAATTCTTAGTGCAAGCGTTGATGCATATTTCCACATCAACTCTTCTTCGGCAGGATCTAAACCACCCTTCATCAATAATTCCTGGTCTGACCTAGACATGTGAAGAAAGTAGTCTTTTCTCTTCCCTTCTAGTGTTTCGTAAAACTGTTTTCGCTTCGGATCTAGATTAAGAACTAGATCGGCGTTAATATCGGTTATGATTTTCTCTTGACTCATTACTTTTCCAAATAGTTATATACAAGTTATATCAAAATTCAAGGAGAAAGCAAGTACCAAACTTGATAACATGATATCCAGCCCAACAAAAAAGGACCCTTGCGGGTCCTTATCAATGGAAATCAAATCAGTTCGGTTTTACTATTTTGAAGATCAAGTTTTGATCACTATCTGAAGAGCCACTTGCTACACATCCATTAGTCCAACCTACAACAGCATCGTTACCTGCCAAATCTAGTGTAGCTGTAGTTGTTGGCTCAACAGCAGTCGCGTTACTTACGAAAGCAGCAGAGTTTGCAACACCGCTTAATTTAGGAATGTTCTCACTACCATATAAAGTGTAGTTCAATCTTTTGCATATTGAAGACTTCACTCCAGCCAAGACGATTCCGAAATCATCTTTTTCAGTTCCTATCTGATTTCCCTTGATAGACTTACTGTAGACGTACATTCCTTCAGGTGCAGCAGCATCTTCACGAATGACACCTGAAGGCGGTCTTTTAACAGGTACACCAGTGCTAGGATCAAGTAAATTGTAAGGATCACTTTGGTTAGGCTTGAATACAATTCGCTCAGGGTTATAGCCGCTGATTACTAGACTGTCAAATTTTGAAGCAATAATATTTATGTCGTTCAAAGCTGACGACGCCTGAATGTCAGATGTTGTTCCCTGCGAGTTGCTTGAGTTGGATTGTCCAGATAGAGCCCATACGCCAATGGCGACAATAACAGCCACTATCACAAGGATGATCGCTAATATTGAGAACCCACTTTCCTTCTTAGTATTGATTAGTTTCATAATTCTCCTATTTATTATTATGAAACCAATTTAGCAGAATGTTGCATAAAGTCAACGACGTGCGCTTACCTAGCAAGAGCGACTTCTTTATCTTTAGGCTTTTTGGCAGGCACAGGCTCTTTAACTTTTTCTATAACTGGCATCGCAATAGCCCTGATCGGTTCATCTAGACTTTTCTCCTCCTCAACCGATTTTTCGTTTTCAAGAGCTAGAACCTTCTTGTGATAACGACTAATTTGGAAGTCAGCAGATTGACTTGCTTCTTTGACAGCCTCACTGAAGAACTGCTTACCTTTCTCTGGATCTTCTAAAGCACTGATCCAACTCTTCAAATATGCAGCATGATTTTCATGTGCCGATGAGTCATAAGGAATACCAAGCTCTGCACCGACAAAGTATGACGAAAGCTCAGCCACCAATTCCTCCTTCGCATATCTATGTAGTGATTCTTGGTTTGGGCTTCTCATAGAACCTGTCTGATCACGATCTAACCTGGTTGGATGACCTGTTGAGTGTCCAATCTCATGTAGAGCCGTACGGTAGTAGAGCCCTTCAGTTTTAAATCTATCTTTGTGTGGAAGCCAAACCTCATCTTTGGAAGGAATATAGTAAGCCTTCCCTTCGCCATGATGCTCAAACTTCAAGCCCTCTTCCTTCATGCTTTCAATTAGCATTTCGGCAGGCATGTAGTTCTCAAACTCTTTGTCTCGCTTTTGATATGGTGGAAAGTTCGCTATTTGTTCGCCGTTGAAAACTGCATAGAACTTCCAACCTCCACGAGCAAATGATTTACCTTCCTCACGATCTTCGCCTTCACTTCTTTCAACTTTCTCATTACTCTCTTTGTCATAAGCTGGTATCCAACGCTGAATTAATGTCCCTTTTTGTCCCTTGACGTTGTATTCAACACCGTCCTTTTCTGCCAACTCTTGAATCTGTTTAAAGGTAAGCCAACGAGGATCAGAACGCCCCTGGATAGTTAAGGCCACTAAATTTGAACCGCGATAAGGTTCTCCAGTCATTCTGTTGTATGGAGCTTCATCACAAGCAAACCAAGGCTTTTGATATTCAACAGCCTCCTTCATTTTCTCAACTACTTTATCAACTAACTCCTGTCTGTGGTCCCGCTTTTCCTCATCGCTCTTATAGTAGTTTCCCTTCTTTGCATAAGCCATAAATTTCCCCTTAAGTACATATCCATATATTGCTAAATTGCACTAAGAAGTCAAGTTTTTAGCTTAAGAAGATATCCAATTTCATTGACTTTAGTTTTCGTTTTCTTATGATGTATATATATAACAGGAGAAAACTATGTTTTACATGCCGCACGAAGACTTAAGCCCCGAAGATGAAAAATTGAACTTGCTTTATGCCTCACCTGAAGAATACTTTGAAAAGTTCTCAAGTGAAAGAAGTGACAGGGAAGTCATGATGGCTGCCTCAAGACTATTTGGATACCGAGCTTTGCGATTTGCTTCAGCAGACTTATTAGACGACAGGGATTTAATCAGGAATGCTCTACTAAATGACAACAACGCTTTTGCATGTGCATCTGAACGATTACGTGATGATGTAGATTTTGCTAAAGAAATGGTTGATCACGATTTGACCAACCTATATTACGTATCCGAGAGACTTCAAGAAGATAGAGAGTTCTTACTTGAGATGATGGATCTTTATCCACGTGGCAGGTCATCAGCCTTCAGTTACACACCAGAATTGGCAGCAGAGGATTGTTTCTCTGATGGTTTAAAAGAAAAAATTGGGACGCTTGAGCCAAGGGAGTATTTCAAACGACAAGAATTCATGGAGAGATTACAACGAGTCGTACCTACCAAAGCTCCAGCAAAAGCAGGAAAGCGAAAAATCTAAATCGAAAATTCATGGGGATGGACCGAGCAGATTCAAAGTCAACATCGCACTTCAGCCCCGTTAACTTTAAAAATTCTACATAAGGAAAGGAAATGAGACTCACACATCTATTTAAGTATCTAGCAGCATTACCACCCGTAGCTTCAATAAGCCTTTGCTACCTAGTGTGGCAGTGGTTCAAGACGACGTTCATGTTAGCCATGCATGCAACCCTTGAATCGGATAAGAAGGTTCCTGAGCGCCTGGTACTGATGCAAGAAAAGGTTGAGCAGAACGCTAACCTCATGCTCGTTTACTCTGTTGTCGTCATGTCGTCCTGGTTTGCTTTCGCTCCTGACAGTATTCCGAATCTATATACACATGTGATCGGCACTTGGGCATTTACTGCTGTTGATTTGCTAGTCAATCTTCGTATGCATGAGTTCTGAAGTCAAGAACAACCCCAAAGACGGTTTGGCAGAGTGTGTGTGAATTTGAATTATAAGAACAGACAATCATTTATCTCACATCTTTATTTTTGATACGTCATCACTATTAATGTTCTTTCTTCGTTACGTATTATTTAGTAGACGCTATTTATCACTACTTTATAATAGTACTTATCAAATCAAGGAAGAACAAAATCATGCGCAACCTGAACTTCACCACCGAACAAGTAGCAAAAGAATTCTCCAAGGTTCTCAAAACTTGGCTATCTACTGAAGAGATGGCTGAAATTGTTGAACTCACCAAAAAAGAAACTGATCCTATGATTTGCCACACTGGTGACTACTGCGATAGCAACATGGCTATGCATGCGGCAATGGTGAATCTTGGTGTTTTGGCTGAAGACGATGAATCGGACTTTGATGAACCTTTCATGAGTCTCTTCAATGACTCATGGGATTTGGCTAAGAAGAACCTGTTTTATGTTGGCGCCCCAATTACTACCGAAGAAATCCTTGCTTACCTCAAAGCCAAATATAAAGAAGTACGATTTGGCACTGTCAGCAAGGTTGAAGCTTCGGTTGACGACGAAAAAGCCGCTGAAATTCTGATCTTCATTGACAGCGAGGATATGACTATCGTTAACCCTCTCTTCTCTTCGTGCGGCCGATTCCAAGTGAAAGCCGAACAATACGGAATCACTGAAGAAGATGCGATTCTGATCAACAATCATAACAAAGTGAGCATGTAATCATGAACGACCAAAAATTTATTGCTGGCTTTGTTTGCGGCGAGTGGGATGAATTTGCTTATCCTTGCTATCACCAGAACCAGCATTGGAACGGTTGGGCTATGCCTTACTTCACTTTCAAGGAAGCCAAGAAGGTTGCTAAGGAGATGAAAGGCCGTTACGACAAAGAGAAGGATGCTTTTATCTTCAACATGGACGGTGAAGATGATGTGTATGAGCCAATGTCTATTAAAGTGCGTGGCCGCAACATCAAAGTCTATGCTAGCGGTGCGGGTTACTGGTGTTGGGATCTTGCAAGCGACATGAAGATCTTCTCCGCGTATTGGAGCAACGACTTTTTTGAGTCAGGAACCAAAAAGGTTGTTGAGTACTTCTTCAGCGAAGAAAGGTGCTACACGAAAGAAGATATTGCAGCAATAAATGCTCTTGCAGTCGGAGAGACTTGGAGAAGTCCTGACTATGGATCAGGCCACACAGTCACCCGCATGAAGTAAAAAAGGCCCCGAAAGGGGCTTTTTGTTACGTGCATACTTCAGCGAAACCCAATTCTTCTAGCCTTACAGCAATCGGATTTATTGCACCACAGCCATTAGCTACCGAATTGTTGATGAAGTAACTAACTTCATCGTTTGTCATATTTTTAACCACACCGACCGCCGTATAAAATTCAACAAGCAACTTATTGAACATAGGGTTACTCAAAAATCCTTCTAGTTTTGAAAAAATGGCGGTTGCAAATTCAAGAGATTGCTCAAGTTTCTCGGCGTCATCCAAGTCAGTATTGTGATACATGCTAAACAACCCTTCTTTCATGTATCCTTTTTGATAGAAGAAATGAATCATGTGAATATTCAGGAAAGAACGCTCAGTACCATCAGATGCTTCAAAAACCCCTCTCAGATCTGAATGAGTAAAATAATTTGCTGCAACATTGGCGCCAAAGAACTCTTGAATCATTCCAATCAAAGCCAGCATTTTTACTAGAGACTCTGACTTGCAGTTGGTTTTCACTTGTATCAAATCGTCAAGGATGTCTACACTCCTTGTTTTAAAAAGCTCAAAATTGAGAACATCAATTAACTTTTGAGCAGAAGACAGAAACGAAAAGAAATCATCACTATCATCAAATACTTCGATGTGGCGGTAAACTATTTTTAAATTTTTGCCTATCGTGTTTTGTATGTTATTACGTGCAAATTCTTTCACACCAAATATACCGTAAGCATCCAAACTGTGAACAGCTTGAACATAAGCATCTTCGGTAAAATTGATTTTTGTATTCATTTCAGAACTCCGAATCGTCACTAAACTTGGTTTGTAATATTCTGCTTGGAAGAATGATAATCCTCAAGGAATTCACTACCGTTAGTGAAGTTTGTCAACTGCTTTCGCTCCAGCATTTACACAATCTCAGAACCGTCTAAAAATCCTTTTGCATTTTCCAAACATTCATTGAGAATTTCATCGTAGAAGTCTTCAAGCAAAAATTCGTCTTTAGCGATTACTCTATCCAACTTTATGATAGATCTGACAGCACCGTCAATAATATCATTGACCACAACTGGTACCGCCTGGTGTTTGATTCGTTCCTCAAGTTGCTTGACTACAGACTGAACGAGAAATGTCTTATCTCTTCTAAGTATGTATTTTGGTTCATTGGCATCATGTGTGTAGGTTGTTTGGAAGCTACTGCTTGACGATTTTCTTAACTTGTTCAGGCTTGAATGGTACGAGCAAGTCAGCAAATGTTCTGTTCATATGAGCCTTTGTATTGAAAAGAACCTGAGAGCTTTCCTTTTTAGCATCTTCAAATTTATCCACGCATGGCCTGTCTTCAGAAGTATCAAATTGAATGTCATCAAGCGATTCTTGAGCCTCAAGCATAACTAACCTGAACTCATACTTGATAATTGCGACTTGAAGTTGAGCTTGGAATGCAAGTTGGATTTTAGTCGTGCGAGGACCGCGCGGACGGCCAACCTTCTTTTTTTCAATGTAGACAGGTGAAGCAAGAGTAGCGGGAGGTTCTTCTTTTCTTGGCTCAAGCTTGCTGTCCAAGTACTTTGCCATCTCTACAATTGACACCTGGATTTTGTCACCAAGCCCCCACTCAAGTTGGAAGGGAAGCTTCTTTGCTGAACTAAGATTGTAGATATGACCTTTGGACTGGCCGAGGCACTTTGCAATGTCATCTACATCAAGGAAAACTTTCCCTGGAAAGATAGACATGAGAACTTGGAGATGGCCGGACATTGATGTGTATCCTTCAATTCGCGCCTTTTAGAAAAGCGAGGAATTCGCTGCCTGACATTTGATCGTTAAAACGCTTGTTCGAAAATAATGTGGCTAGTTCAGAGTCATCCGTGAACCCTTCTATCTTTGCGAAGCATTCAATAACAATCTCATCAAACATGTCTTGTTTATCGTCTTCCGAACCTTCAACCACCGAGTCAATTTTTGCAATTGATTCAATCGCTTCAACGATAAAGTCGTTTAACACTACGGTTATGGATTTGTCCAGAACACGCTCTTCAAGCTTCGCAACAATCAGCTTGAGTAAAAATTGCCTAACCTCTTGAAGATATACCTCATAAGACATGATTCACCTGTTCTTTAAAGTTGCAAACTCTAGAGTGATTTTAGCGCACTACAGATACAAAAAAAGCTCTCACATGGAGAGCTTCATTGTCTAAATTCTTGGTGGGGGTAGTCGGACTCGAACCGACACGGATCTCTCCACTGGAACCTAAATCCAGCGCTTCTACCAATTTAGCCATACCCCCAGCACGAGGCGACATTCTACCTCAAAGGTCCATACTTTCCAAAGCGACCACGACCATGTTTTCAGGAAGGAGCCTGATGCCCCAGCTTTCCCAGCCTTACCCACTACCCTTCCCAAACTCTTCCCAAACTGCCCCCCTAAAATACAGTGAATTTCAATGAAATAGGATGAGACAGGGTGAGAGCGAAGGCCGAAATCCCAAAGTCGTAAGCCGTTGATTTCTTGGGGATTTTACCGTAACTCGTTGATTTCATGGGAGGTTTGACGCTAGGGCTGAAACTCGATACACTGGAACCTAAACCTGGTGCGTCTACCAATTTCGCCATCCTCGCGCAGGATTGCATATTGCCACAAAAACAAAGGGCGCCCGACAGTAGAAACCGGCCGCCCTGCACTCCACTGTTTAGGGGCTACAACTTCAACCCGGTATTTTACTGGATTTTCTGACACTATAGGAGTGAATTTTATGGACGTGCGGGGCGTGGGATCGCCGCATGTCTCCATGCACCCCAAAATGCCGTGGAGTCGGGACTCCACCCTACATATACCTATAGTCGTAGGATGGAGTCCCGACTCCACGCGGCACAGCGCGTCCGATACCACAATGCCCTTATCGGCCAGGCCTCTTCACCCTGAACCACGCCGCATACAAAGCCGGCAGGAACAGCAAGGTCAAGGCCGTCGCCACCAGCAGGCCACCCATGATCGCCACCGCCATCGGCCCCCAGAATACCGAGCGCGACAGCGGAATCATGGCCAGCGCCGCCGCGGCAGCCGTCAGCAGGATGGGCCGGCAGCGCCGTACCGCCGCCTCGACGATCGCATCCCAGGGCGCGGCGCCGGCGCGGATGTCCTGCTCGATCTGGTCGACCAGGATCACCGAGTTACGGATGATCATGCCGAACAGCGCGATCACCCCGAGATTGGCGACGAAGCCGAAAGGCCGGTCCAGGACCAGCAGCGCCATCGCCGCCCCGGCCACGCCCAGCGGCCCGGTGAGAAAGACCAGCATCGCCCGCGAGAAGCTGTGCAGCTGCAGCATCAGCAGGGTAAACACGATGAACAATACCAGCGGCACGTTGGCCGTGATCGAGGCTTCCGCCTCCGAGCTGTCGGCCGCGGCGCCCTCGAGCGTGATGCGGTAGCCGGCCGGCAGCCGGGCGCGGATCGGATCGAGCCTGGCGCTGACCTGGGCCGAGACCGTCGGCCCCTGGATGCCGGCCACGACGTCCGACTGCACCATGATCGCCCACTCGCGCCCCTCGCGCCAGATCACGCCCGGCTCCCAGGCCAGTTCGAGGCGCGCCACCTGCCCCAGCGTGACCGGGCGGCCCGAACCCGTCGCGACGTTCAGGTCTTGCAGCACGCCGATCGTCGCGCGCTCCTCGAAAGGCTGGCGCACCACGATGTCGATCAGCTGCCTGGTTTCGCGGAACTGGCCGATCCGGGTGCCCGTCAACAGCGTCTGGACGGCGCGGCGCACGCCTTGCGAGCTCAGGCCCAGGGCGCGCAGCTTGTCCTGGTCGAGGTCCAGGCGCAGCACCTTGACCGTCTCGTTCCAGTTGTCATTTACGCCGACCGCGTTCGGATTGGCGCGCAGCACTTCCTTGACCTGCCCGGCCAGGGCGCGCACCAGGCCGATATCCGGGCCGGCGACCTGGAACTGCACGGGATACGGCACCGGCGGGCCGTTGGGCAGCAGTTTTACGCGCCCGCGCACTTCGGGGAAGTCGTTCGCAAAGACCGCTTCGATGGCGCGCCTGAGCGTCTCACGGTGCGCGGCGTCGACCGGCAGCACCACGAATTGCGACACGTTCGATTGCGGAAAGATCTGATCCAGCGGCAAATAAAAGCGCGGGCTGCCGGTGCCGACATAGCTGGTGATGCTTTCCACACCCTCCTGCCTGCGCACGAAGGCCTCGAACTTCTTCGCCAGCGCCTCGTTCGCCGCAAAACTACTGCCTTCCGGCAGCCACATTTCCACCATCAGTTCCGGCCGGCTCGAATCGGGAAAGAACTGCTTTTCGATGAAGCGAAAGCCGAACACGCCAAGCCCGAACACGGCCAGGCTGAGCGCGATGGTCGTCTTGCGATAGTCGACGCACCAGTTCACGAGCCGGCGAAAGCGCTGGAACCCGGGCGTATCGAAGACGCCGTGCGCATGGGCGTGACCGCCCGGCTTCGGTTTAAGCAGGAGGAAACCGATATAGGGCGTGAAGGTCACGGCCACCACCCAGGACACCAGCAGCGCGATCGCATTCACCGAGAACATCGTGAAGGTGTACTCGCCCGCCGCCGACTTCGCCAGGCCGATCGGCAGGAAACCCGCCGCCGTGATCAGGGTGCCGGTCAGCATCGGCATCGCGGTCGAGGTGTAGGCAAAGGTGGCCGCGTCCAGGCGCGACAGGCCCTCCTCCATCTTGCGCACCATCATTTCGACGGCGATGATGGCATCGTCCACCAGCAAGCCAAGCGCGATGATCAGCGCGCCCAGTGAAATCTTGTGCAAGGCGATGTCGAAGATGCGCATGAAGAGGAAGGTGATCGCCAGCACCATCGGGATCGTCATGGCGACTACCAGCCCGGGACGCACGTCGAGCGATAACTTCGGCCGGGTATGCAGACCCAGCGCCAGGAAACTGACCGCCAGTACGATCACCACCGCTTCGATCAGGGTATGGACGAATTCGTTCACCGAACTGGTCACGGCGCGCGGCTGGTCGGCCACCTGCGCCAGCTCGATGCCGACCGGCAGCTGGGCACGCAGGCGGGCGATCGTCTCCGCCAGAGCTTCGCCCATGCGGATGATGTTGCCGCCCTTCTCCATCGACACGCCCAGGCCGATGACTTCCTTGCCGTTGAAGCGCATCTTCTCCGCCGGCGGGTCGCGGTAGCTGCGCAGCACGCTGGCGAAGTCCCCCAGGCGGAAGGTGGTGCCGTTCGCGCGCAGCTGCAGCTCTTCGAGTTCGCTGAGCTTCCCGATCGTCCCGCTCACCCTGGCGTATAGGTTCTCGCCGGGTGTGACGAGGACGCCGGCCGCCTCGACGTTGTTTTGCGTGGCCAGCTGGTTCACGACCTGCTCGAAGGGAATGCCCAGCTGCGCGAACTTCTTGTGCGAGAACACGATGTCGACCTGCTCGTCCTGCACCCCGAACTCCTCGACCTTGGCCACAAGCGGCACCGCCAGCAGCGCCTGGCGCACGAAATCGGCGTAATCCTTCATTTCGGCATAGGTGAAGCCGTCGCCGGACAGGGCGAAGATCGAACCATAGGTGTCGCCGAACTCGTCGTTGAAGAAGGGCCCGAGCACCCCGGGCGGCAGGGTGCCGGCGATGTCGCCGATCTTCTTGCGTACCTGGTACCAGGAGGCGGGCACCTCGCGCGGCGGCGTCGATTCGCGCAGTTCGACCAGGATCGTGGTCTCGCCCGGCTTGGAGAAGCTGCGCAGGCGGTCGAGGTAAGGCGTCTCCTGCAGCTTGCGCTCGAGCTTGTCGGCGACCTGCTCGGCCATCTGCACCGCGGTGGCGCCCGGCCAGACGGCGCGCACCACCATCACCCGAAAGGTAAACGGCGGATCCTCGTCCTGGCCCAGCACCGTATAGCTGAGGATGCCGCCGATCAGCAGCGCCGCCATCAGGTAGCGCGTCAGCGGGACGTGTTCCAGCGCCCAGCGCGACAGGTTGAAGCCGCTCATCGCGCCGCTCCCGGCGCGGACGCGGGCGCCGCGACCGCAGCCGCTTCGGTGTCGCCGCGGCGTGCCACGTCGGCCTGCAGGACGCGCACCTTCTGGCCCTGGCGCAGCAGGTTCACGCCGGCCGTCACGACGGCCTGGCCCGCCTGCACGCCCGTTCCCAGCAGCACGTCGTTGCCCGCCTGGCCGAGCACCTGTACCGGCACCCGGCGCACCGCGCCGCGTTCGACCAGCCAGACGCCCGCACTCCCCGCCTCGTAGTGCAGGCTGCTCAAGGGCGCGCGCAGGCCGGCCTCGGCGTTCGACGCCACCCGCACGGTGGCCGTCATCCCCAGACGCACGTCAGGCTGCGGCGGGATCGCGACGCGCACGGTGTAGGTGCGGGTGGCCGGGTCGGCGGCGGGCGACACTTCGCGCACGCGGCCGCGGATCGTCTCGTCCGGATCGGCCCACAGCCGCACCGCCACCTGGCTGTCCATGCGCAGGCCGTCCACCCGGTCTTCCGGAATCCCGATCACGACGTCGAGCGCATCCAGGCGCGCCACCCGTACCACCGGCGTACCGGCCGCCACCACCTGGCCGGCCTCGGCATCGATGCCCGTCACCACGCCGTCGACATCGGACACCAAGCTCGCATAGCCCGCCTGGTTGGCCTGGCCGCGGAAGGCGGCGCGCGCGGCGTCGGCCTCGGCGCGGGCCGCGCGCATGGCGCTGCGCTTGGTGTCGAGCACCGACTGGCTGACGAAGTTCTGGCCGCGCAATTCCTTGTAGCGCGCATAGTCGGCCTCGGCCAGCTCGCGATTCGTTTCGGCCGCGCGCAGGCTGGCCTGGGCCTGGCTGGCCGCCAGCCGCAGGTCTTGCGGATCCAGCCGCATCAGCACCTGGCCGCGGCGGACCGCGCGGCCGACCTCGACCTCGCGCGCCGTGATCTTGCCCGCTACCCGGAAGCCCAGGCGCGATTCGTAGCGCGGGCGCACCTCGCCCGGGAACTCGGCGCCGGCTTCGAGCGGCCCCTGGCCCAGGATCGCGATGCGCACGGGGCGTACAGGCTCGGCCTCGGGTTCGTGCCGGGAGCACGCGCCCAACAAGAAGCCCGAGAGCAGCATGGACGCGACCGGCAAGCGTCGCAGATGGATCAAGATAGCCACGGCATTCTCCCGCGCGAGTGGAACGGCCTGCTGTCTTCGCCAGTATGGTCCGCTTTGACCCCCGGCTCAAGCGGCGCCCCGTATAATGTCGCGCATCCAGTTGAGAGATGGCCGGCCGGTCATTGTCGATCGCATGCCCGTCGAGCACTACGAAAATTTCCCCGTCGCTTCCATCCTCCTGCCGCGCCGCCTGGTGCCGGCCGTGGAGGCGATTTACGCCTTCGCGCGCGGCGCCGACGACGTCGCCGACGAGGGCGATGCCCTGCCGGAACAGCGCCTGGCGGAACTGGCCGGGTACGAGGCGGGGCTGGACGAGATCGCGGCCGGCCGCACGCCTTCGAGCCCGCTGTTTGCCCGCCTGGCGGCGGTGGTCGCCGAATTCCGGCTCGACCTGCAGCCGCTGCACGACCTGCTGTCCGCTTTCCGCCAGGACGTGGTGACCACGCGCTACCCCGACTACGCCGCCCTGCTCGACTATTGCCGGCGCTCGGCCGACCCGGTCGGGCGCCTGATGCTGGCCCTGTACGGCGTCGATGGCGAACGAAACCTGCGCGAGGCGGATGCCGTCTGCACCGCCCTGCAGCTGATCAATTTCTGGCAGGACGTCGGCATCGACATCGTCAAGGGCCGCATCTACCTGCCGCAAGAGGATTTGCAGCGCTTCGGCGTAGGCGAGCACGAGATCGTGGCGCAGGCCGATACCCCGGCCTGGCGCGCCCTGATGGCCTTCGAGGTGGAACGGGCGCGCGCCCTGATGCTGCGTGGTGCGCCGCTGGCCACCCGGCTGCCGGGACGCATCGGCTGGGAGCTGCGCCTGGTGATCCAGGGCGGCCTGCGCATCCTCGAGCGCATCGAGCGGGCGCGCTACGACGTTTTCAGGCGCCGCCCACAGCTGGGCAAGCCGGATTACCTCGTCATGGGCTGGCGCGCGCTCCGTATGTAAGCAAAATTGCTGCCAAGCGGACCCGGCAGGCGTGCGCATCGGCTAAGATAGCGGATTCGCATCGCCTAACATTGCCTTTTTTACATGTCTCCTGACGAATACTGCCAGCAAAAGACTGTCCAGAGCGGTTCCAGCTTCTATTACAGCTTCCTGTTCCTGCCGCCCGAGCGCCGCCGTGCGATCACGGCCCTGTACGCGTTCTGCCGCGAGGTGGACGATACCGTCGACGAGGCGAGCGACGCCTCGCTGGCACGCATCAAGCTGGCCTGGTGGCGCACCGAAGTCTCGACCATGTACAAGGGCACGCCGACCCATCCGGTCACCCAGGCCCTGAAGCCCCACCTCGCCGTCTACAACCTGAACGAGGAGCACCTGCAGGCCATCATCACCGGCATGGAGATGGACCTCGACCAGAGCCGCTACCTCGACTATCCGGGCCTGCGCAAATACTGCTGGCACGTCGCGGGCGTGGTCGGCATCCTGTCGGCCAGCATCTTCGGCTACACCAACTCGCAGACCCTGCAGTACGCTGAGAAGCTGGGCCTGGCGTTCCAGCTGACGAATATTATCCGTGACGTCGGCGACGACGCCCGGCGCGGCCGCATCTACCTGCCCGTCAACGAGCTGCAGCAGTTCGGCGTGACGGCGGCCGACCTGATGAATGCGCGCCACAGCGAGAAGTTCGAGGCGCTAATGCGTTTCCAGACCGAGCGCGCGCAAAGCATGTACGACGAGGCGCTGCTTCTCTTGCCGAAAGAAGACCGGCGCGCCCAGCGGCCCGGCCTGATGATGGCCGCGATCTACCGCACCCTGCTCGACGAGATCGCGCGCGACAACTTCCACGTCCTGAACCAGCGCATCTCGCTCACGCCGCTGCGCAAGCTCTGGCTGGCGTGGAAGACCTATGTCCGCAACTAAAGGTAGGCCTGCGCCCGCGGTCGCCGTCGTCGGTGGCGGCTGGGCCGGCTGCGCCGCGGCCGTCGAGCTGGCGCGCAAGGGCGCGCAGGTCACGCTGTTCGAAGCCGCGCGCACACTCGGCGGACGCGCACGTGCCGTCGACCTCGACGGCCGCCTGCTCGACAACGGCCAGCACATCCTGCTCGGCGCCTACACGGAAACCCTGAATCTCCTGAACCGCGTCGGCGTCGACCCGAAGACGGCGCTGCTGCGCCTGCCGCTGCAGATGCGCTACCCGGAGGGGAGCGGCGGGATGGATTTCGTCGCTCCGCGCCTGCCCGCGCCCTGGCACATGACGATCGCCCTGCTGCGCAGCAAGGGCCTGGAACGCGCGGACAAGATGGCGCTGGCGCGCTTCTGGACCGCCGCACGCTGGATGGGCTGGCGCCTCGACACCGACGTCAGCGTGCGGACCCTGCTCGAGCGCTTCGAGCAGACCGCGCGCCTGCAGCGCCTGATGTGGACTCCGCTGTGCCTGGCGGCCCTGAACACGCCGCCCGAAAGGGCATCAAGCAACGTTTTCCTGGCCGTGCTGCGCGACAGCCTGGGCGCGAAGCGGGCGGCCTCCGACATGCTGATCCCGCGCCTCGAACTGAGCGCCCTGTTTCCGCAGGCGGCGGCGCGTTACCTCGCAGCGCAAGGCGGCAGCGTGCTGACCGGCGCCAAGGCCGCCTCGCTGCAGCGCGGTCCCGGCGGCTGGTCGGTCGAAGCGAGCGGCGCCGAAGGCCGTGTATTCGACGCCGTCGTGCTGGCGACGCCGCCCGCCCAGTCGGGCGCCCTGCTCGCGCCCTTCATCGAAACGGCGGAACTGTCGGCCCGGCTGAAAGCCTTCGAGTACGAGTCGATCGCCACCTGCTACCTGCAGTACGACGCGGGGCTGCGCCTGCCGCTGCCCTTCTGCGCCCTGCTCGACGCCCCTGAACAAGCGCGTTTCGGCCAGTTCGCCTTCGATCGCGGCCAGCTCGACCCGGCCCAGGCCGGCCTGCTGGCGGTCGTCGTCAGCGCCGCCGGCGCAGCCGCCGCCCTCGGCCAGGAGGAACTGGCGCGCGCGATTGCCGCCCAGCTGGACGCCGCTTTCCCCGGCCTGGGCCTGGCGGCGCCCCAGTGGAGCCGCGTGATTACCGAAAAGCGCGCAACCTTCGCCTGCACGCCGGGTTTGCAGCGTCCGGAGAATATGACGCCGCTGGCCGGACTGGTGCTGGCCGGCGACTATACGGCCGGCGACTACCCGGCCACGCTCGAGTCGGCGGTGCGCAGCGGCCAGGCGGCGGCGACGGTCATCCTGCGTGGGAACCGGTCAGACGGCAAAAACGGCAGCCTGTCGCACGGCGCTGGCGACGGCACGTCCGCATCCGTACAGTAGCAGCATCGGATACTGACATCACGGACATGACCATGACTCCCCAACTCGGATTGCGTACCCTGCTCCTGCTGGCCCTGGTGGCCGCCAGCACGCTGGTGCTGGTCGCGCCCGAACTCTTCGGCGCGCGCACCAACGCGACAAGCGCGGCCCTGCTCTCGATGCTGCACCTGGGGCATGCCTGATCGATGGGCAAGCTCGAATACCTGGAGGCGCTAAAACGCGCCATGCTCGGCCTGCCGCCGGAACTGCAGGCCAAGACCCTGGCATGGTACGAACAGCGCTTCGTCGACGGCATGGCCGCCGGCCGCGCGGAGCCCGACATCGCACGCGAACTGGACGACCCGACCAAGGTCGCCCTGACCCTGCGCACCAGCACCCACATGCACGCCTTCAAGGAGCAGAAGAACCCGGCCAACCTGCTGCGCCTGCTGGTGTCCGTGGTCGGCCTGCTGATCTTCAACCTCTTCATGGTGATCCCGGCGGCCGTATTCGGCTCGCTGCTGGCGGCGCTGTACGCCGGCGCCTTCGCTTTTTATGTGGGCGGCATCGCGATCACGGCCGCGGGCCTGGCCGGCGCCAACGAACTCGTGCTCGACGGGCCGCTGCGCCACGTGATCGACGGCCAGGCCGACGATGGCGTGCGCACCCGGGTCTCGATCGGCGACACCGGCATCGAGGTCAGCCAGGACCGGGCGAACGAGACGCAGCCGCAGCCCGACCTCGATCCCGACGCCGGCGAAGGCTCGCGCGTGATCCGCGGCGCCGAGCGCGTGGCCAACAGCGGCATCCGCATCTCGACCGAGGTTGACGACGAGTCGCGCGCCACCCAGACCGTGCTCGGCCTGTCCATGGTGCTGGGCGGGATCGTGCTGTTCCTGGTCTCGATCGTCGTCAGCCGCTACGCCGCGCTCGGCGTGAAGCGCTACCTGCAAATGAACATGTCCCTGCTCCGGGGCAGCTGAGGAGAGACCATGCGTTCCCTGTTCAAGGTCGGCCTCGGCCTCCTGCTCCTCGCTTTCGTCCTGATCGGCCTGTCCTACGGCATGCTGCGCGCCCAGGGCGGCACGGCCCGCTACGACCAGGTTCGTACCCGCCTGGTGGGCGACGAACAGCGGAACATCACGCGCCAGGTGCGCGCCGTCGAACTGAGCGGCCCGATCGACCTGACGCTGCGCTACGGCGCCGAACCCTCGCTGGTGGTGCGCGGCGAGCAGCGCCTGCTGGCCAACATCGAGACCAGCCAGACGGGCCGCGTGCTGCACATCGGCACCCGCGGCATCGTGCTGCGCCACCGCCAGCCGATCGAAGTCGAACTGACCCTGCCGAGCCTGGAGCGGGTCGGCGTCGACGGCAGCGGCGACACCCGCATCAACGGTTTTTCAGGCGAACGCATCGAGCTGGAACTGAACGGCTCCGGCAGCGTCGACTTCAACGGCCGCTACCGCCAGGCCAAGGCCGTCGTCCACGGCACCGGCGAGCTGACGCTCGATGCCGGCAACGGCGACAAGGTGGAAGCGGAGCTGACCGGCGGCGGCACCATCACCCTGGCCGGCGCCGCACGCAGCTTCGAAGCGGTGTCGAACGGCTCGGGCACGCTGGACGCCCAGCGCCTGCGCGCCGAAGCCGTCAAGGTGCGCCAGACCGGCTCAGGCAATGCCAGCGTGACGGCCCATGCGACGGTGGCGGCAGCGGTGAGCGGTAGCGGCGATATCGATGTGTATGGGAATCCGCCGGAGCGCAGCATCAGCCGGACCGGGAGCGGGGACGTGCATTTCGATCATTGAGGCGGCGCCGCAGGGTTCGTAGGGTGGACTCCCGAGTCCACGCGTGATACGCGACGGCTAGGATCTCGCGCTCGATGATCTTGCCTCACTAAGGGCTCCGATTTCGTGCTCGCCGACCCCACCGGCGCGTATCACCGCGTGGAGTCGGGGCTCCACCCTACGTCCCCACGTATCGCAACACGCCACTGGCAGCCGCCCGCCCGCTGGCAAAGCAAGCCGTGAGCAGATAACCGCCCGTGGGCGCTTCCCAGTCCAGCATTTCTCCCGCCACGAACACGCCCGGCACGGCGCGCAGCATGCCGTTCGCGTCGAGCGCCTCGAAGCGCACGCCGCCGGCGCTGCTGATCGCTTCCTCGATCGGACGCGGACGTTTCAATTTGAGCGGCAGCGCCTTGATCGCGGCGGCCAGCGCCTCTTCGCCCTGGTATTCAACCTGCGACAGGCATTCGCGCAGCAGGCCCGCCTTCACCCCCTTGATCCCGAGCCGGCTTTGCAGATGGCTGGACATCGAACGGGCGCCGCGCGGACGCAGCACCTCGGCGCGTACCCGCTCGGCATCGAGATCGGGTGCGAGGTCGAGCCAGACGGTGGTGTCGCCGCGCGCCGCGATCCGGTCGCGCAGGACGCTGGACAAGGCATACACCAGGCTGCCCTCGATGCCGGTGGCCGTCACCACGAACTGGCCCTGGCGCCGCGCGCGCTGGCCTGCGCGGTCTTCGTATTCGACGGCCACCGTGATCAGGGGCGCACCCGCATGCTTCTCGCTGAAATGCGGCGACCAGTCGGTATCGAAGCCGCAGTTTGCCGGCACCAGGGGCGCCACCTCCACGCCGCGTTCGGCCAGCAGCGCTACCCAGGCCGCGTCCGAGCCCAGGCGCGGCCAGCTGGCGCCGCCGAGGGCGAGCAGGACGGCATCGAAGCGCTCACTGCGTTCACCATCCGGCGTCGCGAAGCGCAGGTGTTCTCCCTCCCAGCCCAGCCAGCGGTGGCGCATGTGAAAGCGCACGCCGGCTTCGCGCAGGCGGTGCAGCCAGGCGCGCAGCAGCGGCGCGGCCTTCATCTCGAGCGGGAACACGCGCCCCGAACTGCCGACGAAGGTATCGATGCCGAGACCATGGATCCACTCGCGCACCGCCTCGGGGCCGAACGCCGCCAGCCAGGCCCCGACCTCGCCGCTGCGCGTGCCGTAGCGGCGCACGAAGTCCTCGTACGGCTCCGAATGGGTGATGTTCATGCCGCCCTTCCCGGCCAGCAGGAATTTACGCGCCACCGAGGGCATCGCATCGAAGACCTCGACCTGGACGCCGCCCGCCGCCAGGACTTCGGCCGCCATCAGGCCGGCGGGGCCGCCGCCGACGATGGCGACACGGGGAGAGGTTTGTGGAGTGGAGCGCATGCTGGGCCAATCGGGAACGGGACGCGCATTGTAGTCCAGATTGGGCTGCGTTAAAAACATATGTAAAGGGTGCTTGACATCAGAACCGACTGCGCCTACGATGTAAAGCATACTTTACAGTCAAGTAGACTTTACATCAAAGGAGACCACCGTGCACGAAAAACGCGCCGCTAAAATCTACATGCGCGAGCTGATCGCTTCCATCGCGCTCTACACGATCATCCTGATGGCGGCCATCCGCTTCGGGCGTCCGATGGAACCGGGCGTACTTCGTACCGTGGTTTTGCTGACGCCGATGATCGGTTTCGCGGCCGCCCTCTGGGCCATCGTGCGCCAGATCCAGCGCGCCGACGAGTACATCCGCATGCGCCTGCTGGAAAACGTCGCGCTGGGGGCGGCGATCACGGCGGGACTGACCTTCACCTACGGTTTCCTCGAGACCGCCGGCTACCCGAAGCTGTCGATGTTCACGGTGTGGTGCGTGCTGTGCCTGTCGGTGGCCGCGGTGCAGCTGATCCGCAAGGTACTCGACCGATGAACAACCATATCAAGGAGCTGCGCGCCGAGCAGGGCTGGAGCCAGGCCCGCCTGGCCGAGCTGCTGGACGTCTCGCGCCAGACCGTGATCGCCATCGAGACCGGCCGCTACGACCCCAGCCTGCCGCTTGCCTTCGCGATTGCCCGACTGTTTCAACAACCGATCGAAGCCATTTTCAATCCCGACCAGGAGCCAGCATGAAAGCATCCCGCACTACAGCATCCCTTTTGTTTGCGCTGTTGTTTGCCGCAGCCTCGCCAAGCTTCGCCGCCGATCCGCAGCCCGGGCAGCAGCCGAACCGCTTCGCCCAAGCCATCGCGCCTGCCGAGCGCTTCGAGATCAAGGGCATGCTGGTCGAGCGCCATGGCAGCGGCGGCCGGCCGCTGGTGCTGATTCCGGGCCTGGCCACTGGCGGCTGGGTGTGGCAGGAAACGGTGCGTGCCTTCGCCGGCACGAATACGGTGTACGTGGTGACCCTGCCCGGCTTCGACGGCCGTCCCGCGGTCGAGGGCAACCCCTTCGACGCTGCTCGGGACGCGCTGCAGGAACTGGTCCTCTCGCGCCGCCTGGCCAAGCCCGTACTGGTCGGCCATAGCCTGGGCGCGACGCTGGCGATCGCCCTGTCCGAGGACATCCCCGAGCGCATCGGCGGCGCAGTCGCCATCGACGGCCTGCCGGTGATGCCGCGTACCGAGGACTTGCCGCCCGAACAGCGCGCGGCCATGGCCGAGAACATGCGCAAGCAGATGGCCGCCAGCACCGGACCGGCCTTCGCCGCCCAGCAGCGCCAGTACATGCGCGCCATCGGCAGCACCGACATGGGCAAGGCCGACGATATCGCCCGGCTCACCAGCCGCAGCGATCCGCAGGCGGTGGCCGCGTATGTAGGCGCCGTGATGGCGGCCGACCTGCGCCCCGGCTTGGCGAAGATCCAGGCTCCGGTACTGGTGCTGGCACCGTTCTACGGTCCCGACAGCGCCGCCATGGGAGGCATATCCGCAAGCGACAAGGTGGCGTATTATCGGGAACTGATGACCGGCACCCCGAAGCTGGACGTCGTACAAATCGACAACGCGCGCCACTTTGCCATGATCGACCAGCCGGCAGCCCTGAACGACGCCTTGCGCAACTTCCTGAAAAAACTGTAAAAGGAGACAGCATGCCACCCATGAGCCACTGGATCGTCCAGTACCTGATCGCCGTCGTCACGATGACCGCCCTGCTGGTCGGCATCGACATGCTGGGCGGCGAGACCTTCGTGCGGGCCCTGCTGTCGGGCGCCGCCTGGGCCGCGGTCGCCTCCGCCCTCTTCATCGGCACCCGCTACCGCAACATGAAGCGCAACATCGCCTGTGGCGTGTGCGACGCGCTCGACCGTAAATAATTTCCTCCCTCCTCCTTGATGGCCTTTGGATCCACCCAGACGGGTGGGTCCATACTCATCTGTTATTCACAATGCATTTGTTAAGAAAACAAGATACTGCTTGACAAGCTTTATCAAGAGAATATTCTTGTAAGCACTGACAAGCGGACGATGGGAGCCCAGATGCCCCCACGATTCGCCTGGGGCACACGGCCCGGTAGTGTCGTTTTACTCATCTTGGAGGATGAATATGTCGTTGAAGACAGGGCCGATCCTGGCTCGTAGAACCCTGCTGGGCGCGATCGCGTCCAGTCCCCTGTGGCTCGGCAATGCCTGGGCCGCTTCCCAGGCAATGAAGATCTCGCATCAGTTCCCCGGCGGCAGCGTGATGGAAGGCGACTTCCGCGACCGGCTATGCCGCATGTTCGCGGCCAACGTCGAAAAGCGCACCCGCGGCAGCCTGAAATTCTCGATCTATCCGAACGCCGCCCTGATGGCGCCGAACGCCCAGTTCGGCGCGCTGAAGAAAGGCAGCCTCGAACTGGCCCTGGTGCCGCTGTCCTATGCGGCCGCCGAGTCGCCGGAATCGAACATCGGCCTGATGCCGGGCCTGGTGACCTCGTACGCCCAGGGCTATGGCTGGAAGAACGCCGAAGTCGGCAAGGAGCTGACCCGCATCCTGGCCGACCAGGGCCTGGTGGTGATCAGCTGGATCTGGCAGGCCGGCGGTGTCGCCGCGCGCGGCACGCCGATCCTGGCGCCGGAAGACACGCGCGGCCTGAAGGTGCGCGGCGGCTCGCGCGAAATGGACCTGATCCTGCAGGAAGCCGGCGCCACCATCGTCAACGTGCCCTCGAACGACATCCACGCCGCGATGAAGAGCGGCGCCCTGGACGCGGCCTTCACGTCCTCGACCTCGCTGATGTCCTTCCGCCTGCAGGACGTCTCGCGTTCGCTGACCACGGCGCGCAGCGGCGGTTACTGGTTCATGCTCGAACCCCTCTTGATGTCGAAGACGGTCTTCGACCGCCTGCACAAGGACCAGCAGGCCGCGATCATGGCCGTTGGCGCCGAGCTGGAGCAGTTCGCGCTGCGCATGGCCCAGGCCGACGACGCGGCGGTGGCCAACGTCTACTCGCGCACCGGCGCGCGCGTGGTCGACATGGATGCCGAGGCGCTCAGGAAGTGGCAGGAAATGGCGCGTACGACGGCGTGGGCTGCCTACGGCGCGCGCAACGAGAACTGCGCGAAGCTGCTGGCCCTGGCCGAGAAATCGATTGCGGCGATGTAAGAACAAGGGCGGCCCTGGCCGCCCGTTTTGCTTATCCGCCGGTCACAGGCGGGAAAAAAGCCACTTCGCCCCCATCGCTGATTTCCCTCTCCGGTCCGCACATGACGTGCGCGAAGGCAGTGCGCAGCGCGCGGTCCGGACCGAGCGCTTCCGCCCACGCGCCACCACGCTGGACCAGGTACTCGCGTACGGCGCCAACCGTGGTCACGCCTTCCGGCAGTTCGATGCGTTCGCCGGCGACGCCCAGGGCCTCGCGCACGGACGCGAAAAATCGCAGTTCAATGTGTAAAGGCGTATGCATGTGCTCTAGTGTTGAAGTTCGGCGAAGGGAATGAAGCGCACGATGTCGCCCTCGTTGATGGCGCGGCCCGGCGGATTGTCGATCAGGCCATCGCCCCAGACGGTCGACGTCAGCACGCCCGAGCTCTGGTTCGCGAACAGGTCCAGGCCGCCGCCGGCATTCACGCGCGCGCGCAGGAATTCGTTGCGGCGGTCGGCTTTCGGCAGAGTGAAGTCCGCACGCAACTGCCAGGCGCGCGGCTCCACAGGGCCGCTCACGCCCTGCAGGCGCAGCAGGAACGGGCGCACAAACAGAAGGAAGGTCACGAAACTCGAGACCGGATTGCCCGGCAGGCCCAGGAAGAACGCACTCCCGCCTTCTTTCCGTACCTCGCCGAACGCGAGCGGCTTGCCCGGCTTGACCGCGATCTGCCACATGTTCAGCTGGCCCTCCGCTTCCACCGCGGGCTTGATGTGGTCTTCCTCGCCGACCGAGACGCCGCCCGAGGTGATGATCAGATCGTTCTCGCGCGCCGCTTCGCGCAAGGTCGCACGCGTGGCGTCCAGCGAATCGGGCACGATGCCGAAATCGTGAATGGCGCAGCCGAAGTTTTCCAGCAGGCCGCGCAGGGTAAAGCGGTTGGAGTTGTAGATCGCGCCCGGCGCCAGCACGCCACCCGGCGCTTCGCCGGGCATGGTCAATTCGTCGCCGGTGAAGAAGACGGCCACGCGCAGGCGGCGGCGCACCGGCAGGCTGGCCAGCCCGACGGAGGCAGCCAGGCCCAGCTCCTGGCTGCGCAGGCGCGTGCCGGCGGCGAGGATGGTGGCGCCGGCCTGGATATCCTCGCCGGTGCGGCGGATCCACTCGCCGCTCTTCGGCGTGTGGCGGATGGTGACGATGTCGCCGGCCAGCTCGCACTGTTCCTGCATCACGACGGCGTCGGCGCCTTGCGGAATCATGGCGCCGGTGAAGATGCGCGCCGCGGTGCCCGGCTCCAGGGGCTGGCCCACCTGCCCGGCCGGGATGCGCTGCGCCACGCGCAGGGCCGCGCCGCCGTTCACGCAATCGGCCGCGCGCACGGCATAACCGTCCATCGAGGTATTGTCGGCCGAGGGCACGTCGATGGTCGAGGCCTGGTCTGCGGCCAGCACGCGGCCGTTGGCTTCCAGCGTCGGAACGGTGTCGATCTCGCTCACCGGCCGCGCGGCGGCCAGCAGGGTGTCGAGCGCCTCGCGCACCGACAGCATCGGGCGCGGCGCCGGTTTCTCCTGAGCGCTCATCGTCACAGGCCCGTGTGCGCGGCGATGAAGGTCTTCATCTCGTCCACGTTCGGACGCATGAGGACGAACTTCTGCGGCAGCGACTCGATGTCTTCGAAGCCGGCCGGGCGCTCGGCGTCCGTGCCCAGGGCTTCGAGGATGGTCTCGTTGAACTTCGCGGCCAGCGCGGTTTCCAGCACGATCATCGTGACGCCTGGCGTCATGTGTTCGCGCGCGACCTTGATGCCGTCGGCGGTATGGGTGTCGATCACGATGCCATAGTCGTCGGCCACCATCCGGATCGTCTCGAGGCGATCAAGGTGGGTCGATTTGCCCGACACGAAGCCGTATTCGCCGACGCGCCTGAATTCGTCGCCGTCCGCATCCGGGCCGCCCGAGAGGTCGAAGCCGCCGTGGGTCTCGACCTTGCGGAACAGTGCGTGGGTGCGCTCGCTGTCGCGCCCGACCAGGTCGTAGATGAAGCGCTCGAAGTTCGAGGCCTTCGAGATGTCCATCGACGGGCTGCTGGTGTGGTAGGTCTCGCTGGACTTGCGCACGCGGTAGACGCCGGTGCGGAAGAACTCGTCGAGTACGTCGTTCTCGTTGGTGGCGACCACCAGCTTGTCGATCGGCAGGCCCATCATGCGGGCGATGTGGCCGGCGCAGATGTTGCCGAAGTTCCCCGACGGCACCGTGAACGAAACCTTTTGGGAGTTAGCGGTGGTGGCGGCCAGGTAGCCGCGGAAGTAGTACACCACCTGGGCCACGACGCGCGCCCAGTTGATCGAGTTGACGGTGCCGATCTTGTGGCGCGCCTTGAAGGACAGGTCGTTCGACACGGCCTTGACCAGGTCCTGGCAATCGTCGAACACGCCCTCGACCGCGATGTTGAAGATGTTCGGGTCCTGCAGGCTGAACATCTGGGCGGTCTGGAAGGGGCTCATCTTGCCGGCGGGCGAGAGCATGAACACGCGCACGCCACGCTTGCCGCGCATCGCATATTCGGCGGCACTGCCGGTGTCGCCCGAGGTGGCGCCAAAGATGTTCAGCTCATCCTCGTTCTTGGCCAGCGCGTATTCGAACAGGTTGCCCAGCAACTGCATCGCCATGTCCTTGAAGGCCAAGGTCGGGCCGTTCGACAGGGCCTGTAATACAAGCTTCCGGCCACCCTCTTCTTCCAGGGTGCGCAGCGGCGTGATGTCGGCGGCGGATTCGCCGGCGCGCGCGTTGCGGTAGACATCGGCAGTATAGGTCTTCGCCGTCAGCGCCTTGATGTCGGCGTCGGGGATGTCGGTCGCGAATTTGCGCAGGATCTCGTAGGCCAGTTCGGCATACGGCAGCTTGCGCCAGGCGTTCAGTTCCTCGCCGCTGACGCGCGGGTACTCGGCCGGCATGAACAGGCCGCCGTCGGGGGCCAGGCCGCCGAGCAGGATCGAAGAGAAGGTTTCGGGATTGCGGGAAGCGGACGCACGGGTGGCGCGGGTAGACACGTATTGCATGTTTGGATGATCCGGTTGGGCTCGCGTTGATCTTTTATTATAGTGCGAGCGGCGGAATCCTGTTTGCCGACGGGTTTTGGGGGGCTGGCGGCGCTCCGCGGATACGTTCGTAACGCGGGCATGCCCGCCCTACGGTGCACCGCGGTCTCGAGTTAACTCATTGGCCGTCGTGTAACGTAGGGCGGGCATGCCCGCGTATACGTGTCAACGAAAACCCGGCCGCCGGTTCGCACCAGCGGCCACAGAAAACCGGCAATCAACACGCCGCGTGATTCACCGTCACCACATGAATCGCCAGCCCGCCAAGCGAGGTCTCCTTGTACTTCACCTGCATGTCCGCCCCCGTCTGGCGCATGGTCTCGATCGCGTTATCCAGGCTGACGAAGTGGGTGCCGTCGCCCTTCAGCGCCAGCGAGGCCGCAGTGATGGCCTTGATCGCGCCCATGCCGTTGCGCTCGATGCAGGGAATCTGCACCAGGCCGCCGATCGGGTCGCAGGTCATGCCGAGGTGGTGCTCGATGCCGATTTCGGCCGCGTTCTCGATCTGTTCGTTGGTGCCGCCCAGCGCCGCCACCAGCCCCGCCGCCGCCATCGCGCAGGCGACGCCGACTTCGCCCTGGCAGCCGACTTCGGCGCCCGAGATCGAGGCGTTGCGCTTGCAGAGCATGCCGATCGCGCTCGAAGTCAGCAGGAAGTCACGGATGCCCTTCACCGAGTCCGTCGGGCGGCAATCCTCGGCGTAGTAGCGCAGCACCGCCGGGATGATGCCCGCCGCGCCGTTGGTCGGCGCGGTCACCACGCGGCCGCCGGCCGCGTTCTCTTCGTTGACGGCCATCGCATACAGCGTGACCTGGTGGGTCGCGTCGTGCGGCAGCTCGTTCACGCGCTTGCCTTCGATGCAGTGCGCCTGCTTCCACAGCGTGGCGGCGCGGCGCTTGACGTTCAGGCCGCCCGGCAGCTGGCCGTGGGTGACCAGGCCGTGCGCGATACAGTCGCGCATGGTCTGCCAGATCCGGTCCAGGCCCGCGTCCAGCTCCGCTTCGCTCATGCGCGCCAGCTCGTTCGCACGCAGCATGTGCGGTATCGAGAGAGAGTGCGCGCGGCCTTGCTCGAGCAGCTCGGCCATCGTGGTGAAGGGGAACGGCACCTGCACGCTGCCGGCTTCCGGTGCGCGCTGGGTCTCGCCAGCGGCCGTGATGAAACCGCCGCCGACCGAGTAGAAAATGCGCTCGACGACGCTGCCGTCCTTCAGCTGCAGCACGAAGCGCATGCCGTTCGGGTGCTCGGGCAGGGTCGACTGCTTGTGCCAGACGAGATTCGTCTTCATCGAGAACGGCACTTCCTTCGTGCCGAGCAGGCGCAGCACGCCGTCCAGCTCCGCTTCGGCCAGCTTGTCCTCGACCGTGTCGGGATCGATGTCTTGCGGGGTTTCACCCATCAGGCCGAGGATGACGGCCTTGTCGGTAGCGTGGCCGACGCCGGTCAGCGCCAGCGAGCCATACAAATGGGCCTCGACGCCCACCGACTCGTCGAGCGGACCGCACTCGATGAGGAAGCGCCGCGCCGCCACCATCGGGCCCACGGTGTGTGAGCTCGATGGGCCGATACCGATCTTGAACAGATCGAAAACACTCATGTCCATGTTTAGCTTGTCTCTTTAATTTTTATTATTTTGTTTGTATTAGGCCGTGACGCTGACGTCGATATTCTCGAGCATGCTGGCCACCATCTCTTCGATGCCGACACGGGCTTTCCAGCCCCAGTCGCTTGTGGCGCGGCTGTCGTCCAGGCTCTTCGGCCAGGTATCGGCGATCTGCTGGCGGCTGTCCGGCTTGTAGGCGATCTCGAAGCTCGAGACGGCCTTGCGGATGCTGGCCGCCAATTCGCGCGGGTTGAACGAGACGCCAGCGACGTTGTACGAGGACCGGATCTTGACCTGCTCCGCGGGCGCGTCCATCAGTTCGATGGTGGCGCGGATCGCGTCCGGCATGTAGATCATCGGCAGCGTGGTCTCGGGGCCGAGGAAGCATTCGTAGGTCTCGCCCTTCAGGGCCGCGTGGAAGATCGCGATCGCGTAGTCGGTGGTGCCGCCGCCCGGAGGCGATTTAAAACTGATGATGCCCGGGTAGCGGATGCTGCGCACGTCCACGCCATACTTGGTGTGGTAGTACTCGCAGAGGCGCTCGCCGGCCAGCTTGCTGATGCCGTAGATCGTGGTCGGGTCCATCACCGTGTACTGCGGCGTGTTCTCGCTCGGCGTGTTCGGGCCGAAGGCGGCGATCGACGAAGGCCAGAACACCTTCAAGGGCTTGCCTGCCTCGCCGCGCTCGCGCGCGACTTCCAGGATGTTCAGCAGGCCGTCCATGTTCAGGGTCCAGGCCTTCAGGGGCGCCTGTTCGCCGGTAGCCGACAGCAGCGCGGCCAGCTGGTAGACCTGGGTCACACCCTCTTCCTCGACCAGCGACATCAGGCGCGCCTTGTCCAGCACGTCGAGCTGCGCATAGCGCGCGGCGCCATACACGTTGTTGCTGCCGATGTCGGTGGCGAGGACGTTCGCCGCGCCGTGTTGTTGCGCCAGCGCGGTAACGAGTTCGCTGCCGATTTGGCCGTTGGCGCCGATGATGAGGATGCGTTCCATGGAGGTTCCTAGCTTATGTACTGATTAATTATTCTTGAGGATGCCGAGTTCGCGGCCGGCCTGTTCGAAGGCCTTGAGCACGGTGTCGAGCTGTTCGCGGGTGTGCGCCGCCGACAGCTGGACGCGCACGCGCGCCTGGCCCATCGGCACCACCGGGTAGAAGAAGCCCGACAGCAGCACGCCCAGTTCGAACATGCGCGCCGCGAATTTCTGCGCCACCGGCGCGTCGAACAGCATCACCGGCACCACCGGGTGGGTGCCCGGCTTGATGGTGAAGCCGATGCGCTCGATCTCCTTGCGGAAGTAAGCGGTGTTTTCATGCAGGCGGTCGCGCAGCTCGGTCGACTTCGAAATGCGGTCGAGCACCGACAGCGAGGCGCCGGCGATCATCGGGGCCAGGGTGTTCGAGAACAGGTAAGGCCGCGACTTCTGGCGCAGGGTCTCGATGACTTCCTTGCGGCCCGAGGTGAAGCCGCCCATCGCGCCGCCCAGGGCCTTGCCCAGGGTGCCGGTGATGATATCGATGCGGCCCATCACGCCGCAGTGCTCGTGGGTGCCGCGGCCGGTTGCGCCCATGAAGCCGGAGGCGTGCGATTCGTCGATCAGGGTCAGCGCGCCGTATTTGTCGGCCAGGTCGCAGATCTTGTCCAGCTGGGCGATCGTGCCGTCCATCGAGAAGGCGCCGTCGGTGACGATGACTTTATGGCGCTTGCCGGCGGCGGTCGCCGCTTGCAGCTGCGCTTCCAGGTCGGCCATGTCGTTGTTGGCGTAGCGGTAGCGCGCCGCCTTGCACAGGCGGATGCCGTCAATGATCGAGGCGTGGTTCAGGGCGTCCGAGATGATGGCGTCGTTCTCGTCGAACAGCGGTTCGAACACGCCGCCATTGGCATCAAAAGCAGCCGCGTACAGGATCGTGTCTTCGGTGCCGAGGAATTCGGACAGCTTACGCTCGAGTTCCTTGTGCACGGTCTGGGTGCCGCAGATGAAGCGCACCGAGGACAGGCCGTAGCCGTACTTCTGCAGCGCCGCTTCGGCCGCCTTCTGGGTCTCGAGGTCGCCCGACAGGCCGAGGTAATTATTGGCGCACATATTGATCAGGGTGCGGCCGTCTTCGGATTCCACCACCGCGCCCTGGCGCGAGGCGAGCACGCGCTCCGGCTTGAACAGGCCCTGCTCGCGCAGGGTGGACAGGTTCTGCTGGAGGCCGCTATAGAAGGCGTTCTTCGCTCCGTCACTCATTTGATTACCTCGTCTGTGGATGCCGGCTTGACCGGCGGTTGGACTATGCTGTACCGTTCCTCGATCGCCGCAACTTTTCGCTATCGCGTTACGATTTCGGTATCTCGAACTGAAATTCAATATAATGAATATTACGCCCACCTGTTGAACTTGGCAAGGTGCGACGTTCCACTAATAGACAACGCTGTCCTGAACATGAAAACCCTGGCCACGACCAACAACGCCCCGCCCGAAGTCGGCGCCACCCTGCAGCGCCTGCGCCTGGCGCGCGGCCTGACGCTGGAGGACCTCTCGCGCATCGCCGGCGTCTCGAAGTCGATGCTGTCGCAGATCGAGCGCGAAAAGGCGAATCCTACCATCGCCATCACCTGGCGTCTCGCCAACGCGCTCGGCGTGCAGATCGGCGAACTGCTGGCCTCGGA
>Ga0308160_10000656_pt1 | contig 59999 bp, 60 predicted proteins | sample PhyFR1_FD_201036 | JGI IMG/M metagenome (GOLD analysis project Ga0308160, IMG submission 201036) | Phyllosphere microbial communities from UC Gill Tract Community Farm, Albany, California, United States - DLSLF.R1 | ecosystem: Host-associated > Plants > Phyllosphere > Unclassified | place: USA... | reverse complement strand
CGCGATCGCGCTGTGGACCTCGGGCCCGGCCTACGGCATGGATGCCAACATGGTGCTCGCCTGGCACAAGTACGGCGGCGGCAAGGAACTGCTGGCCGAACTGTACAACGGCATCGGCGCCAACGTGGTCTCCTTCCTCACCGGGCCGATGCCGACCCAGCCGCTGGGCTGGTTCAAGAAACCGGTCAGCAAGGTCGCAGACCTGAAAGGCATGAAGTTCCGCACCAACGGCCTCGCCATCGACCTGTTCACGGCCATGGGCGCGGCAGTGAATGCGCTGCCCGGCGGCGAGATCGTGCCCGCCATGGACCGCGGGCTGCTGGACGGCGCCGAATTCAACAATGCCAGCTCGGACCGCCTGCTCGGTTTCCCCGACGTGTCCAAGGTCTGCATGCTGCAAAGCTTCCACCAGAGCTCGGAGCAGTTCGAGATTACCTTCAACAAGACCAAGTACAACGCGCTGCCGCCGAAGATGAAGGCGATCATCGAGAACGCGGTCGAAGCCGCGTCCTCCGACATGGCCTGGAAGGCGGTCGACCGCTATTCGAAGGACTATCGGGACATGCAGGCCAAGGACGGCGTCAAGTTCTACAAGACGCCGGACGCGGTGCTGCAGGCGCAGCTGGCGGTGTGGGACGAGGTGGTGGCGAAGAAGGGCGCGAACAATCCGCTGTTCCGGAAGGTCGAGGCCTCGATGCGCGCCTTCGCCGAGCGCGCCATGAAGTGGGACATGGACACGAATAACCCGCGCCGCATGGCCTACAACCACTACTTCGGCCGCAAGGCGCCTGCGCCCAAGAAGGCCTGAGCGTCGATTGCGGTAACAGGGTAGCAGTAAAAGGCGCGCGGTCCGCTGGCCGGGCCGCGCCTGTTTGCAACCGGAGTCCCCCATGCAAAATATCCTGTTCTTCGTCGACCGGGTCAGTACGCTCGTCGGCCAGGCCTTTTCCTGGCTGATCGTGGCGCTGACCTTCCTCGTCAGCTGGGAAGTGTTTGCGCGCTATGCGCTCAATACGCCCAATCCATGGGCCTTCGACCTGATGATCATGCTGTACGGCGCCGCCTTCATGATGGCCGGCGCCTACACCCTGGCCAAGAACGGCCACGTGCGCGGCGACGTGCTCTACAGCTTCTTCCCGCCGCGCCTGCAGGCCGGGCTGGACCTGCTGCTGTACATCGTCTTCTTCATTCCCGGCGTGATCGCCCTGGTCTGGGCCGGCACCACCTACGCGGCCGAGTCGCTGGCGATCCGCGAGCATTCCACGCTCACCGCCAACGGGCCGCCGCTGTATCCGTTCAAGATGGTCATCCCCTTCTCCGGCATCCTGCTCCTGCTGCAGGGCTGTGTCGAGATCGTGCGGTGCGTGCTCTGCCTGCGCCAGGGCGAGTGGCCCGCGCGCGAAGCCGATGTCGAGGAAGTCGACGTCGACAAGCTCAAGGCGATGGTGCATGCGGACGAGGGGCGGCCTTCATGAGGAAGGAAATCTGGTTCGGACTGTCCATCCTGCTGGCGATCGTCGCCGGCCTGTTCGCGCTCATGCCGGCGCCCGCCGACATGACCAACGGCCACCTGGGCCTGCTGATGCTGGCGCTGGTGGTGGTCGCCATCATGCTCGGCTTTCCGACGGCCTTCACGCTGATGGGCATGGGCGTGCTGTTCGCCTGGTTCGCCTTCCATAGCAGCGACCCGGCCCAGGCAACAGGCCTGACGCTGGAGCTGATGGTGCAGCGGGCCTATTCGGTGATGGCGAACGACGTCCTGATCTCGATCCCGCTCTTCATCTTCATGGGCTACCTGGTCGAGCGCGCCAACCTGATCGAGCGCCTGTTCAAGAGCCTGCACCTGGCGATGGCGCGCGTGCCCGGCTCGCTGGCGGTGGCGACCATCGTCACCTGCGCCATCTTTGCCACCGCCACCGGCATCGTCGGCGCGGTCGTTACGCTGATGGGCCTGCTGGCGCTGCCGGCCATGCTCAAGGCGGGCTACAGCACGCAGCTGTCGGCAGGCTGCATCACGGCCGGCGGCTGCCTGGGCATCCTGATTCCGCCCTCGGTGCTGCTGATCGTGTACGGCGCCACCGCCGGGGTCTCGGTGGTCAAGCTGTACGCGGGCGCCTTGTTCCCCGGGATCATGCTGGCCGGCCTGTATGTCGGCTATGTCCTGCTCGTGGCGAAACTCAAACCATCGGCCGCGCCGCCGCTGCCGGCCGGCGAGCGCGTCGTCACGCTGCCGGCTTACACCGAGGCGATTCCGAACGCCCACGGAAAGATGGCGCTCGCCGGCCTGGCAGGTGCCTTCAAGGGGCGGCGCGCCGCCAATGTGCCGGCCCGCACGCTGACGGCCAACCTGTTCGTGGCGCTGCTGCCCGCACTGGCCTTTGTCGCCGTGATGGGCGTGAGCTACCGGATCGTCACGGCGCCGGCGGCCGCCCCCACGGAGCTGGTCGAGATGGGCGCCGGGCCGGCCTTCGACAGCGCGCAGGAAGAGGACAGCAGCGGCCTACAGGAGCCGCCAGGCGAGGGCGGGCTGGCCGAGCCGCCGGTGGAAGGCCAGCTCGCCGAACCGCCCGCCGACGGCGCCGCCATGCCGGCGGCCGCGGCCTCGCCACAGCGCATGGAGGCCGCCGCCAGCATCCCGGCCAAGGAGCCGCTGGCGCAACCGGCCACCCGCACGTTCTGGATCGCCCTGGGTGTCGGCGCCGTCGCGCTCGCCATTTTCTATGCCTTATTCAGCTTCGCGCGCCTCGAGATCTTCAAGATGCTGCTCGGGTCGCTGTTTCCACTGGCGATCCTGATCCTCGCGGTGCTGGGCAGCATCGTGTTCGGGCTGGCGACGCCGACCGAGGCGGCGGCGATGGGGGCCTTCGGCGGCCTGCTACTGGCCATCGCGTACCGACGCTTCAATTTCGCCCTGCTGCGCGACTCGGCCCACCTGACCGCCAAGACCACGGCCATGGTGTGCTGGCTATTCGTCGGATCGAGCATCTTCTCGGCCGCGTTCGCGCTGCTGGGCGGGCAGGAAATCATCAACGAGTGGGTGCTGGGGATGGAACTGACGCCGGTACAGTTCATGCTGCTGGCGCAGGTGATCATCTTCCTGCTCGGCTGGCCGCTCGAATGGACCGAGATCATCGTCATCTTCATGCCGATCTTCATACCGCTGCTGGGGCACTTCAACATCGACCCGCTGTTCTTCGGCCTGCTGGTGGCGATGAACCTGCAGACGGCCTTCCTCTCGCCGCCGGTGGCGATGTCGGCCTTCTACCTGAAAGGCGTCGCCCCACCGCACGTGACGCTGAACCAGATCTTCATGGGCATGCTGCCCTTCATGGGGATCCAGATACTGGGAATTCTTCTGCTGTACGCCTTTCCGGCGATCGGGCTGTGGCTGCCGGGCGTGCTGTACAAGTAGAGAAGGAGTAAAAGGCGAAAAAAAGACCACGATCGCTCGTGGTCTTTCGCAGAACAGCCCGCCGCGTGTGCCTTTGGGAGCCTGGGCACCGCCCAGGTCAAAACACGCGCTGGATCCAGCCGTGCTTGTCTTCGGCGCGGCCGTTCTGGATGTCGAGCAGGGCCGACTTCAGGCGGGTGGTGGTTGGGCCGGCTTCGCCGTTGCCGATCGCGGCTTCGAAGCCGTTGCCCTTGACCTTGCCGATCGGGGTGACGACGGCGGCGGTGCCGCAGGCGAAGGCCTCGGTCAGGCGGCCGCTGGCGGCGTCGGCTTTCCACTGGTCGATCGAGTACGGCTCTTCGCGCACGGTCAGCCCCATGTCGCGCGCCAGCACGATCAGCGAATCGCGCGTGATGCCCGGCAGGATGGTGCCGGTCAGCGGCGGGGTCTGGATCGAACCGTCTTCGAACACGAAGAAGATGTTCATGCCACCCAGTTCCTCGACCCACTTGCGCTCGACGGCGTCCAGGAACACGACCTGGTCGCAGCCCTGGCGCGTGGCTTCGGCCTGCGCCGCCAGGCTGGCGGCGTAGTTCCCGCCGCACTTGGCGTCGCCGGTGCCGCCGGGTGCGGCGCGGATGTAGTTTTCGGAGACCCACAGGGTCACGCCGGCGGCGCCGCCCTTGAAGTAATTACCGGCCGGCGAAGCGAACACGCAGAACAGGTATTCGGCGGCAGGACGTACGCCCAGCGCCGCTTCGGTGGCGATCATGAAGGGGCGCAGGTAGAGCGCCGCACCTTCGGTTTTCGGAATCCACTCGCGGTCGGTGCTGACGATGGCGTGGACGGCTTCCAGGAACAGCTCGTCCGGCAGCGGCGCCATCGCCAGGCGGGTGGCCGAGTTACGGAAGCGGCGCGCGTTGGCGTCCGGGCGGAACAGGGCGGCGCCGCCGTCCGGCTGCGGGTAGGCCTTCAGGCCTTCGAAGATCTCCTGGGCATAGTGCAGCACCATCGTCGACGGATCGAGCGGCAGCATGCCGCGCGCTTCGACCTTGCCGTCGTGCCAGCCGCGGCCTTCGGTGTAGCGGATCGTGACCATGTGATCGCTGAACGCGCGGCCGAAGCCCGGGTTTTCGAGCAGCGCGGTGCGCTCGGGGGTAGGAAGGGGCATCAGGCTTTGCTGGATCGACAGGGTCGATGGACCAAATTTGTTCATACAATCTCCGAAAAACGAAAGTGCGCGACAGTGCGCTAGTGCGTCGTCAGGCTGTATTATCGATGAAACACGGCATTTTGACAGCGTAATGTTCGCCCGGCCGGGTGAAAGATTGCGCTTGACTCGCGTCCATAGGGAGAAAACGTGCTTCAATCGATCGCCAATGCTTCCACATCAAGCGCTGCACCAGCCTTGCCGCCCATGGGGCCCGCTCTGGTGCTTCGGGTCCTGTCCAAGCGCCCGCACCCCGCCCAGGCAAGCGCGCCCGGTCCCTTGACCTCCAGCTTCACGCTACCCGCCATCGACGCCGCCCATGTCGCGCGTTACGCCGCAGCGCTTGGTTTCGCGCCCGGCGCCGTGCCGCTCACCTGGTGGTACCTGCCGGTCCAGCGCGCCCACATGACGACCATGCTCACGGATGCTTTTCCGTACCGGCTGGCCGGCATCGTCCACGTCGAGAACGAACTGGTGGCGCATGCGGCGCCACCTGCAAACACGCCGATCCGGCTCGATACCCGCATCGACATCCTGCCGCCGACCAGTTCCGGCGCGGTCTATTGCGCACTCGAGACGGTCGGCAGCGCCGGCGGCGAGCGCATTTTTACCTGCACCAGCAAGTACCTGGCCGTGCGCGGCCAGCGTTCCGGGAAAGGGGCGCGCCAGGTCCCGGCCGTCCAGCCCGGCAGCGTGATCGACAGCTGGACGCTGCTGCCGTCGAGCGGACGCGCCTACGCCCGCGTCTCCGGCGACTGGAACCCGATCCACCTGACGCGCTGGAGCGCGCGCCTGCTGGGCCTGCCTGCACCGATCATCCACGGCATGCATTCGGTGGCCCGCAGCTGCGCGGCACTCGAAGCGGCGGCGGGGCGGCGGGTGAGTGCGATGTCGGTGCGCTTCACCGCGCCGGTGCCGCTGGGGTCGACCGTCGTGCTGACGAGCGGCAGCGCGCCCGGGCGCTATGCGCTGTCCTGCGGCGAGGCGCCGGCGGCGGAGGGGGCGTATACCCTGGCCTGAAAAATTGCAGGGCCGAAAGTAAAGACGCCGAAAGCCTCGTACAATGGTCTGTATCTCCATCCACAGACCACCGGGAACGACATGAACGACCACCAGGGAAGACCCATCCACGAACTGACGATGACGGTCCTGATGACCCCCGACATGGCCAATTTTTCCGGCAACGTCCATGGCGGGACCATCCTGAAATTCCTCGACAGCGTGGCGTACGCCTGCGCCAGCCGCTATTCGGGCTCCTATGTCGTCACACTCTCGGTGGACCAGGTGATGTTCCTGCAGCCGATCCACGTCGGCGAACTGGTGACCTTCCTGGCCTCGGTCAACTACACGGGCACCAGCTCGATGGAGATCGGCATCCGCGTGGTCACCGAGAACATCCAGGCGCGCACCCAGCGCCACGCCAACAGCTGCTATTTCACGATGGTGGCGGTGGACGCCAACCGCAAGCCGCAGGCGGTGCCGCCGCTGGTGCCGGAGACGGAAGAGCAGAAGCGGCGCTTCGAAAAGGCCGAGGAACGCAAGGCCTCGCGTAAAGCGCTGCACGGCAGGAAGCCCTGAACTGTCCATGCGAAAACGTGCTCCGCTGCCGAGTCTGTTTTCGTTCACACAATAGACGAGTTGTTTACTCACGCCTGAGTTTTCCAAATACACTTGACCAATCACATTCCTACAAATGTGAGCGGAGAACACGCACCCGCAGCGGCAAGCGGGCGACATCATAGGTATTCACACGGAGAAGACTCATGGCACGTCAAGATACTCGCGCATCGCACTCGTTCAGCATCTGCCTGGCCGCCCTTGTGGCGGCCGGCGTCTTCGGCAGCGCCCAGGCCGCCGCACCCGATACCACCCGCGTCATCGTAGCCTTCAAACCCGGCGCCAAGGCGGCGCTGAAGGGCGTCGTCAGCGCTGCCAAAGGGGCGGTCAAGCACGAGATCTTCGGCATGGATGCGATGGCGATCGAGGTGCCGGCCGTGGCCCTGAAGGGACTCGAGAACAATCCGAACGTGGAGTACATTGAGGAAGACGTCCTGCGCCAACCCTTTGCCCTGACCACGCCGTCGACCGGCACGCCGTATGCGAGCGGTCAGCTGGTCCCCTACGGCATCAAGCTGGTGCAGGCCGACCAGCTGTCCGACAGCGCGGCGGCGAACCGCAAGGTCTGCATCATCGACTCCGGTATCGACCGCAACCACGAAGACCTGTCGGGCAACAACCTGACCGGCGAATACGACGCCGGCACCGGCTGGTGGTACACCGACGAAAACCACCACGGCACCCACGTCGCCGGCACCATCGCCGCGATCAACAACAGCGGCGTCGGGGTGGTCGGCGTCAACGCGAACAAGCAGCTGAAACTGCACATCGTGAAGGTCTTCGGCGCCGATGGCTGGGCCTATTCCTCGACCCTGGCCTCGGCCGCCAACAAGTGCGGCGCGGCCGGCGCCAACGTGATCTCGATGTCGCTGGGCGGCGGGCGCAAGAGCACGACCGAGCAGAAAGCGTTCGACTCCCTGTACGCGAAAGGCGTGCTGAGCGTCGCGGCGGCCGGCAACGACGGCAACCGCGTCGTGTCCTATCCGGCCGGCTATGCCAGCGTCGTGATGGTCGGCGCGCTCGACGAGAACAAGCAGTGGGCCGACTTCTCGCAGTACAACAGCAAGGTCGAACTGTCCGGCCCGGGCGTGAGCGTGCTCTCGACCGTGCCGACTGGCGCCGGCATTGACGCCGCCCTGGCCGTGGGCGGCACCGGCTACGCCGCCGGCGCGATGGAAGGCTCGCCTTTGAAGACGGCGACCGCGCCGCTGGCCGACTTCGGCCTCGGCGACAAGGTCAACACGGCCGTCTCGGGCAAGGTCTGCCTGATCCAGCGCGGCACGATCGACTTCGCGGTCAAGGTGCAGAACTGCCAGAGCAGCGGCGGCGTCGGCGCGGTCATCTACAACAACGTGGCCGGCGCCTTCGGCGGCACCCTCGGCACCACCGTGACCGGCATCCCGTCGGTCACGGCCTCGGACACCGACGGCGCGGCGATGAAGGCCAAACTGGGCCAGAGCGCCACCGTGACCGTCAAGGCCAGCAACTACGCCTATTACGACGGTACCTCGATGGCGACTCCGCACGTCTCGGCCGTTGCCGCGCTGGTGTGGAGCTACTTCCCGACCTGTACCGCGGCCCAGATGCGCACTTCGCTGGACAACAGCGCGCTCGACCTGGGCACGGCCGGCCGCGACACCAAGTACGGCTATGGACTGGTGCAGGCCAAGGCGGCCTACGACCGTATCAAGTCGCTGGGCTGCGGTAAATAATCGGCTCGCCCGAAGCGATACAAGGAAGGACGCTTCGGCGTCCTTTTTTCTTGTCGCCGGCATGGTATAAACGGGTTCACGCATCGATCCCGACCACGAGGACTGCCTGATGATCACCCTTTTTCACTGCGTCGCCGCGCGTTCCTTCCGGCCCCTCTGGGCGCTGGAAGAACTGGAGCTCGCGTATGAATTGAAGATGCTGCCGTTCCCGCCGCGCGCGCTGGACCGCAGCTACCTGAGCGTCAACCCGCTGGGCACCGTACCGGGATTCTTCGACGGCGAGCTTCGCATGACGGAGTCCAGCGCGATCTGCCAGTACCTGGCTGCGTGTTATGGCGAGGGCCGTTTCGACGTGGCGCCAGGCGAGCCGGAATACGGCGCCTACCTGAACTGGCTGCATTTCGGCGAGGCAACGCTGACCTTCCCGCAGACGCTGATCCTGCGCTACGGACGCTTCGAGGCGCCTGAACGCCGTGCGCCACAGGTGGTGACCGACTACACGCGCTGGTTCCTGGGCCGGCTGCGCACGCTGGAGCCGGTCCTCGAGGGCCGTACATACCTCTGCGGCGAGCGCTTCACGATGGCCGACATCTCGGTCGGCTACGCGCTGCTGCTGGCGGACTATCTGGGCCTGGCGGACGAATTTGCGCCGGCGCTTGCGCGCTACCTGGCGCGCCTGAAGGAGCGCCCGGCGTTTCGCCGCGCGCAGGAAGCGGAAGCGGCGGCGGCCCGCGAGCAGGGCGTCAGTATGCTGCCGGCGCCGCTGACACTCCCGTAAGCCCGGCTCACTCCAGGTTTTCGTGGTGGCCGGTGGCACTACGCTTCCAGTATGCCGACACCCGCATAGCCTCTTTCGGCAGGGCCTTCTCGCGCACCAGCACCTCGCGCAGGCGCTTCATGGCCTGCGCCTCGCCGGCGGCCCAGGCGAAGCCGTCGCCAGGCGGCAGCGTCAATGCGCTCACGGCTTCGGCCAGCGCGTCGCCATCCTCGATCCAGTGCACCTCGGCCGCGCCGGCGAAGGGCAGGCGATCGCCCTCGGGCGCGGCGGCGACCACGATCGCGCGCGCGCTTGCCGGCAGTTCTTCCAGGCGCCGCCGCATCGCCGGCAGCGCGCTCAGGTCGCCCGCCAGCAGGTGCCAGTCGTAGTCGAGCGGGATGATCATCGAGCCGCGCGGGCCGCCGATGATGGCCCGGTCGCCCGGCTGCGCGCGGCGCGCCCAGTTCGCGCAAGCGCCGTCGCCGTGCAGCACGAATTCGATCGTCAGCTCGCGCGCTTGTGCGTCGAAGCGGCGCGGCGTATAGTCGCGCCGCACCTCCTCGCCATCCGCGCCCGCGAACATGAATTTCACGTGGTCGTCGAAGGAAAGCGAGAGGAAGCCGGCAAGCGAGTCGGCGTGGAAGGTGATGGCCTTGAAGTGGGCGCCGAACGGCTCCACGCGCGTGACGACGACTTCGCGCCGATGCAGTTCGTGGCGTACGCGCCGGATGGTCCTGCCATGAGCCTGTTCCATCATGGATCCTGAATTTGGTTGATAATGTCACCTATTATGAGAAAACCCGTTGATAAAGTCAACCAAAACCGTGTGCCCTCGGGGCAGGACGTGTTCGAGGCCATCCATTCCATCATGCACCTCTACCGTGCGCGCCAGATGCGCGCGCCCGCCGATGCCGATGCCGATGCGGAGCCCGCGCTGACCCACATGGAAGGCAAGGTGCTGGGCTTTTTTGCCCGCCATCCGGATGCGACGCTGAGCGACCTGGTCGCGCATTCGGGGCGCGACAAGGCCCAGCTGACGCGGCTGATCCGCGCGCTGCGCGACCGCGAATTACTGGAGGCGCGCGCCGACGAGGCGGACCGGCGCAGCACGCGCCTGCGTCTCTCCGCCGGCGGCGAAGCGCTGCACGCGCGCTGGCATCGGCACGGCGCGGCGGCGGCCGAGGAGGCGCTGGCGGGCGTGCCGGACGCCGAGCGCGCCAGCTTGCTGGCCTTGCTGGAACGGGTGCGCGCCAACCTCGACGCGACCGGCAAGGATTGAATCAGCGCGCCGGCGGGATACTGCGCAGGTAGGCCAGCAGGTCGCCGACCTGCTTCGCATCGCTCATGCCCCAGAAGCGCATCTTGGTGCCCGGAACCAGGTCGCCAGGCGAATCGAGGAAAGCGGCCAGGGTCTTGTCGTTCCAGACTATGCCCGACTTCACCATGGCCGGCGAATAGCGGAAATCCGGCGTGCTGCCGGCGCGGCGGCCGATCACGGCGTTGAGTTGCGGGCCGAAGCCGGCGCGCGCCGAGGGGCCGACGGCATGGCACGACGCGCAGCGCGAGGCGAACAGGCGCTGGCCGTTGGCCAGGTCGGCGGCGCTCGCGGCGAAGGGCGCGCAGACGAGCAGGAAGAGGGCGATGGTGTTCATGACGCGTCGTCGGGCGGCAGGGGGCGCGCACCGGACTGGGATGCTGGCGCCCAGGCGCGCAGGAAGGTCGCAACGGCGAACTGGGCGTCCTGTTCGACCTGGCCAGGGCCCGGTCCCGCGCCCTGGTCGAATAACACGCGCTCGAACCAGGGCGCTTCCAGCAGGGCCTTGAATTGCTGCGCGGCGCGGTGCGCATCGCCGCGCTGCAGGCTGCCTGCATCCATCTGCGCGCGCAGGCAGGCGGCCAGCGCGGCATTGATACGGGCCGCGCCCAGGTCGTGCCAGCGCGGGTCGAGCTCGATGCGGCCGGCCGCGGCCACCAGCACGCGGCGCAATGTGCACACGGGCGCGGACAGCGCAAAGGACAGGTAGGCGTCGGCGAAGCGCTCGAGCGTCACGCCGATGTCCGCGTCGTGCGCGGCAAGCGCCGCCTGCACGGCGCCGACGCCGCGCTCCGTGGCTTCCTCGACCAGCGCAGTGAGCAGCGCTTCCTTCGAGGGGAAGTAGCCGTACACGGTGGTCTTGGAAAAGCCGGTGCGCGTACCGATGTCGGACATCGCGCTGCGCTCGTAGCCCGACTCATGGAAGACCTCGGCGGCCGCGGCCAGGATGGCGCTGCGCCGCGCTTCGGTTTTCTTCATCGCGTCCTTACTGGACGCGCGTGACGCGCGCCGTGCTGTTGTGGCCGACGATCTGCAGGAAGTAGGCGCCCAGCAGGCCGCGCGAGACTTGCGCCTTCGGGTTGGTCAGCGTGGGGAGGACGGCGTCGCCGTCGACGACGCGCCATACCTGGCCGTTGGCCAGGCTGATGCGGGAGCCGACAGACCAGCCGTCGATCTTGCCGGCCACCGTGCTGTGGATGGTCTCGGCCTGCACTTCCTTCTTCTGCACGGCGGGCCGCAGGCCGAAGCTTTGCTCCGGGGTGGCGGCGACGGCGGGTGCAGCGGCGGGTGCGACAGCGGTTGCGGCAGCCGGTGACGCGGCGACGCGCGCGGCGCCGACCGGCATCGCGTCGTAGCAGGCGAGGCGGCTGGCGGCGTCGGGAAAGGCGCGGCACTTCAGGACGGCGGCGTCGTCGGCCAGGGCGGAAAGGGGCAGCAACAACAGCAGGGACAGGGCTTGTTTCATCGGCTGGTTCCGGAAAAGGACGTACCGGGCCGGGACGGCGCGGCTGCGCCGATTATACCCATGTCCCGGTTCGCATCTTTCCCTGTGCTCAGGCCGCCATCGCCGGCACGGCCGCCAGCTGCCGGTTCACGGCCGAGAGCACGGCCTTGAACGAGGCGGTGACGATGTTGCTGTCGATACCGGCGCCGAACAGGGTCGGGCCGTTCCCCACGCGCAGTTCGACATAGCAGGCCGCCCGCGCATTCGCGCCCGAGCCGATCGCGTGCTCGTGGTAGTCCATCAGGCGCACGTCGAGACCGAGCGCATTCACGAAGGCGTCGATCGGACCGTTGCCGCTGCCGCGCAGGGCGCGCTGTACTTTGCCGTCGATGGCGCTGACTTCGACCTGCACCGGTTCGCCGGCCGCCGTGTTTTCGCTCATGCGGTGCGAGACATAGCGGTACGGTGCTTCCTGTTCCAGGTACTCGCGCGCAAACAGGGCGTGGATGTCGCCGGCGGCGATTTCGCGGCCGCTGCTGTCGGCCAGCCGCTGCACCACGCGCGAGAATTCGATCTGCAGGCGCCGCGGCAGCTGCAGGCCGTATTCCTGCTCCAGCAGGTAGGCCATGCCGCCCTTGCCGGACTGGCTGTTCACGCGGATCACGGCGTCGTAGCTGCGTCCGAGGTCGGCCGGGTCGATCGGCAAATAAGGCACTTCCCAGATGCCGTCCTTCGGCTGCACGGCAAAACCCTTCTTGATTGCGTCCTGGTGCGAGCCGGAGAAGGCGGTGAACACCAGGTCGCCCGCATACGGATGGCGCGGATGCACCGGCAGCTGGTTGCACTCCTCGACCACCTGGCGCACGCTGTCGATGTCGGAGAAGTCCAGGCCGGGGTGCACGCCCTGGGTGTAGAGGTTCAAGGCCAGGGTCACCAGGTCGACGTTGCCGGTGCGCTCGCCGTTCCCGAACAGGCAGCCTTCGACGCGGTCGGCGCCGGCCAGCACGGCCAGTTCGGCCGCCGCCACCGCGGTGCCGCGGTCGTTGTGCGGGTGGACGCTGATGACGAGGGAGTCGCGCCGCTCCAGATGGCGGCACATCCATTCGATCTGGTCGGCGTAGACGTTGGGCGTGCTCGCTTCGACGGTCGAAGGCAGGTTGACGATCATCGGATTGGCTGGCGTCGGCTGCCAGGCGGCGCTGACGGCGTCGACGATGCGCTTCGAAAATTCCAGCTCGGTGGTCGAGAAGGATTCGGGCGAGTATTCCAGGCCCCATTGCGTCTGCGGGTGCTGCGCCACCAGTTCCTTGATCAGGCGCGTGCCGTTCACGGCGATCTGCACGATCTCTTCCTGTTCCATGCCGAACACCACACGGCGGAACACGGGCGCCACCGAGTTGTAGATGTGGACGATGGCGCGCTTCGCGCCGGCCGCCGACTCGACGGTGCGGCGAATCAGCTCGTCGCGTGCCTGGGTCAGGACGATGATGGTGACGTCCTCGGGAATGCGGTCTTCCTCGACCAGCATGCGCACGAAATCGAAGTCGGTCTGGGAGGCGGACGGGAAGCCGACCTCGATTTCCTTCACGCCGATCTTGACCAGCATCTCGAAGAAGCGCAGCTTCTTCTCCGGGCTCATCGGCTCGATCAGGGCCTGGTTACCGTCGCGCAGGTCGGTGCTCATCCAGATCGGCGGATGGGTGATGGTCTTGCCGGGCCACTGGCGATTCTCAAGCGCGACGGCGGGGAAAGGACGGTATTTGGCGGATGGGTTGTTCAACATGTTCGTACTCCTGCTAAGTCTTTGGATGCCGGGATCGGCGCGGGAGTGGCGAGAGGCTGCCGGACGGGCCACGAGACGCTAGGCCCGGCAACCGATCGGTAGTTTTAGCAGTAGACGAACGTAGGCACGAGCTGCGATCGGCAGCGAGTGGAACAAGGAGATGGAGTGCTGGAATTCGAACATCGGTGCAAACTTCCTGTGACTACTTTGAACACCGGCAGGGCCGGAACGCGAGGGGAAATCAGGCGCGTAGTAGTAGCGCTAGCGATAGGACGCTGGCGTTTGGCAGGACAGTCGACAGATGCAGTTGGGAGGTCATTGACTTGACTCTAGCCGCGAAGCTGCAAGCCTGTCAAGCGTTTGTTGTGCAGCGCATCACGGTTGCTGTGGTTGGGTCAGAAAGATCCAGGCGACGGCAATCACTACTGTGCCGGTGGCCGTGATGCAGGTCCAGGTATAGAACCAGGCCGACAGCAGTGTCGCCTGCAGGGCCCGCTCGACGAGGAAGCCGAGCGCGAAATCGAGCACGGTGAGGAAGGACCAGCGGCGCATGTAGACCGGCAGGTACTTGCTCATGCGGCGGTTGTGCTGGGTCGCGGCATGGCGTTCGATGGCCGTGCGTGCGCCGCCGACGTCCTGGAACAGCCAGTCGAAAAAGATGAAGCGGTAGAGCAGGGTGCGAAAGCGCAGCTCGGCGCCGGCGCCGCCTGGGTGCTGGGTCGTCATGGAACTCCTTCGGGCGGCGCATTGTGTACCTGTGGCGCCGCATGCTTCGCTCCAGTATGCCGGAAGCCGCCGCGGCGCCGCGCACGGACCCGCTGGGCAAAGCGGCCGCATCCGGCTAGGATGCTGCCTTTGCCCTCGTCATTCGCTTCATGTCCAACGCTTCTCAAGCCACGCTGCGCCCCGTCCGTGCCGCCGATCTCGACGCGGTCCTGCAAGTGCAGGCGACCTGCTATCCGCCGGCGATGCAGGAGCCGGCAACGGTCGTGGCGGCGCGCATCGAACAGGCCGGCGACACCTCCTTTGTCGCGGTGCACCAGAATGGTGCAATTCTGGCCTATGTGTTTGCCTATCGCAGCCGCCTCGGCGCGGTGACGCCGCTGGATGCGCACTTCGAGGTCGACCCGCAAGGCAACGCGCTTTACCTGCACGACCTGGCGGTGGCGCCCGAAGCCGCAGGCCTCGGCCTGGCCCGCAGGCTGGCGGCGCAGCTGCTGGCGCAGGCGCGCGACGCGCGGCTGGACTGGTGCGCCCTGGTCTCGGTGCAGGACTCGCGCGGCTTCTGGGAGCGGCTCGGCTACCGCGCCGCCGGGTGCAATACGCACGCTGCGCGCTCTGCGCTGGCCACCTATCCGGCGCCGGCCCTGTACATGACGCGTCCTGCTCATCCTTGATATCATGCCCCTTTTGGCGCCGCCCGTTCAGCGCGCTACGTCACATCTAGAGGATTGCATGAAGAAGACCCTGGTAGCGGCAGCGCTACTTTCCGCATCGAGCCTGGCACTGGCCCAGGAAGTCGTGAAGATCGGCCACTCGGCCGCCGTGACCGGTCCGGTCGCGTATTTCGGAAAGGACACCGAAAACGGCGCGCGCATGGCGATCGAAGCCCTGAACGCGCGCGGCGTCAGCATCAAGGGCAAGAAGGTCCGCTTCGAGCTGGTGGCCGAGGACGACGGCGGCGATCCAAAGCAGGCGACCAGCGTCGCCCAAAAGCTGGTCGATGCGCGCGTCAACGGCGTGGTCGGCCACGAAACCTCCGGCACCACGATTCCGGCCTCGAAGATCTATCACCAGGCCGGCATCCCGCAGATTTCGCCTTCGAGCACCAGTCCGAAATACACCCAGCAAGGCTTCAATACGGCCTTCCGTGTGGTCGCCAACGACATCCAGCTCGGCCGCGCCCTCGGCCACTACGCCGTGAAGGACATGGGCGCAAAACGCGTCGCCGTGATCGACGACCGCACCGCCTACGGCCAGGGCCTGGCCACCGAATTCGGCAAGAGCCTGCAGCAGCAGGGCGCGCAAGTGGTGGCGCGCGAGTTCACGCACGACAAGGCAACCGACTTCAATGCGATTCTGACCAAGATCCGCGCGACCAAGCCGGACCTGGTCTTCTTCGGCGGCATGAGCGCCGTGGCCGGCCCGATGCTGCGCCAGATGAAGCAGCTCGGCCTGAACGTCAAGATGATGGGCGGCGACGGCATCTGCTCGGACGAGATCCACAAGCTCTCCGGCGGCGCCATGCTTGATAACCAGGTGTTCTGCGCCGAGGCGGGCGGTGTCGATGCGGCAGGCCGTGCAGGCCTGGATAAATTCCGTGCCGATTACAAGAAGCGCTTCGGCATCGACGTCCAGATCAACGCACCGTATGCCTACGACGCCGTGATGACGATGGCCGAAGCGATGAGCAAGGCCGGCTCGACGGCGCCGGCGCAGTACCTGCCGGTGCTGGCGAAAATCCAGTACAAGGGCGTGACGGGTCCGATCGCCTTCGACGCGCGCGGCGACATCCGCGACGGCACCATCACCCTCTACACCTTCAAGGGCGGGCGTCGCACGGTGCTGGCCGTCACCAAGTAATCACCGTATCTCACTGCGCCAAGGCATCCAGCAGCGCCAGGGCGATCCTGGCCTGCTCGGACTGCGCCATGTCCGTGTTGTTCAGCAGGACCACCGCGCGCCCATCCTCGGGCGCGTAAGCCAGCAAGCTCTTGTAGCCGCCCATCACACCGCTTTCCCATGCCAGGGTGGCGTTCCCTACCTGCTTCACGCGTCCACCCAGCGCATACTCTTCCGGTGCATGCTGCACGGTCATCAGTTCGCGCCGCGAGGCGGCGCTCAGCAAACGTTCACTGTAGACCAGGTCGGCAATCTTCACGAGGTCCTGCGCGCTGCTGTAGACGGTGCCGGCGGCGCCGGCCATCGGCGGCGCGGCCGGCATCTTGCGCGCCGCCCGCTCGCTGCCGTAGGCCAGGGCCAGGCGCGGCGTGCCGGCCGGGTCCAGGCTGGCAAAGCCGGTCTGGCGCGCGCCCGCCGGCTCGAGCACCAGGCGCACGACCGCACGCGTGAAGGGCTCTCCGGTGACGCGCTCGACGATGCCGGCAACGATCACCCAATTGGTCGACGAATAGTCGAAGCGCGTGCCCGGCGCGAAGAGAAGCGGCCCGCTGCCGAAGCGCAGGGCCGCTTCCCGGGCCGGGATCATCAGGCGTTCGAGGCCGGGGTCGCGCTTGAGCGCCAGCGTCAGCCCGCGCTCGATGCCGCTCGTGTTCGACAGCAGGTGGCGCAGGGTCACCGCGCGGCTGGCCGCAGGCAGTTCCGGCAGCCAGGTGGTAATGGGCTGGTCGAGGTCCAGCTTGCCCTGTTCGGCCAGGCGCAGCACCGTCACCGCCGTGATCCACTTCGAGACCGAGCCGACCATGAAGGGCGTGTCCGCGGCGAAGGCGGCCGGCGTCTCGAATTGCGCCTGGCCCCAGGTCTTGACGACCGGCGCGTCGGCCCGGCTGGCACGTACCAGCACGACGCCGTTATAGCCGGCCGGAACGTGGGTGTCGAGGATACTGGCCGTCGGCTTCCCGGCAGGCAGCCCGGCGCAGGCGGAGAGGGCGGCCAGCAGGGCGAGTGAGAGGCAACGACGGCGCAGCGGCGCACAGGAAAGGCGGGACATGGGCATCCTCAATATTTTGGCAGGCAACAGAGTAGCGTAAATATCTTGCCAAGGCTGCAAGCTGCCGACGCCTGTTGCTGATTTGCAGCGTTTTCACGGTGCGCGTCCTTGACCCGCCGAAACGGGCCACAGTGGCGCTACACTGGCGGCAGCGCATGCGTCCAGCATGGACGGCAGGCGCCCACATCGCTGGAGGACAGGCAGGATGAAGAAACCGCAGGCATCGATCGATGGACCGGCCTCCGCCAAGGCCGCGGAGGTCGATCCGGCGCAGCTGCAGAACCTGTGGACCCTGGTCGACAACCTGGACGCGCTGTTCTACGTGAAGGACCGGAAAGGGCGCTACCTGTTCGCGAACAAGGCGCTGGCCGCGGCCTTCGGCACCGATCCGGCCAGCGTGGTCGGCCAGACCGATGCGCCTTTCGTGGACGTGGCCGCCTCCGATATTGCCGCCACCGACCGCCAGGCACTCGACAGCGGCGAGAAGGTCGACGCCGAGGAACTGGTGTGCATGCGCGATGGCAGCTGCCGCAGCTTTCGCACCGTGAAGATTCCCCTGTTCGACGCCCGCGGCCGCGTGCGCGGGCTGTGCGGCATCTCGACCGACGTCACCGACCAGCGCCGCGCCGTGGACCAGCTCATCGAGCGCAACGACCTGCTCAACACCATCCTGTCGAACGTCGATGCCGCCATCTACCTGAAGGACCAGCAGGGCCGCTACATGTACGCGAACGGCCCGGTTCTGGCCCTGTATGCGCGCGAGCTGTCCGACCTGATCGGGCGCACCGACCGCGAGCTGATGCCGCCCGAGATCGCCGCGCGGGTGGTCGAATATGATGCCCAGGTGTTCGCCGGCGAAGGGGACGAAGTGCGCGAGGAGACCATCATCGGCGCCGACGGCTGCAAGCACCATTTCCGGTCGCGCAAGGTAGCGCTGCAGCTGCCCGGACATCCGGTCTGCCTGATCGGGTTCTCGACCGAGATCACCGAGCTGCGCGGCCTGCGCACCCGGCTCGAGCACGAACGCATCACCGATTCGCTCACGGGCCTGGCCAACCGCGGCATGTTCGAGTCTTCGCTCGAGGAGCAGCTGGTGATGGCGGCGCTGCACGGCACCCGGCTGGCCGTCGTGATCATCGACTTCGACGGCTTCAAGTACATCAACAACAATTACGGCCAGGGCATCGGCGACCAGCTGATCCAGCTGGTCGGCCAGCGCCTGCAGCAGTGCAACGTGGCGCTGGGCAGCCTGGCGCGCCTGTCGGGCGACGAATTCGCCTTTACCCTGCCGCGCGCCGCCACGATCGAGGAAGTGGCGCGCCAGCTGGAGCAGATCCGGGCCTTCCTGGCCCAGCCCTATACGCTGCTGCGCCAGCCCCTGCACCTGACCTTCAGCGCCGGCATCAGCCTGTCGAACGCCAGCCAGTACGGCGCGGCCGAGCTGCTCGGGCGCGCCGAGGCGGCCATGTATTCGGCCAAGGACAACGGGCGCGACCAGTACCGCTTCTATTCGCCCGAACTCGGGACGACGGTGGCGCGCCGGGTCGAACTCGAACGCGATTTGCGCGCCGCCATGGGCACGAGCGAATTCGCGCTGCATTACCAGCCGAAGATGCGGCGAGACGGCAGCATCGCCGGCTTCGAAGCCCTGATCCGCTGGAACCGGCCCGGCGTCGGCCTGGTCGCCCCCGACAACTTCATCCCGCTGGCCGAACAGCTGGGGCTCCTGCTGCACCTGGGGCGCTGGGTGATCGAGCAGGCCTGTCGCCAGATCGCGGCCTGGCGCGATGCCGGCCTGGGCACGATCCCGATCGCGGTGAACCTCTCGACCAGCCAGCTGACCAGCGCCACGCTGCCCGACTATGTGTTCGACCTGATGCGCGAGCACGGCATCGATCCCGGCTGCCTGGAAATGGAGTTGACCGAATCGATGATGATGTCCGATCCGGATCTGGCCATTGCCATTCTCAACCGCTTGCGCGATGGCGGCGTGGCGCTGTCGATCGACGACTTCGGCACCGGCTTCTCGTCGATGTCCTACCTGCGCCAGCTGCCGGTGAACTACCTGAAGCTGGACCGCTCGTTCGTGCGCAACGTCGCCAGCGACACCAAGGACGCGGACCTGTGCGCGGGCATCATGGCCCTGGCTCACAAGCTCGACATGCACGTGGTGGCCGAGGGTGTCGAGACGCTCGAGCAGCACGAGAAGCTGGCCGCCTGCGATTGCGACCTGTTCCAGGGCTTCCTGTTCAGCCACCCGATGCCGGCGGCGATGGCGACCGAGTTCCTGCGGTCTCGCCACTGAGCGCCACTAGGCCGTCACCTTGGCTCCAGGAGCTGGTTGAGGAAGTCGACCGCTTCGACGGCGCCCATCTTCGCCGCCGCCTCGCGGATCGGAATGCCCGCCGCGTCCACCGACCGCGGGTCGGCGCCATGCCCGATCAGCTGGCGCATCATCTCGACGCGGTTGAACATGGCCGCGATCGTCAAGGCGGTCTTGCCGTTCGGGCCGGCCGCGTCGACCGCCGCCCCGTGTTCGAGCAGCAGGGCCGCCACGGCGGCATCGCCCTTGAAGGCGGCGCCCGCGAGCGGAGTCTGGCCGGCGTCGTTCAGCAGTTCCGGATCGGCGCCGTGCTCGAGCAGCACGCGCGCCGTCTCCAGGTGGCCGTGGTAGCAGGCCAGCATCAAGAGGCTGTCCCCGCGCTCGTTGCGCAGGTTCGCGGGCAGGCCCTGGGCCAGCAGGTCGGCCAGCGGCGCCGTTTCGCCCGTGCGGGCATACTGGAACACCCTGCGGGCGAAGTCGAGGGTGTCGTCATCAAGTTGCATCACATCTCCTTCAACGCTGTACCACGGCGGCTTGCGGCCGCAACATCGGATACGGATTGATCGCCCCATCCATCTCGTAGATCCCGTAATGGAGGTGCGGCGGCGTCCCTTTCGCATTCCCCGTCGTTCCCACGTAGCCCAGGATGGTCCCGGGCCGTACGCGCTGGCCCTTGTCGATATCGGCATAGCGGTCCAGGTGCGCATAATAATGCCGCTGGCCGCCCGGCCCCAGGACCCAGACCACCTGTCCGCCGAGCCGGTTGGTCCCCACGCGCAGGACGATCCCTTCGGTCGCGGCCAGCACCGCCGTACCCCGTTTCGCGAAAATGTCGATGCCCTCGTGCCTGCGGCCTTCGCTGCGCGCGCCATGCCAGGTATCGCGCAACTGGCGCGGCGCGACGCCGCGCACCGGCACCGGCAGTGAGGCCGGCACCGGCATCGCCGCCAGCCGCATCGCGTACAGCATCTGCCTGACGTACGGGCCGAGCAGCGCATAGCCGCCCAGCAGCAGGGCGGCGAGGAGGGCGCTGCGGATCAGGATGCGCATGGGAGCCTCGGAGATCGGCGCGGACGCCGGACGTCACGATGCGAACGCCCGCAGCTCAAACGGGACGTTCGCCGGAATGCAGGCGCCCCTCGGGAGCGCGCTGCGCGGGTTTATTGTTCCTTGCCCATCACGTCCTGGTCCAGGCTGTGGCCGAGGCCACCCTGCGCGTTTGCGCTGCCTGATCCGCTCTGCTTGTTGCCGCTCTGGCTGCCGCCCTGGCGGCTTTGATTGTCCTGGCTGCCTTGCTGCCGGCCGCGATTCGAACGGGTGCCGCGGCCGAGGGCCGGCGTGGTGTCGCCGTCGTCGGCATCGTCAAGCTCCGCGGACTGGCGGTTGCCGGCGCGGTTGCCGCTGTCGGAGCTGGATGGCATGCCGATGCCGCCGTCGCGCGTGCCCGTGTTCAGGTTGCCCGTCGTGCCCGTGATGCCGGCGCTGCTCGTGCCCACGCCGGTCAGTTCATCGTAGTTGCGGCCCTTCGTGCCCTTGCCCTTGTTCTCTGCCATGGCTGCCTCCTGCTTGTCGGTGAATGGTTCCTTGATGGTAACCCCGCACTGTGGAGCGACAATAGGCGCATGGGAGGGGGGCTTGTAGGAGGAGTCGGACGCGATCTCATCCTTATCATGGCGCGCACGATTGAGCGAAGCGGGCTTGCGTTGTGGTCCCCGATGCTTTACTCGACCGCCTGGGCATTGCATACTGCTTGCTCTTATGACCATCTTTCCGGAGAAATTCGATGTCGTACATGTTGCTGATCCACGAAGCCGTCGGCCAGCGCGCCACCCGCACGGAAGAGGAAGGGCGCGCACTCTACGACCGCATGCTGCGCTTCGGCGACACGCTGCGCGAGGAGGGCGTGCTGCTGGGCGCGCAATCGCTGGCGCCGCAGAGCCGTGCGACCCGGGTGCAGGTGGCCGGCGGCAAGACCAGCGCCGTCGACGGCCCTTTTGCCGAGGCCAAGGAGATGATTGGCGGCTTCTTTCACGTCGACGTCGCCACCCACGAGGAAGCCGTGGCCCTGGCCGCGCGCTGCCCGGCGGCCGAATGGGCGACGGTCGAGGTGCGGGCACTGGCACCCTGTTACGAGTCCTGAATAACTATTTTTGCGCGGCGTGTCGAATTCGGGCCGCCCCCTTCGTCGTGTGCATGTAGACGGTAGAAACGCGGCAGGGGCCGCGTTCCGTTCCTCGAGGAGACCAGCATGCGTTACATGATCATCGTCAAAGCCACCCCCGAGTCCGAAGCCGGCTGCATGCCGGGCGAAGACCTGCTCGCCGCCATGGCCGACTACCACGGCGAACTGGCCCGCGCAGGCGTCCTGCTCGACGCCAACGGCCTGCACCCGAGCAGCCAGGGCTGGCGCATCCGCTACCAGGGCAAGGAGCGCAGCGTGATCGACGGCCCCTTCACGGAGTCGAAGGAAATGATCGCGGGCTATTCCATGATCAGCGTGCGCAGCCCGGAAGAGGCGCTGGAGTGGGCGCGCCGCTTCCCGAATCCGCGCGGCGAGGGGCTCGACGCCGAAATCGAGGTGCGCCGCGTCTTCGAGCTCGAGGACTTCCCGCAAACCGAGACCCTGGAACGCTTCCGCGAGCTGGAAGCCGGTTCCGTGGTCCAGCCGCAGTCCGCGGCCTGAGGAGCGACCCATGACGACCATCCTGCTGCTGCTTGCGACCCTGGCCGCGATTGCCGCGTTCGCGGCCTGGCGCCGTCCGGACACCTTCCGGATCGAGCGCAGCCTGCACATCGACGCGCCGCCGGAGCGGATCGAGGCCCTGATCGGCGACCTGCGCCGTTTCAATACCTGGAACCCATTCGCCAAGGGAAAAACCTTGACGCTGAGCTACAGCGGCCCGCAGCAGGGAGCCGGCGCCGCCTACGAATTCGCCGGACCCGGCGCTGCCGGGCGCGGCCGGCTGGCGATCGTCGATGCCGTGCCGGGCAAGGTGACGATGCAGCTGAGCATGGCGGCGCCGATCCGCTGCGAGAACACCATCGACTTCCTGCTCGCGCCGGGTGTGCAGGGCACCGGAGTCACCTGGGTCATGTACGGACGCAGCTCCTTCGTCGCCAAACTCATGGGTTTGCTGTTCGATTCCGATTGCATGTGCGGCCGCGAGTTCGAAGCCGGGCTTGCGGCCCTCAAGGAGCAGGCCGAAGCGGCCTCTTCGGCCAAAGCGGCCTGAAACAACAACGGATAAGGATCACGCCATGCACAAACAGATTTTCGTCAACCTGCCCGTCAAAGACCTGGCGCGCAGCCGCGCCTTCTTTTCCAGCCTCGGCTTCGGGTTCAATCCGCAGTTCAGCAACGAGGACGCGGCCTGCATGATCATCGGCGAGAACATCTTCGCCATGCTGCTGGTCGAACGTTTCTTCAAGGGCTTTACCAGCAAGCCGATCGCCGACGCGCGCGAAGTGACCGAGGTGCTGACCTGCCTGTCCTGCGAGAGCCGGGAGGAAGTCGACGCCCTGGTGGCCAAGGCGCTGGCGGCGGGCGGCCGGGCGCCGAACCCGAAGCAGGACCACGGCTTCATGTACGGGCACGGCTTCGAGGACCTGGACGGGCACGTGTGGGAGCTGTCGTGGATGAATCCCGCCGCGTTACCGCCTCACGCCTGATGCGCGGCGCGGTCGACCAGGCGATCGGCGCGGTCTGGCGCATCGAGTCCGCCAAGATCGTGGCCGGCGTCGCACGCCTGGTACGCGACATCGGCCTGGCCGAGGAGCTGGCCGGCGACGCGCTGGTGGCCGCGCTCGAGCACTGGCCGGCGTCCGGCATTCCCGACAACCCGGGCGCCTGGCTGATGCGCACGGCGAAGAACGCCGCGCTCGATTATCTGCGGCGCGAAAAGTCTTACCAGGAAAAATGCGCGCAGATCGGCCAGGACCTGGAAGCGCTGGAGGCGCACATCGTGCCGGATTTTGTGGATGAACTTGATGCGGCCCGCAACGATCCGATCCAGGACGACCTGCTGCGCCTGATCTTCACGGCCTGCCACCCGGTGCTCAGTACCGAAGCGCGGGTGGCGCTGACCCTGAAACTGCTGGGTGGCCTGAGCACCGGAGAGATCGCGCGCGCCTTCCTCGTGCCGGAACCGACCATCGCCCAGCGCATCGTGCGCGCCAAGCGCAGCCTGGGCCAGGCGCGGGTACCGTTCGAGCTGCCGCCGGCAGCCGAACTGGCGGACCGGCTCGGCTCGGTGCTCGAGGTGGTCTACCTAATCTTCAACGAAGGCTACACGGCCACCAGCGGCGGCGACTGGATGCGCCCGGCCCTGATGGACGAAGCCCTGCGCCTGGGCCGCATGCTGGCCCTGCTCGCGCCGCGCGAGCCCGAGGCCCAGGGCCTGGCGGCGCTGATGGAACTGCAGGCCTCGCGCGCCGCGGCGCGGGTCGACCGCGAGGGCAGGCCGGTGCTGCTGCTGGACCAGGACCGCCTGCGCTGGGACCGCATCCTGATCCGGCGCGGCCTGGCGGCGCTGGCCCGCGCCGAGCTGCTCGGACCGCCGGGACCCTACACGCTGCAGGCCGCGATCGCCGCCTGCCATGCGCGGGCGCGCACTGCGGCGGATACGGACTGGTCGCGCATCGCGGCGCTGTACGGGGAGCTGGCGCGGGTCAGTCCCTCGCCGGTGGTCGAGCTCAATCGCGCGGTGGCGGTCGGGATGGCCGAGGGGCCGGCGGCGGGCCTGGCGCTGGTCGACGCGCTGGCGGGCGATCCGGCGCTGGCGCGCTACCAGTGGCTGCCAGCGGTGAGGGGGGATTTGCTTGAAAAGCTGGGACGACGCGCCGAGGCGAGTGCGGAGTTCCTGCGCGCGGCCGGGATGGCGTCGAATGCGCGCGAAAAGGCCTTGCTTGAAGAGCGGGCACGAGCGAACGCCGAAAACTGAGACGAAGTGTCTCGGCGCTGAACGCGTGGGCGGACAAGCCGCCCACCTTACGCCTCACTGCGCCGTACGCTCACCCACCGGCATCAATGCCCGTGCTGCTTCTCGTACTCGTCCGCTTCCGCCTTGGTCGCGTGCACGATACCGTCCGGATGCTCGGGCGGCGTGTACAGGGTATACAGGCGCATCGGCTCGGTCTTCGAGGTATTGATGACGTTGTGCTCGGTGCCGGCCGGGATCACGACGGCGACGCCGTCCTCCAGCCTGTGTTCCTCGCCGTCCAGGATGGCCACGCCTTCGCCCGCTTCGACGCGGATGAACTGGTCATGTCCTTCGTGGTGTTCGAGGCCGATTTCCTCGCCGGCCTGCAGGGTCATGATGACCAGCTGGCTGCGCTGGGTGGTGTACAGGACTTCGCGGAAGTTGTTGCCCGCGAGGGTTTTTTGTTCAATGTTGATGCTGTAGCCCGACATATTCTTCTCCTATTCGATGCGGCGCCCGCTCGACAATGGGAGGGCGCCGGGTGGAGTTGATTGTATAGCACGGGCTCAAAAGCTGCCGGCGGCGCCTGCTCAGCGCTTCCAGCCGCGCTCGCGCGCCACGCGTTCGGCGGCCGCGTTCATGGTCTCGCCGGCGATGCGGTCGTCGATCGCGTCCAGCACGGCTTCCGGCATGCTGCTGGAGGCCTGGCGGTAGGCGCCGCTTGCCGTCACCGCTTCGCTCAGCACCGGGATGTGCCAGCTCTCGCCGCTGCGGCAGGCCAGGCCGGCGCTGGCGCCGACGCTGAAGCTGCGGCAGTAGCCGCCGTCGCGGGTGGCGAAGCTGACGCCGATGCGCACCGGGCTGTTCGGCGCCGGATCGCTCGCCAGCTGGCGCGACAAGGCCCCCGCCAGCTGGCCGCGCGCAGCCAGGCGTCCGCTGGCGTCGGCACTGATATAGCCGGCGTCGCTGTCGGCGCCGCTGAACCACGCGCTGCCGGCCAGTACGCCGAGCACCAGGGTGGCGGCCAGCGCGGTCCAGCGCGGCCAGACGGCGGGGCGCGGCGCGCTCGGCGCCGCCGCGGTGCTGCGGGCGCGGGCGTTACGCGCGGCGTCGAGCGAGAGCACCTTGCCCGGCGCGTTGGTTGTCCCTGGCTGCAGGCGGCCGGGCACCGGTTCGTCGAGCACGCCCGCGAAGGCATCGAACACGTCCTTGCGCAGCGCGCGGTGGCGTTCGACAGCGGCGGCCAGGGCCGGATCGGCGCGCACGGCGCGCTCGACTTCGCTGCGCTGCGGTTCGTCCAGTTCGCCGTCGGCATAGGCCATCAGGATTTCGTCGGGGTAATTAGAGGTGCGGTTCATGATGCGGCTCTTTCTTCGGACAACAGTTTCTGCAGGGCCTCACGGGCGCGGGCCAGGCGGCTGGTAAGCGTGCCCATCGGGATCTCGAGCACCGCGGCAGCTTCCTTATAGGGCAGGCCATCGACCAGCACCAGGCCGATGACCATCCGGTGCTCCTCGGACAGCAGGCTCATCGCTTTCTGCACGGCCAGGCGCTGGCTGTGGGCTTCGAGGCTGTCGTGCCCGACGTGCTCGCCTTCTTCCTCGGGAGCGAAGACGGCGTCGCGCCGGACGCGGCTGCGCACTTCATCGATCCAGGCATTGCGGATGATGCGGAACAGCCAGCTGTCGAGCCGGGTTCCTTCGGAATATTGCTCGCTATGGCCGAGCGCGCGCTCCATCGCGACCTGGACCAGGTCATCGGCGTCTTCCCGGTGGAAAGTGATCGAACGCGCAAAGCGTCGCATCCGGGGCAGCAGGGCGGCAAGTTCGTTGGCAAGCATGGGGTTTCTATGGTTCACATGAATAAAACGTCGGCGGCATGGATTTTATTCCATCCGTCGAACGTTTTTCATACAGAACACTTTCTATCCTTTATGATCGCGACCATGAACCGCCTTCGTTCCCTTGCCAGGCACCTGGCCTGCCTGCTGCTTCTGTGTGGCGCCGGCGCCGCCCAGGCCCAGTTGCGCCTGCCCGGCCTGAACCTGCCGCAGCCGCTCGGCGCGCCTGGGCTGGACGGTCTGGTGCGTCCCGCCGAGCGCCTCCTCGAGCGCACCGTGCCGGGAGACCTGCGCGGCCTGCGCCTCGACGCTATCAAGACCCTGCTGCTGCGCCACGGCGCCGTGCTGGAAGCCGATCCGCGCGGCGCGCCTGTCGTGCGGCGCGAGATCCTGGCCAATTCGCCGAGCGAGGCGGCCCTGCGCATGGCGGCCGGGCTGGGCTTCCAGGTCGTGCGTGAAGAACGCTTCGAGGAACTCGGCGAATCGCTGGTCGTGCTGCGCGTGCCGGACGACCTGCCCACGAGCGAGGCCCTGGCACGCCTGCGCGCGCTCGACCCGGGCGGCTCCTACGATTTCAACCATATCTATACCGGCAGCGCGGCGCTGCCCGTGGCCGGCGGCGCGCCCGGACAGGCGGCTAGCGGCAAGCCCGGCGGCAGCGGGGCGGTCGGCCTGGTCGACAGCGGCGTCGACGTCGCGCATCCGGTGTTCGAGGATGCCGCCATCGAATCCTTCGGCTGCGAAGGGACGCGCCACCCGGCGCCGCACGGCACGGCGGTGGCGGCCCTGCTGGTCGGGCGCTCCGAACGTTTCAGCGGCGCCGCCCCCGGCACGCGCCTGTTCGCGGCCGATATCTATTGCGACAGCCCGGCCGGCGGTTCGGCCGACAAGATCGCCGGCGCCCTCGGCTGGATGGCGCGTTCGCGCGTCGGCGTGGTCAACATCAGCCTGGTCGGGCCGCCCAACGCGACCCTCGAGCGGGTCGTGGCCGCGATGGTCGCGCGCGGGCACCTGCTGGTGGCGGCGGTCGGCAACGACGGTCCGGCCGCGCCGCCCCTGTATCCGGCCAGCTATCCGGGCGTGGTCGGCGTCAGCGGCGTCGACCGCCAGGGGCGGCCGCTGCCGGAAGCGGGGCGCGGTCCGCAAGTGATGTTCGCGGCGCCCGGCAGCCAGATGGTCAGCGCCGCCATCGGCTCGCCGCCGTACCGCCAGGTGCGCGGCACCTCCTTCGCGGCGCCGCTGGTGGCGGGCCTGCTCTCGAAGTCGCTGCCCCAGCCGGACCGCGCCGGCGCCGCGCGCGCCATCGCCGCGCTGGCTACACAGGCCGTACGCGAGGCCGATACGGTCAGCAATGCGACCGGTCATGGGGTGGTCGGTTCCGGCTTGCGCGTCGATCCGGCGCGCTTCCGCTAAAAAAAAGGCGCTGTTCGCATTAAATGTGGAAATCATCGGAAGCCCGGACCCATCGCCATTTGCAGCAGCCTGGCCGGGGTCTTGATCCGGCCTTCATCGAGCGCCCAGCGCCAGCCGAGGTAATGGGTCAGGTAACGGCTGGCGACACCCCGGAATGGCTGGAGCCAGCCACGCAGGCGGCTGTGATAGGCGTTGACGTTCTGGACGTGGATCGCACCGCGCACCCGCACGCCTCCTTGCAGGTTGACCGCTTCGTGCGTGATGCCCGCTTCTCGTGCGAAATGGCGATACGCTGCATGGCCGTCGGTGACCAGCAGCACGTCCGGCTCCAGCCGTGATTTCAGGTGTTCGTGCAGCTGCTGCCGCGTCACCGGTCCTTTGCCCGGTATCCAGTCGAGCGTCTGGCCGCTGCGGTCGCGGGCGACCAGGATGCACACCTGCTCGCTCGAGATGCCGCGCTTCGTCGCTTTCCCGCCGCGCTTGCGTGGCGCACGCTCGAGCGTGCGCGAGCCTTTGTGCGACTCCAGCAGATACATTTCGTCGGCCTCGGCGATGCCGCCCAGGCGCTCGGCGCGGTGGTGCTGGCTCAGGGCAAGGAAGCGGTGACGCCAGCGAAAGCTCGTTGCGCCGGCAACGCCCAGTTGCTCGGCGGCGCGGCGGATGCTGTGCGAGTCGAGCATCCCGCCGAGGTAATCGAGCCAGCGCCCTTTGTGCCGCAGGCGCGCCAGGGGCGTACCGCTCAGTCCATTACAGGTGCGTCCGCAAGCGCGGCAACGGTAGCGCTGCAAGCCGTGCGCGCGGCCGTGCTTGTGGAAGTCGCGCGCGCCGCAGCCGGAACACACGAGCCGCCCGGCACTGTGCCGCTCGATCAACGCGACGACCTGGTCGCGCTTCACCTCGGGTAGCAGGAGGTCGAGCAAGCGTTGTCGTTGGCGCAGCGTCAGCGCCGCCAGCTGTGTCAGGAAATGCTCGAACTTGTGTGCTTGCATGCGAACCTCCGCCAGGTAGAGTCCGGGTTGGACCTCAGCCGTTCAAGAAGATTCAACACTCAACGCGAACAGCGCCAAAAAAAATTTAAAAATATTTTTGGATGGATGGAATAAACGGCCGAGTCCGTTCGTTTTCCTGATAACGGCGCCAGATGCGCGCCTCTAACAGGAGAAACCACCATGAACACCAAGAACATCGTCCGCCAGATCGCCATCGTCTTCGCCCTGTCCGCCGCCGCGTCGGCCCAGGCTCAGTTGCTCGGAGGCGGCGGCCTGGGCGGCTCCGTCGGCGGCATGATCGGTGGCGGAATGGGCGGCGGCTTTGGCGGGATGCGCCAGATGGCGCCGATGCCGGACGTGCGGCGCGCCGAGCGTGTGCTGCCGGCCGAACGCAGCGCACCGGTGCGCGCGGCGAGCGCCGATGCATCCGGCGGCGGCCGCGGTAGCGCGTCGGGCGGCCTGATTGGCGGCCTGACGGGCGCCCTCGGCGGCGGCAGCGGGGCCGGGCAGGCGAGCGGTAGCGGCAGTGGCGACGCCGGCCTGGCCGGCGGCATCTCGCGCGGCGCGCCTGGCCTGGCCGGTACCACCCCCGCCAATGGTGCGGCTGCCGCACCAACCCCGAGCGGCGCCTCTGGCAACGCGAGCGGGAACGCGGCTGGCGGCGCCGGCATTTCTGGTAGCCTCAATTCCGCTGGCCTCGCCGGCGGCGCCCGCGACGTGGCCGGCAGCGCGGCAGGCAGTGCACGTGCGGCCGCCGTGCCGGCAACCGGTGCCGCTCGTACCCAGGTCGCCGCCACCCGCGACTATGCGGCCGGCACCGCCGCCAACGCACGCGGCGCGGCCCAGTCCAGCGGCGCGGCTGTCGCCGGCGGCGCGCGCACCCTGGCGGGCCAGGCACAGGCAACCCAGCTGCCGGCCTCGGGCTCGGTCAGCGGCTCGCTCGGCGGTTCCGCCTCGGGTAGCGGCCAGGCCGAGGGCAAGACCGCCGGCGACAAATAAGGCAAGCAAGACCGGCCGCAAGCTTCGAACAGGCGCGGCGCCGACCACCCGGCGCCGCGCCTTTATGCCAGTTGAACATGTTCTTATAGGAATTTGATCCTTCACCCTGTCATTCACATGACATATACTTCACGGTTCGTTTATTCATGCCGTCGGAGATCTCATGGCCAACCGCCGTACCCTGCTTGCCTGCGCGATTGCGCTTACCGCCCAGTTCGCCTTCGTGAACGGCGCCCACGCCGACCAGCTGGCCGACATCAAGAAGAAGGGCGAGATCGTCTTCGGCGTGCTCGGCACCGACGAGCCGAACAGCTTCATCGATCCGAAGACGCGCGAACTGGTCGGCTACGAAGTCGACATCTCCAAGGCGGTAGCAAAGAAGCTCGGCGTCAAACCCGTGTTCAAGCAGATGTCGGTCGCGGCCCGCATTCCCGAACTGCAGCAGGGCCACGTCGACGTGCTGGCCGCCACGCTCACGCATAACAAGGAACGCGAATCGCAGGTCGATTTCGCGCTGACCCACTTCGTCACGGGTTCGAAAGTCATGGTGCGCGCGTCCAGCGGCATCAACGCCTTGCCTCAGCTGGCGGGCAAGAAGGTCGTCACCGTGCGCGGCGGCACCCAGGAAACCAATATTCGCGCCGCCGTCCCGACCGCGACCGTCGTCACCTTCGAGAACACCCAGCAGGCTTTCCAGGCCCTGCAGCAGGGCAAAGGCATCGCCTACGTCAACGACGAATCCTCGCTGCTGGCCGACTACGGCAAGCTCGGTCCGGCCGCGAAAAACTTCACCATCCTCCCGAACAGCATCGGCGTCGAATCGATCGCGCTCGGCCTGCGCAAGGGCGAGAAGAGCCTGAAGGCGGTGGTCGACGCCACCCTGCGCGAGCTCGAGACGAGCGGCGCGGCGAACGCCCTGTTCAACAAGTGGTACGGCCCGGGCACGCGTCCGAACATCGCCAAGCGCACCTTCACGATTAACACCGACAAGATCTGAGTTTGAGCTTCTTCGATTCAAACCTGCTCCGGTCCGGTGAATACCACGACTGGCTGGTGCAGGGCTTCCTCACCTCGCTGCAGCTGCTCGGCGCCAGCTTCGTGATCGCCTTGCCGCTGGGCGTGGCGATCGCGCTGATGCGTACCTCGCACAGCGGCCTCCTGCGCGGGATCGGCGCCAGCCTGGTCGAAGGCATCCGCAACGTGCCGCTGCTGGCGCACCTGCTGTTCTGGTACTTCGCCTTCCCCGAGCTGCTGCCCGAGACGCTCAAGCTCGCCCTCTACGACAGCAACCCCGAATTCATGTGCGCCGTCATCGCTCTCTCGCTGTATGCGGGCGTGCACATGGCCGAAGACATCCGCAGCGGCATTCGCGCCGTGCCCGCGGCCCAGATGGAAGCCGCGCGTTCGCTGGGCCTGGGCCGCATCGCCAGCCTGCGCCTGGTGCTGCTACCCCAAAGCATCCGCATCGCCGTGCCGCCGCTGCTGTCGCAAACAGTCAACCTGTGGAAGGACACCAGCGTCGCCACCGTCATCGGCGCGGCCGAGATGATGTACCAGGCGGCCCGCGTCGAGACGGCGACCTTCCGCAGCGTCGAAGCGTTTACGTTTGCGACGCTGGCCTATCTCACCGTCTCGCTGGCGATCTCGCTGGCCGCGCAGCTGTATGCGCGCCGTTTCCCGGTGCGGACCTGAGGCGGCCATGATTGAACTCATACAAGACTACTGGCTCTACTTCCTGGTCGGCCAATATCCGAACGGGCCGCTCGGCGGGCTGACGCTCACGGTACTCCTGTCCGCCGCGGCGCTGCTGCTGGCGATGCCGCTCGGCCTCTTGCTCGGCGTGGCCCGGGTCAGCCCCTGGCGCGCCGTGCGTTGGCCGACGGCCGTACTGGTGCAGGTCGTGCGCGCCGTGCCGCTGCTGCTGGTCGTGTTCTGGGCCTACTTCTTCCTGCCGGCCGTGACGGGCGTGAAGACGGGCCAGGCCACGACCATGCTCATGACCCTGGTGCTGTTCGACGCCGTCTACCTGGCCGAGATCGTGGCGGCAGGCATACGCGCGCTGCCGAAAGGGCAGTTCGAAGGGGCGCGCTCGCTCGGCCTGTCCTATGCCCAGGCGCTGCGCCTGGTGATCCTGCCGCAGGCGCTGCGCCACGTGTCGCCTTCGCTGGTGAGTCAGCTGGTCGCGACCATCAAGGCCACCTCGCTCGGCTACATCATCGGCCTGTCCGAAGTGTCCTTCATCGCCACCCAGGTCAACACCCTGGTGTTCACCAAGGCGGTCGAGGTCTACCTGGTGCTGGCCCTGACTTATTTCATCCTGTGCTTCGGCCTCTCGCGCCTGGCCTTCCTGCTCGAGCGCCGCATGACGGCGCGCGCAGCTCCTGCAATCAAGGTAACCGCATGATCGTCCTCGACAAAGTTAACAAGTGGTACGGCCAGTATCACGCCCTCGCCGACGTGTCGGAACGGGTCGAGAAGAACGAAGTCGTCGTGGTCTGCGGCCCGTCGGGCTCGGGCAAGTCGACCCTGATCCGCACCTTGAACCGGCTCGAGGAAATCGACGGCGGCACCATCAGCATCGGCGGCCGCGACATCCATGCGCCCGGCCTGGACGTGAACGCGCTGCGCGCCGGGATCGGCTTCGTGTTCCAGCACTTTAATCTGTTCCCGCACCTGACAAGCATCGAGAACTGCATGCTGGCGCCCGTCAACCTCAAGCGGGCAAGCAAGGCAGAGGCAAAAGCCTACGCACTCGAACTGCTCGATGGCGTGGGTCTCGCGCACAAGGCCGACGCCTATCCGCACGAACTCTCCGGCGGCCAGCAGCAGCGCGTGGCGATCGCGCGGGCGCTGGCGATGCGTCCGCCCGTCATGCTGTTCGACGAGCCGACCAGTGCGCTCGATCCGGAAATGGTGGGCGAAGTGCTGCAGGTGATGCGCAAGCTGGCGGGGCAGGGCATGACCATGGTCTGCGTCACCCACGAGATGGGTTTTGCGCGCGAAGTGGCCGACCGGGTCTGGTTCATGAGCGAAGGGCGCATCCTGGAGCGGGCCACGCCGGAAGACTTCTTCACCCATCCTGCGCATCCGCGCGCGCAGCAGTTCCTGGCGGACTACAACAGCCGCTGATCAAGCCTTCTTCGCCGCCTTCTGCACGGCGAGCGCGCTCAGATCGAGCTCGATCCAGGTCGGCACATGGTCGCTCGGCTTCTCGCGCCCGCGGATCTCGTGGTCGGTCCCCGCCGCGCGCAGCGCCGGCGCTAGCGTCGGGCTGAGCAGCAGGTGATCGATACGCAGCCCGGCGTTGCGGCCGTAGGCATTCCTGAAATAGTCGTAGAAGGTGTAGATCACCTCGTCAGGGTGCATGGCGCGCAGCGCGTCGGTCCAGCCCTGGTTTACCAGCCGGTGGAAGGCTTCGCGGGACTCCGGGCGGAACAGGGCGTCATCGAGCCAGCGCTCCGGTTTGTAGACGTCGAGTTCGGTCGGCATGACGTTGTAGTCGCCAGCGATCACGACCGGTGCGCCGGTATCCAGCAGTTGCTGGGCGCGCGTGATCAGGCGCTCGAACCAGGCCAGCTTGTAGTCGAACTTCGGGCCCGGCGCCGGGTTCCCGTTCGGCAGATACAGGCAGGCCACGACCAGGTCGCCGATCACGGCTTCCAGGTAGCGGCTCTGCTCGTCGCTGTCGTCGCCGGGCAAACCGCGCGTGACCTCCACCGGGTCCTGGCCACGCGCCAGGATCGCGACCCCGTTCCAGCTCTTTTGTCCCTGCCAGATCGCGCCGTAGCCGGCGGCATTGATCTCGGCCAGCGGAAAACGCTCCTGCGGCGCCTTCAGTTCCTGCAGGCAGGCCACGTCCGGTTTCTTTTCCTCGAGCCACTCCAGCAGGGCGGGAAGGCGGCTGCCGATACCGTTGATGTTGAAGGTGGCGACGCGCATGGTTTCTCCGTAGTGATGAGTGTGATGTTGTAACGCAGGCAGCGTTAAACCGGCGCACGGAAGCGTTGTCAATGTTGCTGAAAATATTTGTATCTTGCGAACGACATGCACTGCTGAGTGTGCGCGCCGAATTTTGTAAAAAATATATTATTGAATCTTACTTACTTAACTACGGAGAAACACAATGTTCACTTCCTTCCTGCGCACGATCGCCCGCCCTGCCGCCGTGACTCTCCTGCTGGCGGCTTCGGCCTCGGCATCCGCAGGTGGCTGGGTCACCAAGCAGCTCGACGTCGAGGGCGTCCTGGTCGAGGCCGTCGGTCCAGCCGATCGCTGCCTGTCGAAGTTCGGCGGCACGATCAGCGGCCACGGCGAAAGCGCAATGATGGGCGGCAAAGTGGTCTTCATCGCGACCGACTGCATCACTCCGGTAGGTCCGCTGTTCAACTTCAGCGGCGGCAAATTCATCGTCATGACGACTTCGGGCGACCAGATCTTCGCCAACTACAGCGGCCAGTTCGTCCCGACCGGCGAGGGCGCGAAATATGTCTTCTCGGGCGCGACCTTCCAGGTCACCGGCGGCACCGGCAAGTATGCCAAGATCACGGGCGGCGGCACCCTGTCGGGTGGCGAGGACATGATTACCGGCACCGGCAATATCAAGCTGACGGGCCGTGTGCTCTACCTGACGAACTGATCGGAACAGGATCGGCATTTGACGGCGCCAGCAATGGCGCCTTTTTTTTCGCCCGTGCGGCCAGTCCTACAGCGCCGCCTCCGGTGCGCCGCTTGCCCTCCCGCGCTGGCATCCTATGATGTCAAGGTACCAATGAAAAGGAGGACAGCATGTCGACTTACGACGACAAGAAGGATGCGAAAGGCCGTTCCTGGGACCAGATCACCAAGAACGGCACCGGCAGCGCCGCCAGCGTAGGCGTGGGCGGCACCGGCGACAGCGGCAAATTGCAACGCGAGGGCAGCCAGCAATCGGCCAGCCGTACCGACGACCTGCTCGACGACGGCTCCTCGCAGGAAAACGAGGCCGGCTACAGCCGCAGCGGCGGCCAGGTGCAGACGGGCCTGGAAGGCATCGGCAACCTGAGCGGCGGCGCGCAGGGCAATCGCCAGTCGGGCCAGGCACAGAACCGGCGCGAGGGCGACAAGAAGGACGGGCAGGGCCGCTGAGCCCTGCCGAACAGGCACCGGCATCGAAAGGCCGGTGCCTTGCTACGCCCATCGATTACACTGCGGCTAGTCCTTCACTGAGGAAGCCGCATGCTCCGCTCATTCGTCCTGCGCCTGTTCGTTCTTTGCCTGCTGACGCCGGCCGCTTTTGCCCAGACTGTTGCGATCACCTTCGACGACGGTCCAGCGCTGGCCGCCACGCCGCGCCTGACGCCGGCCGGGCGCAATGCGGCCCTGCTGGCGGCGCTGGCCAGGCACAAGGCGAGCGCCGCGCTGTTCGTCACCGCCGCCAATGGCGCGATCCGGCCCGAAGGCCTGGCGCTGGCGCGGGCCTGGGGCGAAGCGGGCCACGTACTCGGCAACCATACGATGACCCATCCGGACCTGCACGCCCAGGGCGTCAGCCTGGCCGACTACCAGCAGCAGATCCTCGATTGCGAGCGCATCGTCGCGCCGCTGCCCGGCTACCGGAAATGGTTCCGCTTTACCTATCTGCGCGAAGGGAATACACCCGAAAAACGCGATGGCATGCGCGAGTTCCTGCGCAGGCAGGGCTACCGCAATGCCTACGTGTCGCTCGACACCAGCGACTGGCGCCTGAACGACAAGCTGGTCGAGGTGCTGGAGAAGAACCCCGATGCGGACATCGCGCCGATCAAGGCCGCCTACCTGGCCCATATCGGCCAACGCGCGCTGGCCTACCGCGCGCTGTCGCAACAGCTGCAGGGGCGCGACATCGCCCAGGTCCTGCTGCTGCACCATAACCTGATCAACGCGCTGTGGCTGGACGACGTGCTGGCCCAGTTCCGCAGCATGGGCTGGACCATCGTGACGCCGGAAGTGGCATTCGCCGATCCGGTCTACCGCCTGCAGCCCGAGCGCGCCGCGCCCGGCCAGAGCCTGCTGCTGTCGATGGCGCGCACGCTGGGCCTCGGCAAGTTCGAGGGCTGGGAACGGCTGGTGGACGACGGCGACTACGAGATCGAGGCCTTGGCGCGCCTGGGGTTGTAGGGTGGGCATGCCCACGCGTGACGCTTGCATCGTGTTGGCGGGGTCTGTCTTAAAACGAAGCCAACGTGACGCGACGTTCACGCGTGGGCGTGCCCACTCTACGGTACACGGCTGTTACGGCTTTAAAGACGGCACGCGCAAGGTAATCAAGACGATCTCGCCCGGCTGCCACAGGCGCATGCGCGGGCCCCAGCTGCCGGCGCCGCGGCTGATGATCAGGTTCATGCCCTGGACCGCGTGCCGGCCGACCAGCTGCGGGAAGCGGTGCTGCACCAGGTAGCTGAAGGGCCAGATCTGGCCGCCGTGCGTATGCCCGGACAGCATCAGGCCGGCGCCGCGCGCCGCCGCCATGTCGATCACGGGCGCGGCCGGGATGTGCGAGAGCAGGATCGTCGCCTCGGTCGCGGATGCTGGCAGTACGCCTGCGAGACCGCCGGTGATCGCGCCGCCGCCGCGCATGGCGCGGCCGACGTCCTCGATGCCCGCCAGGCGCAGGCCCGGCGCCAGTTCGACGCTGGCGTTGCGCAGCCAGCGCACGCCGCCTTCTTCGAACTCCGTCACCGTCATCTCGACGTCGCCATAGAACTCGTGGTTGCCGGTCACGGCCCACACGCCGCGCGGCGCCTTCAGGCCGCGCAGGACCGCCGCCAGTTGCGGTTCGCCCAGCGGATTGTCCTCGACCTGGTCGCCGACCATCAGTACGGCCGCCGGCTGCAGGGCATTGATCTGGGCGACCCGCGCGGCCAACCACTCGGCGCGGCGCTGGGCGCCCAGGTGCAGGTCGCTGACCATCACCAGGCGCATGCCGTCCAGGGCCGCGGGCAGCTTCGGCAGCGCGACCTCGTAGGCGACGACCACCGGGGCCCGGACGCCCTGCCAGATCGCGAAGGCGCTGAGCAGCAGGCCGAGCACGGCGGCGCCACGGCGCAGGCTTTGTGCGCGCGCTTTCCACCACCAGCCGAAGCCGGTCGCGATGTCGGCCGCCAGCAGCGGCAGGGTCATCACGAACAGGATGCCGAGCCAGGTCAGCGCAAACTGGCCCGGCCACCAGCGCCAGTCGATCGCTTCGTCGCCCAGGTGCACCCCGAGCAGGTAGACGATCCAGACCAGCAGCGCGCCGAGCCACCAGATCTTCGCCGGCACGCGTGCGCGCACCGGCCCGAGGCTGTGGATGCGGTGCGCCACGTAGAAGTGGAACAGCGTGCCGATGACGTTCAGGACGATCGAAAACATCAGTCGGCTACCGGACCCTGGGCCGCATCCAGCAGGGCCAGGCGCGCCAGCTCGCGAATGCCCTCGTAGGATTTGGCGGCGGCGATGAAGCGGCCGTTGTGGCAGAAGGTCGCATCCGGCACGCCAGTCACCCGCGCCAGGTCGGCGTCGCGCAGGCCGGCCCAGGATGCGGGCAGGTCGGCCCTGGCATCGAAACTGTCGGCGCTGACGGGAACCGCATGGATCATGTAGCGCTGCTCGGCGATGCTGTGGCTGATGACGAACAGGACCTTCGGCATCTCCTTGCGCACCACGGCGGTCCAGGGCAGGGCGCCGTTGTTCAGGAACAGCAGGCGGCCGCCTTCGAGCACTTCGGCGCCGCGCACCTGTTCCAGGGCCAGCAGGGCGCCGACGCGGTACTTGACCGAATTGATCATGATGTCGGTGAGCAGGGCCATCGCCTTGCGGAACTGGCTCAGGCGATAGGCATCGGCCGCTTCGCCGTAGCCGAGGCGCTGCTCGTCCATCCAGTTCGGATTGAAGCCGGAGACGACGGCCGAGAGGCCATAGCCGCCGGGCGCGTTCTTGGCCGCGCCCACGTCCGAGAGATCCAGGTACTGGACGATGTCGGCGTCGATCGCGTAGGCCATGTGCTGGGCGGCCTCGGGACCGAGGGTCTGGCCCGTGTGCTCCAGGGCCAGGCTTGCTACGCAGCGTGCGCCGTATTCGCGCCAGACCAGGCCCGCGCTGGCGTAAGGCACGCCGCTAGGGCGCGCGGTATCGAAGCCTTTCTGGTGGTGGTCGAAGCGGCCGGTGGCCGGATCGTGGATCCCGCCGACGTCGATCGCGAAGTCGGCCGCCTCGATGGTGGCGGGGTCGCGCGTACGCACCAGCTCGCTGTCCGGGTACAGGATGAACAGGACCGCCACCGCCCATGCGTCGTCCGCGTGAAATTTACCGCTATGCGTTACCACTACCATACAACACTCCGATCGTTGACCACTGCGACGCATCCGTGCCGGCTGCGCCATGCGTAATGCTCGATGATACCGGTTCAGCCGTACTCGCGTGCGCACGCCGCATGCGAATGGCTGGGCCAGGGCCGTTGTGCGAACGAAATGCGCAGCGGACGATCTTATGGGAACAGGCCGCGCCGTGCGCGGGCGCCTGCACTGTCCCCGAGACCGCGTCGGGCCGATCGGCTGTTCGTTCTGGAAGGAAGATCATGTGGAACATCAGCAAGGTTTCATGGGCCAAGTACTTTGCCGTGCTGGTAACGCTTCTGTGCCTGGGTACGGCGATCGCTTATGTGATCGAACCTTACGACATGGATACACGCGCCACGGCCGCACATGCGGCTGCGACGGAGGCGGGCGCGAAGGGCGCCGCTGCCCCTCAGGGTGGTGGAGCGCCTCCCGAGGCGGCCGACCGCCTGCATGACGACAGCCGCATCTGGTACAGAGTGTTGCTGTTGGCGAGCGTTGCGAGCGGGGCGGCGTGGTTCGCTTATGCGTTCACGGGCGACCCGGTCGCCCGGCGCCACGAGCAGGTCCAATTCGCGTACTTCTTCGTGATCGGATCGTTCGCCGTATTGATGATCCCGCCTTTCGTGAAGAGCCAGGCCATCGGCAGCGAGCCGATCGGCATCGTGTCCGGATGCGTGCCGGGCGCCGACGCCGTGCAATTGAGCTGCAATCCGCGTGCGACGCGGGCCGGCGCCGAGGGTGGCGGCGGTACCGACGCGGCCGCGGGCGCCCAGGGCGCAGAGCCGCGCTACAACCAGTGGCTGGTGAATATCGGCGGCGCCCTGCGCGAGCAGGCGCCAGGCGAATGCCGTTTGCGCGATCCCGCCGATTGCAAGCCCGGCTCGGTCGGCAACCGGGTCGAGATCACCGGGGGCGTGGTGGTGCCGCTGCCCTTCATCGTCATTGCCCTGTTCGGCGGCGCGATCAGCCTGTCGCGCCGCATTCCCGAAATCCAGAAGCGCTCCGAGCCCGGCTACGTGCCGACCGAAGCCGAGCCGGCGATGGACATGCGCGCGGCGCGCGAGGAACTGGTGTTCCAGATCATGCAGTTCATCTCGGCCCCGCTGATCGCCATCGCCGCGCACCAGGTCATCGAACCCGACAGCCAGTCGACTGCGGTCGGGCTGGCCTTCCTGGCCGGCTTCGGCTCGGAGTCCATCCTCTTGATGATCCGTGGCGTCGCCAACGGCATCCAGCCGAAAAGCACGGTGCGGCGCTCCGCGCCGGAACCCGCCGTGGCCGGGGACGCGCCGGCCGGTGCCGCGCAGGCCGGGCTGCTCGCAGCGGGCGCCGATGCGCCCCTGCGCCTGACCCACGGCCTGGAGACCGACGCTCCCGCCGATCCGGTGCACCTGCGCCTGTGCGTGGAGGACGAGGGCATCGAGCCCGGATCGCTGACGATCAGTGTCGACGGCCGGCCGGCCGCGGTAACGAGCGCCGGCTGTGCCGAACTGGAGCTGGCCTCGGGGCGGCGCTACCGGATCGAAGCGCGCGCCGTGCGTGGAGGCAGCGAGGTGCGCGGCGAACTGGCGCTGACGGCGGACGACGACGACGATGGCAAGCCGGTGCTGCTTGAACTAGCCTAGGAGACGGTCATGGACAATTTTCATGGGAGTGCGGCGCCCCTGAGCCAGAACGGATTCGCGAAGACCATGGACGCGCTCCGGGTCGACGCTCCGACCCTGTGGGCCCTGATTACGGTGGAGACCAGCGGCTTCGGCTTCCTGCCGGACCGGCGTCCGAAAGTCCTGTTCGAACGCCATGTATTCCACCGCCGGACCGGAGGCCGCTTCAGCGTCCTGCATCCGGATATCAGTGCGCCGGCGGCGGGAGGCTATCTCGGCGGCGCTGCCGAATACCTGCGCCTGGAGCGCGCCATGCGCCTGGACCGCCAGGCGGCGCTCGACAGCGCATCCTGGGGCCTGGGGCAGATCATGGGCTACCATGCGCTGCGCCTGGGCTATCCGAGCACGCAGGCGATGGTCGACAGTTTCGAGGCCGGCGAGGACGAACAGCTGGCGGGCGTGCAGCGCTTCATCAGCGCCAACCCACCGCTGGAAAAGGCCTTCAAGTACAAACAGTGGTCGCGTGTCGCCTTCTTCTATAACGGCGCCGGCTATACCAGGAATGGCTACGACCGCAACCTCGAGCACTACCATGACTCGTACACGCTGGCCGGGACGCCGGACATCCGGCTGCGCCAGGCCCAAGCCTGGCTGACCTATCTCGGCTACAAGCCGCGCGGCATCGACGGGATCATCGGACCGGGGACACGGGCGGCGCTGCTGGCCTTCCAGAAGGCCAAGGGCTTGCCGTCCAAGCCCGAACTGGACGACGACACTTTCGCCCAACTGGCGGCGGCCGCCAACGGCGGGTGAGTTTTCAGGCCGCCGGGAGGGCGGCGAGTGCGGCGCGCTCGATAAAGGCCGCCGTGGCCTGCGGCTGGGTGACGGGCAGCATGTGGCCGCCGTCGACCAGTTCCAGCCGCGCGCCCGCCACCTTGTCGGCCAGCGCCTGGCCGTTCGTTTGCCAGTCGAGGATGGCGTCTTCGCGGCCGTACAGCACGCGCGTCGGAACCGACAGTTCGCCATAGCGCGCCTGCACCCGCGGCATGTGGCCGGGCAGGGCCTGCATGTCGGCCGACGCGGCCAGGAACTGACGCGGGCGCAGGCTCAGCATGCCGCCGCCCTTGACCGGGAAGTCGCGCGGCGCGGCTTCCGGCGCGAAGACCGCGGCCAGCACCTTCTTGCCGCCGGCGATCGAACCGGGCGTGGCCAGGGTCCATGCGAACAGCTTGCGCAGCCAGGGCGATTCGATCGCCAGCGCCTTGAACACTTCCGGCGCCGCCGCCTGCACGTGGGTCAGCGGGGCGATCAGGGCGAGTGCGCCGACCTTGTCGGGGTGCTCGAGCGCCAGCGTCAGCGCGATCGCGCCGCCCAGCGAGTGGCCGGCTACCGTAGGGCGTTCGAGTCCGAGGCGATCGATCAAGGCGGCCAGGCTGGCGGCCTGGGTCGAGACGTCCGCCGCCGCAGCGGCGTCGCGGGTCGAATGCCCGGAACCTGGGCGGTCGACCACGACCACGCGGTGTGTGCGCGCCAGGTAGGCGGCCACACCGTAGTCGAAGTGCGCGCTCTGGCCGCCGAGGCCGTGGATCAGCAACACGGCAGGGCCGCTGCCCGATTCGCGCACATGCAGGCGCGCGCCCGGCACGTCGACGAAACGTCCCTGCGGCGGCAGGAAGGCCTCGATGCGGCGTGCGGTGCGGTGCGTGAACCAGGCCAGTCCAAGCACGACCAGCAGCACCAGGGCCAGAATAAAATACAGGATCGTCATCGGGCAGTCGCTTTCTTGAGGATGCGCCAGTAAGCCACCGGCGCGAGGCGTTCGAGGAAGGAGACGAATTTGGCGTCGCTGCCGACCAGGATGCGGGGCGCGCGGCGCTCGATGCCGCGCACGATGATTTCGCCCGCGGTGTCCGGCGGCATGCGCAGCAGCTTTTCAGCCAGCTTGCGGCCGCGCGCGGTTTCGTCCGCCGGCGCGTCAGCCGGCACGCGCGCATTGCGCGCGATCGCGGTCGCCACGCCGCCCGGATGCACCACGCTCACCGCCACCGTGCTGCCTTCGAGCTCGTGGCGCAGCGCGTTGGAGAAGCCACGCACCGCGAACTTGCTGGCCGAGTAGGCGGCCTGTCCCGGCGGCGAGACGATGCCGTAGATGCTGGAGACGTTGACGATGCGCGCCTCGTCGCTCTGGCGCAGCAGCGGTAGAAAGGCGCGGGTCATGCGCACCACGCCATTGAAATTGATGTCCATCAGCCAGTCGAAATCGTCCTCGGCCACCTGTTCGAAGCTCCCGCCCAGAGCGACGCCGGCATTGTTGACCAGCAGGTCGACGCGCTTGTGGGCATCGTGGACGATGCCGGGCAGCGCGCGCACGGCGGCGCGGTCGGCGACGTCGAGCGGATGGGTGGTGACGCGCACGCCCAGGTTGCAGAGCATCCAGGCAGTCTCCTTCAGGCCCTCGGGGTCGATGTCGGCCAGGGCCAGGTGGCAGCCGCGGCGGGCCAGGGCGAGGGCGGTGGCGCGACCGATGCCGCTGCCGGCGCCGGTGATGACGGCGACCCGGTTCGAAACGTTCATGGCAAGCTTCCTTTCGGCCCGAAACGCATGACGCCGTCGGCGATGCGTCCATAGCGGATGGTGAACATGTCCTGCAAATAGTTCTGGTACACCTGCCAGGGCCGGCGGCTGCCCTGTTTCGGCAGCAGGCTGGCCGCGCGCTGCACGTAGCCGGAGGTGAAACTCAGGAAAGGCTCCGGCGCCACGCCGTCCTGGCGGCGTACGACGGCGATCGCCTGGCCCTTGCGGTCCATGTAGTTCAGCAGGCGGCAGACCCAGGCCGCCGTCAGGTCGGCCTTCAGGGTCCAGGAGGCGTTGGTGTAGCCGAAGGTCATGACGCTGTTCGGCATCCCGCTCAGCATCATGCCTTTATAGGCCATGGCCTCGCTTGGAACGAACGGCCGGCCGTCGACGACGACCTGGGCGCCGCCCAGCACCGAGAGCGACAGGCCGGTGGCCATCACCACCACGTCGGCCTCCAGCTCGCGCCCGGACCGCAGCACGATGCCGCGTTCGCTGAAGTGCGCGATGTGGTCGGTCACGACCTCGGCCTGGCCGCGCCGCAGGGCCTTGAACAGGTCGCCGTCCGGGACCACGCAGACGCGCTGGTCCCAGGGCTTGTAGTCGGGCGTGAAATGGGCGACGTCGACGCTCGGCCCCAACTGGTGCGCGGCCATGTCGACGATCTTCTTTTTCGCGAGCTCGGGCTTGCCGCGCGCGATGCGGTACAGGAGCATGGATTCGGCGATCACGCGCCAGCGCACCGCCCAGTAGGCGAGCTTCGGCGGCAGGCGCCGCTGCAGGCGCCGCGCGAAGCCGTATTCGGACGGGCGCGAGACCACATAGGTCGGCGAGCGCTGCAGCATGGTGACGTGGGCTGCCTGCGCGGCCATGGCCGGCACCAGGGTCACGGCGGTGGCGCCGCTGCCGATCACGACCACGCGCTTGCCGGCGTAATCCAGGTCCTCGGGCCAGAACTGGGGCTGGACGATGCGGCCCCGGAAACGCTCCTCGCCGTCGAAGCGCGGACGATAGGCGTGGTCGTAGCTGTAATAGCCGCTGCACATGTGCAGGAAGCGGGTGCGCATCGTCACGATCTCGCCGGCGTCTCCGGTCTGCGCTTCGACCGTCCAGAGCGCCTCGGCACTGGACCAGGACGCGCGCACCACCTTGTGGCGGAAGCGGATGTGCTGCTCGATGCCGCGCTCGTGCGCGGTCTCGCGCACATAGGCGCGGATCGACGGACCGTCGGCAATGGCCTTGGAAGCGAGCCAGGGCTTGAAGCCGTAGCCCAGCGTGTACATGTCGGAGTCGGAACGGACGCCGGGATAACGGAACAGGTCCCAGGTCCCGCCGATCGCGGCGCGCGCCTCCAGGATGGCGTAGCGCTTGGCCGGACAGCGCTCCTGCAGCATGGCGGCCGCGCCGATACCGGACAGGCCGGCGCCGACGATGAGTACGTCCAGCGTCGTGTCGGCGGACGAAACAGGCATGTTCATGGGTCTCTGATTGTTTTTTGTACTGTTGACACTCTACATTGTCACATTCGCGATGACAAGTTCGTATGTCAAAATAGGGATATGACCGTAGAACAGACCACCTCCCGCGCCTACCGCGGCGTCTCACCCGAACAGCGCCGCGCCGAGCGGCGCGCCAAGCTGATTGCCGCCGCCATCGCCGTGTATGGCGAGCGCGGCTACCGCAATGCCACGGTCAAGGCCGTGTGCGAGGCGGCCGGACTGACCGAGCGCTACTTCTACGAATCCTTCGAGAACAGCGAGGCGCTGCTGGTCACTTCCTTCAATGCCGTCACCTATGCCGTGTTCGACGAGATCACGGCGGCGGCGCGGGCGGCGGGCAGGGGGCGCGTGGCCAAAGCGCGCGCCATGCTCGACGCCTATTTCGGCGCGCTGCAGCGCTCGCCGGCCTCGGCCCGCGTCTACCTGGTCGAGATCCGCGGCGTCAGCCGCGAGGTGGACAAGGCCTTCGATGCGGCCCTGCGCGCGATCGGCGCCGAGGTGGCGCGCCGGATCGCGCCGGCCGGCCTTGAAGCCGACGAGCTGCTGCAGGCCGGCGTGGTCGGCGGCGTGATGCACATCGCGCTGCGCTGGATCGATGCCGGCTACCAGCCGCCGCTGGCCCGGGTGACCGATGCGGCGCTGCGCCTGGGGATGGTCCTCGCGCACACGAGCGCGAGGACCGCGCACACGGGCGCGAGGACGGCGCGTCCGCCACGGAGCGCCGCGGCTTGAAGGCGCTCTTTCCACGCGGCCTGCGCGCGCGCCTGGCGCTGGCCTTTTCGCTGCTGTCGGTGATCCTGGCCCTGGCGCTGCTCGGGACGGTCGAGCGGCGCGCCGTCGGCCAGCTCGAGCGGCAGATCGGGGCCGGCCTGGCCGACCTCGCGGTCCAGGCCTCCGACAAGCTCGAGCGCGGCATGTTCGAGCGCTACCGCGAAGTCGCGCTGATCGCCGACCGCCCCTCGCTGGCCGACCCGGCCTACGACAATGCGCGCCTGACGCGCACCCTGCGCCGGGTCCAGGAAACCTACAGCTACTACGAATGGATCGGCGTGGCCGGCATCGACGGCAAGGTCAAGGCAACCGGCAACGGCCTGCTGGTCGGCGCCGACGTGTCGAAGCGCCCCTGGTTCCACCAGGGCCTGGAAGGCGGCTATGTGGGCGACGTGCACGAAGCCGTGCTGCTGGCGAAGCTGCTGCCGGCCCAGGCCGAACCGCGCCGCTTCGTCGACGTCGCCTTCCCCTACGTCGACGCCGCCGGCAAGGTCCAGGGCGTACTGGGCGCGCACGTGTCCTGGAACTGGGCGCGCGAAGTCGCGCGTTCGGTGGTCGACGCCAATGCCCGCAGCGCGCCGCTCGATGCCCTGATCCTCGACGCCGGGGGACGCGTCCTGCTCGGCCCGCCCGATCTGGCCGACCGCGTGCTCGACCTCGAGAGCGTGCGCCGCGCACGCACGGGCGCGGATGCCCGGCGCGGCCAGCACCTGGTCGAGCGCTGGCCCGACGGCCGCGACTACGTGGTCGGCTACCAGAAGGGCGCGGGACATGCGAACTATCCCGGCCTGGGCTGGACCGTGCTGGTGCGCCAGGACGTCGTCTACGCCTATGCGCCGGTGCGCGAGCTGCGCAGCCACGTGCTCTGGAGCGGCGCGGCGCTGGCCGCGCTGTTCTCGCTGGTCGGCATCTGGGTGGCGCGCAGCATCACGCGTCCGCTGGCGCGCCTGGCCGGCGCGGCCACCGATTTGCGCCAGGGCGGCGCCACGCCGATCGCCACCGGGCCCGATGACTACGCCGAAATCCGCGCGCTGGGCCGCGCGCTCAACGCGCTGGTGAGCGACCTTGAGGCGCGCCGCGGCCAGCTGCTGGGGCTCAACGGCAGGCTGGAGGAACTGGTCGATGCGCGCACGCGCGAATTGCGCCGCGCGCTGGAAACCGTGCAGGCCAGCGAAGCGCGCATCCGCGCGATCGTCGAGACGGCGCAGGATGCCTTCATCGGCGTCGACCTGAAGGGACGCATCGTCGACTGGAACGGCCAGGCCGAGCTCCTGCTGGGCTGGCGCCGCGAGGAAGCCATCGGCCACGATCTCGGCGACCTGGTGCGTCTGGACCAGTTGCGCGAAGCGGCCGGCGGCGCGTTGGGCGACTTCGCAGGCGGCGTGCAGGCCGGCCACAAGCGGCGCGTCGAACGCGTGGTCGCGGACCGCCACGGGGTCGAGATTCCGGTCGAGATGAGCACCGGCCTGACGGGCCAGGGCGAGGCCGCCGTGTTCAGCATTTTTCTGCGCGATATCACGGAGCGCAAGCGCATCGAGCGCATGAAGAACGAATTCGTCGGCACCGTCTCGCACGAGCTGCGTACGCCGCTGACCTCGATCCGCGCCTCGCTCGCACTGCTGGCCGACGGCGCGCTGGGCAGCTTGCCGCCGGACGTGCTGGAACTGGTCGAGATCTGCAACAGCAACTGCATCCGCCTGAACCGCCTGGTCGACGACATGCTCGACATCCAGAAGATCGAGGCCGGGATGATGTCCTTCGTGCCGGTCCTGCAGCCGCTGCTGCCGCTGGCGCGCGAGGCGATCCGCACCATGCGCGGCATGGCCGGCGCGGCCGGGGTGGCGCTTGAACTCGCGGTCGATCCCAACGACGAAGGCCTGCAGGCGCGCTTCGACCACGACCGCATGACGCAGGTCCTGGTGAACCTGCTGTCGAATGCGATCCGCATCGCGCCTGCCGATACCAGCGTTGTGGTGACGCTGGCGCCGCATGCGGATGGCGCAAGCCTGTCGGTGGCGGACAGCGGGCCGGGCATCGCGCCGGCGTTGCGCGAACGCGTGTTCCAGCCTTTCGTGCAGATCGGCGAACGGGGTTCCGCGCCGGCCGGCGGCACGGGGCTGGGCCTGGCCATCTGCAAGCGCATCGTCGAAGAGCATGGCGGCAGCATCGCGATCGGCGATGCGCCCGGTGGTGGCGCGCTGTTCACGATCACGCTGCCGACGTGACGCCGGCCCGATTCGGCAACACGCTCAGGCGATCAGTTCGGCGCAGGCCGCCACCAGGTCCTTCGGGCTGAAGGGCTTGAGCATGTAGCGGTCGGCGCCGGCCGCCAGGCCGGCCGCCACATCCGCATCCTGGCCATAGGCCGACAGCAGCAGGATGCGGATGCCGCTGGTGGCCGGATCGGACTTCAGGCTGCGGCACAGTTCCAGGCCGCTCTCCGCGCCCAGAGAGACGTCGAGCACGATCAGGCGCGGGCGGTCGTTTGCTACCTGCGCAAGCGCCTCGGCCACGGTGCCGGCCGTCTCGACCCGTCCGAGGCTGAGGAGGCTGAGTCGAATCAGGAGGCGCAGCTCGCGCTGGTCGTCCACGACGAGGATCGGTTCAGCCATGGCTCCCTCCCAGCGCCGGCAGCAGGATGGTCAGCGCAGTCCCCGTCCCCGGGCTCGTGTCGAGTTCGACGCGGGCGCCGTGCAGGTCCATGATCTCGCGGAAGATGGCCATGCCCAGGCCGGTGCCTTCGGTGTCGAGCGCGCCCGGGCCGCGATAGAAGGACTCGAACAGCCGGCTGCCTGCCTCCTGCGTCATGCCGGGGCCGGCGTCGCGGATCTCGATGCCGATCGCCGGGCCCGGGGCCGCCCAGGTACGCACCAGCACCTCGGTGCCCGGCGTCGAGTAGCGCAGCGCGTTGTCGAGCACGATGCTCAGGGCTTGCGCCAGGCGCGCCGGGTCGGCCGCCGCGGGCGCCAGGTCCGAGGCCAGCTCGAGCCGCAGGCGGTCGTTCTGCCCGAGCGGGGCGACGATGCCCATCGCCTGCACCAGCGCGCCGTCGAGCGGCGTGGCGGCAATGCGCAGCCCGGCGCGGCCTCCGGCTTCGAGCCGGGCCAGGTCGAAGGTCCCGTTCAGCACCTTGAGCATGCGTCCGGCCTGGGCATGTACGATCTCGAGCAGCTCCTGGCGGCCGGCGGCATCGAACTCGCGCTTGAGCAGCAGCTCGGAAAAGCCGAGGATGCTGGCCAGCGGCGTGCGCAGTTCGTGCGAGGCCTGGGTCAGGTAGCGCTGGCGGCGCTCGCCGCCGGCGCGCAGCTGCGCGGCGCCCGTCAACGCGTGCACGGCGAGCGCGGCGAGGTCGGCCAGCCGGGCGCGCTCGTCCTCGCCGAAATGGCGCGGCGCGGGATCGAACAGGCACAGCGTCGCCAGGCGCGCACCGTCCGGCGCCGCCAGCGCGACGCCGGCCAGGAAACCATGGGCCTGCGCGTCCTCAGCGACCGTGATCCCGTCGCGCAGGGCGATATCGGTACAGAATCCGGCAAGGGCGCCTTGCTGGACGGGCCGGGCGCCGGCCCAGGCGGCCAGCCTGGTGCCGTCGCTCTCGTGCAGCGCGATGCCGGCACCGGCGACGCCGCACTGGCGCAGCGCCATGCGCGCGACACGCTCGAGCTCCGGAAGCGGGAAGGGCAGGGAAGCCGGCATGGGGCTCAGCGCGCGGCGGCGGTGGCGGGCGCCGCGATCGCTTCCTCGACGGCGGCGCGCAGCTGGGTGAAGGGCACCGGTTTCGGGAATACCGGGATGTCGGGCGGCAGGCCCATCGAATCGATGGTCGGGCGATCGAGGCCGCTGACGACGACGATCGCCATGTTGGCGCAGAGCGGGTCGGCGCGCAGGGTGCGGATCATGCGGAACCCGTCCATGCCCGGCATGCTCAGGTCGCTCACCAGGATGTCGGGACGCTGCTCGCCGATGCGCAGCAGGGCTTCGAAACCGTCGTGGGCCTTGACCACGTCGAGCGGCAGGTTCCAGCCGGCGATTTCGAGTTCGTACAGGCGCAGCAGGGTGCGGTCGTCGTCGACCAGCAGCAGCTTCTTCTGCTCGGGCGCGGACGCGGCGGCCGTGGTCCCGGTGCCCGTGATTTCACGCCGTTCGTTGACCAGCTTGTGCACCGACGCCATCGTGATGCGGCGGTGGCCGCCGGCGGTCTTCCAGGCCTGCAGCGCGCCGTTCTCGACCCAGAGCTGGACCGTGCGGTGCGAGACGCCGAGCAGGCGCGCGGCATCCTTGGTCGAGCAGAAATCGGCGGCGTTGTAGGCGAGGTCGGAATGTGCGTCGGGTTTTTGCATGGTTACGAATCGTTCGGCGCCGGGGCCTGCGCACCGGCATTAAAAGAGTCATTATCGTCGAGGACGGCGCAGAGCGCAGCCAGATCGACCGGTTTCACAAAATGGTGATCGAAGCCGGCGCCGCGCGCCCGCACCTTGTCCTGCGCCTGGCCGTAGCCGGTGAGGGCGATGTAGCGCGCCGGGCGGGCACCCTGCAGGGCGCGCAGGCGCCGCACCAGCTCGTAGCCGTCGATGTCGGGCAGGCCGATGTCGAGGATGAACACCTCCGGCCAATCGGCGCCGGCGGCCAGCAGCCCCTCGTGCGAGCTGTTGCGGGTCGTGACCGCATGGCCGAAGGCGCCCAGCACCTCGGCCAGCGACTGCGCCGCGTCGGCATTGTCGTCCACGACCAGCACGCGCCGGCGCGGCGGCGCGGCGTTCGCCCGCAGGGCCGCGCCGGCATCCGCGCGCGCAGCGGGGCCGCGGGCGGCCGCGTCGAGCAGGTCGAAGACCACGCCGAAACTGCTGCCGCGTCCCAGTCCATCACTGTGCGCCTCGACCCGTCCGCCGTGCAGCTGCACCAGGCTTTTCACCAATGCCAGGCCGAGACCGAGCCCGCCCTGCGAGCGGTCCGGGGTGCGCTCGGCCTGCGAGAACAGGTCGAACACGTGCGGCAGCATGTCGGGACCGATGCCGATGCCGTTGTCGCGCACGGTGAGCGCGACGCAGGCGCCGCGCAGGGCGACCGCGAGCGCAATCCGTCCGCCCTGGGGCGTGTACTTGGCGGCGTTGTTGAGCAGGTTGGACAGCACCTGCACCAGGCGTGTGCGGTCGCCGACGATGCGTGCCCCGGGCGCGTCCTGTTCCAGCGTGAAGTGGTGGCCGCGCGCCTCGATCAGCGGGCGCGCCTGCTCGATGGCGCCGGCGACGATCGCGTCGACCTCGACCACGTCGCGTTCCAGCGTCACCAGGCCGCGCGTGACGCGCGAGACGTCGAGCAGGTCGTCCACCAGGGCCGTCATGTGGCGCACCTGGCGGATGATGACTTCGCTCGACTGGCGCACGCGCGCTTCGTTCGATCCGGCCATGGTCAGGAGCTGGGCGGCGTTGCTGATCGGGGCCAGCGGGTTGCGCAGCTCGTGCGCCAGCATCGCCAGGAATTCGTCCTTGCGGCGCGAGGCGGCGCGCAGCTCGTCGGTGCCGGCGCGCTGTTCGTGGATGTCGGTCATGGTGCCGACCCAGTGGGTCGCGTGGCCCGTCTCGTCGAAGGTCGGCAGGGCGCGGTTGAGGACCCAGCGGTAGCCGCCGCCATGGTGCGCCAGCCGGTGCTCGGCCTCGAACGGGCTGTTGTCGGCGAAGCTGGTCTTCCAGCGCGCCAGCAGCGCGGGCAGGTCGTCCGGATGGATCACCTGGCGCCAGCCGCGCCAGGCGAGGTCGATGTTGCGGATGCCGGTGTACTCGTGCCAGCGTTCGTTCACGTAATACTCGGTGCCCTCGACATTGCTCGACCAGACCATCTGCGGGATCACGTTGGCGATGCTGCGGAATTTCTGCTCGCTTTCCTTGAGCGCGCGCTCGGCCTGTACTTGCGCCGTGATGTCCATGGTCGCGGCTACGGCCCCGGCCAGGATGCCGGACCCATCGAGCATGCGCTGGGCACGCACCAGGACGGTCTTGCGCACGCCGGGCGCCCGGGCCGGCTCGATCTCGAGTACGGCCTCGACGCTGTCGGCGCCGGCCAGCACGCGCGCCGTCGGCCAGTCGGTGCTCGCCAGCGGCGCACCGTCGGCCGCGGTCCAGCCGCGCCATGCGTCGTAGCCGGCCACGCCATCGGGCGCGTGGTCGCCCCAGATCGCACGGTTGGCGGCGTTCGTCATCAGGAAGCGGCCCTCCAGGTCGGCGTAGGCGATGCCGACCGGCGCCGCTTCCAGCAGGGCGTCCAGGCGGCGCCGGCTGTCTTCGGCGTGCAGCGAGGCGGCTGCGGCGCGCGCTTCGCTGGCGATGCGCGCTTCCTCGGCCGCCTTGCGCGCGCTGATGTCGACGGCGATACCGGCGAAGCGCCGCCGGCCGCTGGCCGGATCGGCAAATACCTTGCCGCGTGCGTTGACCCAGACGTCGTGCCCGGCGCGCTGGGGAATGCGGTAGTCGATGTCGTAGCGGCTGTCCTCGCGAATGGCGGTCGCGATCGCGGCCACCACGCGCGGACGGTCCTCCGGGTGGATCATGTCGGTAAAGCGTTCCAGCTCGGTGCCGGAACGCGCCAGCGCCGCGTCCACCTGGAACAGGCGCGCGAAGCGCTCGTCGACAAAGGTGGCGCCGTCGTCCAGGTCGTAGGACCAGGTGCCGATATTCCCGGACGCTTCGAGCGAGAGCGCGAGGCGCTCTTCCGCCTCCTTGTGGCGCGCGAGCGCCCGTACCTTGTCGGTGACTTCGACGCAGGTGCAGATCAGGCCGCGCACGGCGCCGAGATCGTCGCGCAAGGGGCTGTACGAGAAGGTGAACCAGGCCTGCTCGGGATAGCCGTGGCGTTCGAGCGTGGTCGCGTAGTTCTCGAAGAAGAAGGATTCGCCGGCCAGCACGCGGCGGACATACGGTCCGAGGGTGTCCCAGACTTCGTGCCAGACGGCCGGGAAGGGCGCGCCCAGGCTGTCCGGCTTTTGCCCCAGCATCGGCTCGTAGGGATCGTTGAAGAACAGGGTCAGGTCCTCACCCCAGACCAGGAAGGTCGGGAAGGACGAGCTCAGCACGATGCCCAGGCTGGTCCGCAGCGCGGGATCCCAGTCCTCGACCGGGCCGAGCGCATGCTGCGACCAGTCGCGGCTGCGGATACGGCGGCCGATGGCGCCACCGTTGTCCAGGAAGCCGTACCGGCTTTGTTGCATGTTCACATTCGTCCCAGGTTGCAAAACTTTGTATTCTACACACGTTGACGAGTCGGCAATGGACGAAGCCACGGGTGCGCCCCCGCTTCCGGCCCGTCCGGCAGGCTGGCGCGGCGCTTCCTCCTCGTGTATTACGTTATCGTTTTTGCCGATTTCGATCATGTGCCGATACTACGGCATTTTGGCTGTTTCCTAGCGAAAACATTTCACATAAGTGGGAATAGGCGTTGCGGGCGCGACACAATTGACTCAGTCCCAGCCCTGCTCCGATTCCTTTTCGACACGCTTGAGGTCGCGCGCGAACATCTCGTTGAGCTCGTCGCGTGCGCGCTTGGCCATCGAGACGTACTGTTCGCGGTCCTTGTAGAAGGGGTAGACGGCATCCACGCTGGCCTTGTTGTGCTCGCGGAATTTCAGCGTCGCCTCGCGCGCCCGGTAGGCACCGTAACCCAGATGGCACAGCGCGCGCCGTCCCAGCTGCAACGCCGATTCGAAGGTTTCGCGTTCGATGATGGTCACGCCGCGGTCCATCAGCTGGTAGTAATGGGTGACGTTGCGCGCGCGCGCGAGGATGGGCAGGTCCGGAAAATTGTCGCGCAGGGCGTCGGCCAGGGCCAGGCTGTCCTCGATGTCGTCGATCGCCAGCACCAGGGCGCGCGCCTTGGCCGCCCCGGCCGCCTGCAGCAGGTCGATCCGGGTGGCGTCGCCATAGAAGACCTTGAAGCCGAAGCGGCGCAGCAGCTCGATCTGGTCCGGATCGTGGTCGAGCACGGTCAGCGGAACGCGGTTGGCGTGCAGCAGGCGTCCGACGATCTGGCCGAAACGGCCGAAGCCGGCGATGATCACGTGGCCCTCGTTGTCGTCGATGGCATCCGGCTCGCGCACGTTCTGGCCGTGGTAGCGCGGTTCGAGTACCTTGTCGTAGAGGACGAGCAGCAGCGGCGTGGTGACCATCGACAGGGCCACCACGGCCACCAGGATCGAGCCGGTCTCCGGCGTGAACACGCGCGCCGCGCCGGCCGCGCCGAAGACGACGAAGGCGAATTCGCCGCCTTGCGAGAGCAGGAAGGCGAACAGCCAGCGCTGGCCGCGCGCGATGCCGAAGCGGTGCGACAGCGCGAACAGCACGGCAAGCTTGAGCAGCAGGAAGCCGAGCACCAGCCCGAGGATCAGCCAGGGACGCGAGACGAAGACGCCGAAGTCGACCGACATTCCGACCGCGATGAAGAACAGACCGAGCAGGAGTCCCTTGAAGGGTTCGAGGTCGGTTTCCAGCGCGTGCCGGTATTCGGAATCGGCCAGCAGCACGCCGGCCATGAAGGCGCCGAGCGCCATCGACATCTCGACCCACTGCATCAGCAGCGAGATCGCGATCACCAGCAGCAGGGCGAAGGCGGTGAAGATCTCGCGCATCCCGGACTTGGCGATGATGCGCAGCGCCGGGCGCACCAGGAAGCGGCCGGCGACGATCACGCCGAGGATCACGCCGCCCAGGCGCGCCGCGCCGAGCCAGCCGTCGCCGGCGCCGCTGTCGCCCGCCGCGACGCCGAGCAGGGGGATCAGGGCGATCATCGGGATCGCCGCGATGTCCTGGAACAGCAGGATCGCGAACCCGGCCTGGCCGGCCGGTGTTCCCATCAGGTTGCGCTCGCCCAGGGTGGCCAGGGCGATCGCGGTCGAGGACAGCGACAGTCCGAGCGCGGCGACCAGGGCCACCTGCCAGGCCACGCCCAGCAGGAGCGCCGCGCCGAACAGCACGGCCGCCACACCCAGTACCTGGGCCGTGCCCCAGCCGAAGATCGGGCGCCGCATCGACCACAGGCGCGCCGGCTCGAGTTCGAGGCCGATCAGGAACAGCAGCAGGACCACGCCAAACTCGGAGAAATGCAGGATGGTTTCGACCTGCGTGATCAGGCCAAAGCCCCAGGGACCGATCGCCATCCCGGCCAGCAGGTAGCCGAGCACCGCGCCCAGGCCGAGGCGCCGGGCCAGCGGCACGGCGAGGACGGCGGCGCCGAGGTAGACCACGGCGTTACTCAATAAACTATGCTCCATGGGCGATCTCGTTTGGCTTGGTCATGAGAAAAGCTTCGAGGCGCGCACGGAAGTTCGCGACGTGGGCATCGATGGCGGCGTCGTCCGCTCCGTTCGCGCCATGCAGGATGTGCGGCGGCCACCAGTGCATCCCGCACAGTAGGGCCGTCTGCTCGAAGGGCGGCAAGTAGGCTTCAAAGGGGCGGCCGTGGCGTTCGCCCGGATGGTAGGCATCCTCGGGACTGCCGGTGGTAACGGCCAGCCAGTAGCCCTTGCCGCGCAGCGCCGTGGCGCCGGGGCCGTAGGCCCATCCCGGTTCGAGCACGCTGTCGACCCATTCCTTCAGCAGCGAGGGCATGCTGTACCAGCGGATCGGATGCAGGAACACGACCAGCTCGGCCTGCGCGAGCAGGGCCTGCTCGCGCGGGACGTCGATGAAGAAGTCGGGATAGGTTTCATAGAGGTCGTGCACCAGCACCCCGTCGAGGGCACGCGCGGCATCGGCCAGGCGGCGGTTGATGCGCGAGCGGTGCGGCGCGGGATGGGCATACAAGACCAGGATGCGGGGCGTCGGCATGGGTGTGCTGGGTAATTGTCTTGCACGATTGTACATGCCGGTGCAGGGCAGGCGCTCTCCGCGCCTTCGCTTACACGCCCGGCGCCGCTCCCGGCAGCGGCGCCGCAGCCGGCAACAGGCCCTCGTCGACCAGCGCGCGCCAGAAGGCCGGCGGGATCTCGATGGCCATCAGGGTGGCGTTGCGGCGCAGGTGCTCGGGGCTGCTGGCGCCGGGGATGGTGGCCGCCACGACCGGGTGCGCGGCGCCGAACTGCAGGGCCGCGGCTGCGAGATCGACCCCGTGGCGCGCGGCGACCTGGCGCAGGCGCTCGCGCTGCGCGTGCTTGTCCGGCCCCGCCGGCCGGTAGTCGTAATGCTCGCCGCCGGCCAGGAAGCCCGAGTTGAAGGGGCCGCCCAGCACCACGCCGGCGCCGCGCTCGGCGCACAGGGGAAAGAATTCGGCCAGCGGCGTGGTTTCCATCAGCGTGTAGCGCCCGGCCAGCAGGAAGATGTCGGGATCGGACTGGCGCAGGCAGCGCAGGCAGGGCTCGACCGTGTTCACGCCCATGCCCCAGCCCTTGATCAGGCCTTCCTCGCGCAGCCGTACCAGGCCCTCGAAGGCGCCGCCCGGTCCCGCAGCGATGGCGAAATGATGTTCGAATTCGGCGCGGCTGAACTGGTCGGGCGAGAGATCGTGCACGTAGACGATGTCGATGTGGCCGAGCGCGAGCCGCTGCAGGCTGTCCTCGACCGCGCGGCGGGCGCCGTCGGCCGTGTAGTCGATCACGCGCCGGAACGGCAAGCTCGATACGAAAGGCGCGGCGATTTCGCCGCTCGGATCCGGCCGCAGCAGGCGGCCGACCTTGGTCGAGAGCGTGTAGTCCTCGCGCGGGCGGCGCCGCAGCGCCTGCCCGAAGCGGTGCTCGGACAGGCCGGCGCCGTAGTGGGGCGCGGTATCGAAATAGCGGATGCCGGCATCCCAGGCCGCGTCGACGGTGGTGCGGGCCGCCTCGTCGCTGGTGGTGTGGTACATGTCGCCCAGGCCGGTGCCGCCCAGGCCCAGGTGCGTGATCGGTCGGTAGCGCTGGTTCACGGTGCGTCCTTCTCGTCGGTTGGCGGAAGGGACATGATGCCCGCTGCCTCCGGCGCGCCGCGCACGCTTGACGTAAAAAACCCGGCCAGCGGGTGCTGTCCGGGTTGTGTCGCGATGCCGGCCGAGGCCGGCTGCGGGTCGATCAGAAGTGGAAGGCGACGCCGGCGCTCAGCTTCGTCAGGTCGCTGGTTGGCTTCGACACTTCCAGGCGGCCGGTCACGGTCGGCGAGAAGGAGTAGCCCAGGCCGACGCCGTAGACGACGCCGTCGTCCAGCGAGTCCGATGCCGAGATGCCCTGGAACTTGGCCTTGACCTTGATGTCGTTGTAGCCCAGGCGGCCGTACAGGTTGAAGCCGCTCGACAGCGGCAGGGTGCCGATCACCGCGATCTGGGTCTGGTCGACGTCGACGTCCACGTCGTCGCCGTCGAAATCGAAGGTGCCTTTTGCCAGGCGTGCGTAGCCGGCTTCGACAGCGATGGTTTCGCTGAACTTGTAGCCGACGAAGCCGCCGAAGCCGCCTTCACGGTCCGCGCCGTCCACTTTGGTGGAGGTGCCTTCGAGGCCAGCGTACAGCTTGGTGGTTTGGGCCAGAGCCGACGACGAAGCGATGACCAGGGCTGCTGCGACTGCGATTTGCTTGAACATGTCTTGGAACCTTTAATACAGTTATTTTTGGTGTGCTATGAATATGGCAGCAATGTTGCTGCACGGAACTAATTATGACAGGCTTTACGATAATTTACAATTCGCCTACAGAAAAGAGTTGTAAGCATATGTTAGGAAATACATATAAACCACATGGATTCAAGGGCTTGAAAACTCACGGATTCTCACCGGAGGTTTATATTTCCCTGCGGTAAATGTGAAATGGGAGCGGCAAGGCCCATGGAAAAACAGCCCGGATCGCTTCAGCAATCCGGGCTGTCAATGGTTCGTAGCCGATCAGAATTTGAATACGACGCCTGCGGCGATCTTGGTGACATCGCTGTTCGGCTTCTGCACTTCCAGGCGGCCCGCGACCACCGGCGTAAAGGCGTACGCCAGCCCCAGGCCGTAGACCAGCTTGCTCTGGTGTTCCTTGCCGAAGAAACCCGGGGCGTCGACGTCGACCGTCAGGCGATTGTAGCCGAGGCGGCCGTAGAGATCGAAGCCGCTGCTCAGGGGCACGGAGCCGAGCACCGAGAGGTCGTACTGGTCGATCTGGACGTCTGCGTTCAGCGTGCCGGCGCTGTAGCGCTTGTCGGCCAGGCGGTGGTAACCGGCTTCCACGGAGATGTTGTCGTTGTATTTGTAGCCGACGAAGGCGCCGAAGCCGGTGTCGCGGTCGAAGTCATCGAAATCGGTGGACGAGATGTCGATGCCGGCGTAGAAGGACGGCGGTTCGGCGGCGAAGCCGGCCGACGATGCGGCGAGTAGAAATGCTGCGGCTGCAATTTTCTTGAACATATCGGGTTTCTCTTTTTGGATAATGAATTGAAAGAGGCCAAAAACATCGCTTCGGCCGGGCGCGGCTTGTCGATTGCCAGCCAGCGATTGTTGTCCGCGTCGGGCCATGCCGATATTGATCGCGCCCAGAATGGCGCGCCAGGCGATGCGCATTTCCAACGTTTTAATACGGCGCGCATGCATTGGCAGGCGTTACGAAATAAAAAGGCCTGCTCGCGCAGGCCTTTTTTGTATCGCAGCAGCGTTTCAGATATGCAGCGCATGCCCCAGCGCCCGCAGCGCGGCTTCCTGCACCGCTTCGCCAAGGGTCGGGTGCGCGTGGATGGTCCCGCCCACGTCTTCCAGGGTGGCGCCCAGCTCGATCGAATGGCTGAAGGCGGTCGACAGTTCCGACACGCCGCGTCCGACCGCCTGCCAGCCGAGGATCAGGTGGTTGTCGCGCCGCGCCACGACCCGCACGAACCCGTCCGTCGATTCGATCGTCATCGCTCGGCCATTCGCCGCGAAGGGGAAGTTCGACACAATGGCATCGATGCCGGCGGCCTGCGCCTCGTCCGGGACCATACCCACAACCACCACTTCGGGATCGGTGAAGCAGACCGCCGGCATGGCGTTCGGCGCGAAGTGGCGGCGCTTGCCGGAGATGATCTCGGCCACCATCTCGCCCTGCGCCATCGCCCGGTGCGCCAGCATCGGCTCGCCGGCCAGGTCGCCGATCGCCCAGACGTTGCGCATCGAGGTGCGGCACTGGTCGTCGATCTTCACCGCGCGCCCGTTCATGTCGAGCTGCAGGGTTTCCAGGCCCCAGCCGCCGGCGCGTGGACGGCGGCCGACGGCCACCAGCACGCGGTCGGCGGAGAGCACGATTTCCTCGCCGTTCGGCTGCTGGATGCGCACCCCGTCGCCGGCGGCGTTCAGGCCCAGGACCTTGGAACCGAGACGCAGGTCGATGCCGAGGCGTTTCAAGGCCGCGCCGACCGGCTTGGTCAGCTCCGCGTCGTAGGCCGGCAGGATGCGGTCCGCCGCTTCGACCACGGTGACCTCGGCGCCGAGCTTGCGATAGGCCGTACCCAGCTCCAGGCCGATGTAGCCGGCGCCCACGACGACCAGCTGTTTCGGGATCGCGGTGGGCGAGAGCGCCTCGGTCGACGAGACCACCATGCCGCCGAAAGGCATGAAGGGCAGCTCCACGGCTTCCGAACCGGCGGCCAGCAGCAGGTGCTCGCAGCGGATGCGCTGCAACTCGCCGTCCGCGGTTTTCACTTCGACTGTCTTGCCATCGAGGATGCGGGCGAAGCCCTTGATGACCTGGACGTCGTTCTTCTTGAGCAGGCTGCCGACGCCGCCGGTCAGGCGCTTGACGATGCCGTCCTTCCAGCCGACGGTGCGGCTGACGTCGATCGACGGCGCGGCGGCCGAGATGCCGAGCGGCGAATCGCCGGCGTAGTGGCTCGCCTTCTCGAATTCCTCGGCCGCATGGATCAGGGCTTTCGAGGGAATGCAGCCGATGTTCAGGCAGGTGCCGCCCAGCTGGGCGGTTTCGACCAACATGGTCGGGATGCCCAGCTGGCCGGCCTTGATGCCGGCGACGTAGCCGCCGGGGCCGCCGCCGATGATGAGTAAAGTAGTGACGAGTTGCTGCATCGGCTCACTCCACGAACAGGGTTGCCGGGCACTCGAGGTAGCCGCGGATGGTCTGGATGAATTCGGCCGCCACCATGCCGTCGATCACGCGGTGGTCAAACGAGGACGAGAGATTCATCGTCTTGCGCGCGACCATGGCGCCGTTCAGGATCACCGGCTTGTCGATGATGCGGTTCACGCCCACGATCGCCACTTCCGGACGGTTGATCACCGGCGTGGTGACGATGCCGCCCAGCGCACCGAGGCTGGTGATGGTGATGGTCGAACCGGAGAGCTCCTCGCGCAGGGCCTTGCCGCTGCGCGCCGCTTCGGCCAGGCGCGCCACTTCGGCGGCTGCCGACCACGGGTCGCGCGCCTCGGCGTTGCGCACCACCGGCACCATCAGGCCGGCGTCGGTCTGGGCCGCGATGCCCAGGTGGACCGGATTGTAGGTGGTGACGATGTTGGCGTCGTCGTCGAAGCGCGCGTTCACCGACGGGTACTTGCGGATCGCCAGCACGACGGCGCGCATGATCAGCGGCAGCAGGGTCAGTTTCGGACGCTGGCCGGCATAGCGCGCGTTGAGCTGGACGCGCAGCGCTTCCAGTTCGGTGACGTCGATTTCCTCGACATAGGTGAAGTGCGGGATGCGGCGCTTGGCCTCGGCCATCTTCTCGGCGATCTTGCGGCGCATGCCGATCACCGGCATGGCCTGCTCGCCTTCCAGCACGGCGTAGCGGCGGTCGCCTTCGGCCGCCTTTTGCTGGCCGCGCGAGACAAAGGCGTCCAGGTCGGCGTGGCTGATGCGGCCGGCGGGACCGGTGCCGGTCACGTATTGCAGTTCGATGCCCATGTCCCAGGCGCGCTGGCGCACGGCGGGCGCGGCCAGCGGTTTCTCGCCGGCGGCGCGGCCGTGGTGGGCCGGGGCGGCGGCATAGGCCTGCGCGCCGCTGGAAGGCTGTGCTGCCTTCGCCGGCGCCGCCGTCTCCGCGCTCGTCACCGAGGTGACGACGGTTTCCGGCTGGGCCACCGTAACCGGAATGAACTCGTCGACGGTCGCGCCGCCGTTCGCACGCGCGGCGGTGTTGCCGGCGCTTTCGGCCGCGGCCACCGCCTGGTTGCGCGCCGCCTGGGCGGGCGTCTTGGCGTCGCCGTTGAAATTACCCGCACCCTCGACTTCGAGGCGGATCAATTCCGCGCCGACGGCCATGGCTTCACCGAGCTTGCCGCCCAAAGAGGTGACGGTGCCGTTGACCGGCGAGGGAATCTCGACGGTTGCCTTGTCGGTCATGACGTCGGCCAGCACCTGGTCTTCCTTGACCGTGTCGCCGGGCTGGACGTGCCAGGCGACGACTTCGACTTCGGCGATGCCTTCGCCCAGGTCCGGCATTTTAATGACGTGAATACCCATTTATTTTGCCTCCATCGCACGTTTGAACGCGGCGCCGACGCGGTCGGGCCCCGGGAAATACGCCCATTCCTGCGCGTGCGGATAGGGCGTGTCCCATCCGGTGACGCGCTCGATCGGCGCTTCCAGGTGATAGAAGCAGTGTTCCTGCACCAGGGCGGCGAGTTCGGCGCCGAAGCCGCTGGTGCGGGTGGCCTCGTGCACGACCACGCAGCGGCCGGTCTTCTTGACCGATTCGACGATGGTGTCGAGGTCCAGCGGCCACAGGGTGCGCAGGTCGATGATCTCGGCATCGATGCCGGTTTCCAATGCCGCCGCCTCCGAGACCCAGACCATGGTTCCGTAGGTGAGGACTGTCAGATCCGCGCCCGGACGGAAGACCGCCGCCTTGTCCAGCGGGACCGTGTAATAGCCTTCCGGGACTTCGCCCATCGGGTGCTTGGCCCAGGAGACCACCGGCCGATCGTGGTGGCCGTC
>Ga0308160_10000655_pt1 | contig 60320 bp, 59 predicted proteins | sample PhyFR1_FD_201036 | JGI IMG/M metagenome (GOLD analysis project Ga0308160, IMG submission 201036) | Phyllosphere microbial communities from UC Gill Tract Community Farm, Albany, California, United States - DLSLF.R1 | ecosystem: Host-associated > Plants > Phyllosphere > Unclassified | place: USA... | reverse complement strand
GGTATGGCCTGACGCCGCGTGCCCGCATCGTCGGCATGGCGACCGCCGGCGTGCCGCCACGCGTGATGGGCATCGGCCCGGCGCCGGCGTCGAAGAAGCTGCTGGCCCAGCTGAATATGACCATCGACCAGTTGGACATCATCGAGCTCAATGAAGCGTTCGCATCGCAAGCCCTGGCCGTGTTGCGCGAACTCGGTGTTGCCGACGATGATACGAGGGTCAACCCGTACGGCGGCGGCATCGCCCTCGGCCACCCGCTGGGCATGAGCGGCGCGCGCCTGGTGACCACGGCGATGCACCAGCTGCACCGCACCGGCGGCCGCTATGCGCTGTGCACGATGTGCATCGGCGTGGGGCAGGGCATTGCCATGGTCATCGAACGTGTCTGAGCACGTGGATTCATAAGAAGAGAAGCAGGAGACAAACATGACGTATATAACTTGCGTACCCGGGAGGCTGCCATGATCGGCAACTTCATCGGTGTGCTATTCGACGGCATCGCCTACGGCGCGCTGCTGTTCCTGATCAGCGTCGGCCTGTCGGTCACGATGGGCATGATGAACTTCATTAACCTGGCCCACGGCGCCTTTGCCATGGTTGGCGGATATGTCTGCGTCACCTTGCTGAGCAAACTCGGGCTGCCTTTCCTGGCCACGCTGCCGCTGGCCTTCGTGGCGGCAGCCGTGGTTGGCCTGCTGCTGGAACGGACCCTGTACCGCCAGCTGTACAAAGCCACTCACCTGGACCAGGTGCTGTTCTCGATCGGCCTGACCTTCATGGCGGTGGCCGGCGCCACCTTCCTGTTCGGCCCGACCCAGCAGCCGGTGCACCTGCCGGACTGGCTGCGCGGCCAGGTCCACGTGCTCGGCCTCGACCTCGGCGCCTACCGCCTGTTCCTGATCGCCGTGGTGATCCTGATTACCTTTGGCTTGTACCTGCTGATCGAGCGTACCCGCTTCGGCGCGCAGATTCGTGCCTCGGTCGACAACCAGACCGCAGCCGAGGGCCTCGGCATCAACGTCAGCCGCGTGTTCTCGCTCACGTTCGCGCTGGGCTCGGGCCTGGCGGGCCTGGGCGGAGGCCTGGGCATCGACGTGCTGGGCCTGGACCCGAGCTTCCCGATCAAGTACATGGTCTACTTCCTGCTGGTGGTGGCCGTGGGCGGCGCCGGTTCGATCAAGGGGCCGCTGATCGCGGCGATCATCCTCGGCGTGTTCGACGTCGCCGGTAAATACTATGTACCGGAAGTGGGCGCATTCGTCATCTACACGCTGATGGTGGTGCTGCTCATCCTGTTCCCGTTTGGTCTGGTACGGAGGAAAGCATGAACGCCTATTCGTCGACTGCCGCAGGTGCCAACACCCAAGCGAAGACCGATGCCGCGGTGCCTGGCGAGGATGCGCAGGCCGTGAACCGCAGCACGCTGCGCCTGCCGAACGACCGCTGGAAGGCGCTGGAAATCGCGTTCTGGCTGCTGCCGGTCGCGTCCTACTTCTTCTTCCCGGACTACCTGGTCCTGATTAGCCAGATCATGATCATCGGCCTGTTCGCGATGTCGCTCGACCTGATCCTGGGCTATGCCGGCATCGTGTCGCTCGGCCACGCCGCCTTCTTCGGGCTCGGCGCCTACACGGCCGGCCTGCTGTCGGTGCATGGCTGGGGCGAGCCGATCTCGGGCCTGTTCGCGGCGGCCATCGTCGCCGGTATCTTCGGCTTCATCGTCAGCTTCCTGGTCATTCGCGGGCAAGACCTGGCGCGCCTGATGGTCACGCTCGGCATAGGCCTGATGCTGTTCGAGGCGGCCAACAAGGCGGCCTTTATCACCGGCGGCGTCGATGGGCTGTCGGGCATGGTGATGGCGCCGCTGTTCGGCACCTTCGAGTTCGATTTGTATGGCAAGACCGCCTTCTGGTACAGCTTCGCCGTGCTGTTCATCCTGTTCGTGGTGATGCGGCGCGTGGTGAACTCGCCGTTCGGCCTGTCGCTGCGCGGCATCCGCGAAGGCGGACGGCGCATGCCGGCCATCGGCGCGAATGTCGACCGGCGCCTGGTGGCCGTGTTCACGCTGGGTGCGGCAGTGGCCGGCATCGCCGGCGCACTGCTGGCCCAGACCACGCAGTTCGTCGGCCTGGACGTGCTGGGTTTTCCGCGTTCGGCGGAGCTGCTGATCATGCTGGTGCTGGGCGGGACCGGACGCCTGTACGGCGCGCTGGTCGGTGCGGCCGTGTTCATGATTGCGCAGGACAAGATCTCGGGTTTCGACCCGACCTACTGGCAGTTCTACATCGGCCTGCTGCTGGTGCTGATCGTGCTGTTCGCACGCGGCGGCATCCTGGGCGGCCTGGAAAAGATCGTCGCAACGTTCAAGCGTAAGGAGGCCCCATGACCATGACCCTGCGTACCGAAGCACTGTGCAAGCAGTGGGGCGGCTTCAAGGCGAACACGGATATCTCGCTCGGTTTCGAGCCGGGCGCGCGCCATGCGCTGATCGGCCCGAACGGCGCCGGCAAGACCACCTTCATCAACCTGCTCACCGGCGGCTTTCCGCCATCGAGCGGCAAGGTGTTTTTGGGCGACGAGGACATCACGAAACTGGCCCAGCACGAGCGCGTGAAGCGCGGCATGACCCGCACCTTCCAGATCAACACCCTGTTCGCGGGCATGACGGTGCTGGAATCGGTGATGCTGGCCATCTGCGAGCGGCGCGGCCTGCAAAAAGTGTGGTGGAAGACGGTGGCGAACCACGCCGACGTGGTGGAAGAAGCGATGGCGCTGCTGGCCACGCTCAAGCTCACGAAAGAGGCGAACAGCATCACGCGCAGCATGGCCTATGGCAAGCAGCGCCTGGTGGAGATTGCGCTGGCGCTGGCGACGCAGCCGAAGATCTTGCTGCTGGACGAACCGGCGGCCGGCATCCCTTCGCTGGAGAGCCAGGAGCTGTTCGAGGTCATCGCCGGCCTGCCGCGCGACGTGACGGTGCTCTTTATCGAGCACGACATGGGGCTGGTGTTCCGCTTCGCCGACCGCATCACGGTGCTGGTGGGCGGCAAGGTGCTGACCGAAGGCACGCCGGCCGAAATCGCCGCCGATCCGCGCGTGAAGGAAGTGTATCTGGGGGAGGCCGAACATGCCTGAATTGCTTGCGCTTGACCGCGTGACCGCCGGCTATGGCGAATCGATCGTTTTAGAGGACGTATCGTTCACGATGAACGAGGGCGACAGCCTGGCCCTGCTGGGCCGCAATGGCGTCGGCAAGACCAGCTTGCTGGTCACGCTAATGGGACTGACCCGCCTGCACAAGGGTTCGATCCGCTGGGCCGGCGGCGACATCGCGCGCGTGCCGACCTATAAGCGCTCGCGCTCGGGGCTGGGCTGGGTGCCGCAGGAGCGCCACATGTTCCCTTCGCTCACCGTCGAGGAACACCTGACGGTGGTGGAGCGTCCGGGGCCGTGGACCCTGGCCAAGATCTACGAGATCTTCCCGCGTTTGCAGGAACGCCGCGCAAACATGGGCAATCAACTGTCTGGTGGCGAGCAACAAATGTTGGCCATCGCCCGCGCCCTGATGACGAACCCGCGCATCCTGCTGCTGGACGAGCCGATGGAAGGGCTGGCGCCGATCATCGTGCAGGAACTGGTGCGCGTGATCCGGCGGCTGGTGGCGGACGAAGGCATGTCGGTGATCGTGGTCGAGCAGCACGCGCGGCTGGCCTTATCGCTGACCTCGCGCGCCATCGTGCTGGACCGCGGACGGATCGTGCATGACTCGGACAGCGCCAGCTTGCTGGCCGATGGCGAGAAGCTGGATCGGCTGGTGGCTGTCGCGTAATTGTCGGCTGCTGCCACGTACGGTGGGCACTCCGTGCCCACGCGGAACGGTGAACATTGTTGGCGTCCGTGACATTCGGAGCGATGAACATGGTTGGCGTCTGTCCCGGCATGGCGCGAACGCCAACGATATGCCGTCGGACGCGCTAACAATCATCGACGTTCCGCGTGGGCACGGAGTGCCCACCCTACGGTGTAACGATTTTCTTAACGCTCTCACTGGGCGAACATATAAAAACGAGGAGACAACGTGTCAAACAAAGCAAACACCACCCGCCGCCACATCCTGCTCGGCGCCGCCATGCTCTCCGCCGGCCTGGCTGCCGGCATTGCCCACGCCGCCGAACCCCTGAAAGTCGGCCTGATCGTCCCCATGTCCGGCCCCTTTGCTTCCACCGGCCGCCAGGTCGACGCCGCAGTGAAACTCTTCCTCCAGCAAAACGGCAGCACGGTCGCCGGCCGCCAGGTGCAGATCATCCTGAAGGACGATGGCGGCGTCTCCCCGGACGTCACCAAGCGCCTGGCCCAGGAACTGGTCGCACGCGACAAGGTGCAGGTGCTGGCCGGCTTCGGCCTGACCCCGCTGGCCTTTGCCGCTGCCCCGGTCGCCACGCAAGCCAAGGTGCCGATGATCGTGATGAATGCCGCCACCTCGGTCATTCCGCAGCGCTCACCCTACATCGTGCGCAGCGGCTTCACGCTGGCGCAAGTCACCGCGCCGATGGCCCAGTGGGCGGCCAAGAACAAGATCAAGTCGGTGGTCACTTTCGTGTCCGACTACGGCCCCGGCATCGATGCCGAAAAGGTCTTCGTGAAAGACTTCAGCGCGGCTGGCGGCAAGATCGTCGCCTCGCTGCGGGCACCGCTGCGCAATCCCGACTACGCGCCGTTCCTGGCACGGGTGAAAGACGCCAAGCCGGATGCCGTATTCGTGTTCGTGCCGTCGGGGGAGGGCGCCGCCGTCCTGAAGCAGTTCACCGACCGCGGCCTGGCCGCCGCCGGCATTCGCCTGATCGCCACCGGCGACGTGCTGGATGACGACCTGATGCCGAGCATCGGCAGCGCCGCCCTGGGCGTGGTCAGCAGCCACCACTATTCAGCCGCCCACCCGTCGCCGGAAAACAAGGCCTTCGTTGCCGCCTTCACCAAGGCGAACAAGGACATGCGCCCGAACTTCCACGCCGTCGGCGCGTATGACGGCATGCAGATGCTGTATGCGGCGCTGAAGAAAACCAACGGCGACAGCACCGGGCCGAAGCTGGTCGAAGCGATGAAGGGCCTGTCGTGGAACAGCGTGCGCGGGCCGGTGTCGATCGATCCAGCCACGCGCGACATCGTGCAGACGGTGTATATCCGCAAGGCGGAGCAGGTGGATGGCGGGATTTATAACGTGGAGTTCGACAAGGTCGAGAAGTTCAAGGATCCGGGCGTGGATTGACGAACGGCTCCCGGGTCTTGCCACCGCAAGTTCGAGGCGTTTCCCGTAGGGTGGGCACTCGTGCCCACGCGGATTCAACACACCATTAACGTCACAGGCAACAGCCCCATCTGCGTATGCAAACGGTGTTGATTCGCCGCGCCGATGATCATGTGATGAGACCGCGTGGGCACAAGTGCCTTGCGCGGCCCGGCCCACCCTACAACGTCAACGGTGCGCGACTCTGATCGTTATTCTCGCGAACGAGCTTCCCCAGCAGCGTCATGAACTGCTCCCGCTCCTGCGCATCGAGCGGCGCCAGCAACCGGTCCCGCAACCGCTGCGCCCCCGGCACCAGCCCCTGCAACAGCCGCGTCCCCGCCGCCGTAATCGTCAACGCCCGCTGCCGCCGATTATGCGGCAACACCTTCCGCTCCAATAATCCTTTCTCTTCCAGCCGCGCACACACCGTCGCCCCGGTCGAGGTATCGATCGCCGCCAGCCCCGCCAGCGACACCTGGTCGATCCCCGGATGCTCGGCCAGCCGGCTCAGGATTGCATACTGCACCGGCGTCAATTCATCGCCCATCTCGTCGTAGAACAAGGACACCGAAATCTGCTGCGCCCGGCGCAGCAAGTGGCCCGGATGTTCGTACAAATCCAGCATCGAACCCTGCTGATCGCTTGCTTTTTCTGTCGCCATATTTCCCATTCAAATCTGGTGCACTGCACCATCGAAAAGTGTGAAAACGCAGTTTACTTTGTCCCGCAAACGCGTGATACTTTTTTCTACATTCAGTACACTGAAGATTAAGCCATCAAGGAGACAACGATGTTCCCGAAAAACGCCTGGTACGTAGCGTGCACCCCCGACGAAATCGACGGCAAACCGCTCGGCCGCCAGATCTGCGGCGAAAAGATCGTGTTCTACCGTGGCCAAGGCGGCAAGGTCGCCGCCGTCGAAGACTTCTGCCCGCACCGAGGCGCCCCACTGTCGCTGGGTTTCGTCCGCGACGGCAACCTGGTCTGCGGCTACCACGGCCTGGAAATGGGCTGCGAAGGCAAGGCCATCTCCATGCCCGGCCAGCGCGTGCGCGGCTTTCCCTGCATCCGCAGCTACGCCGTCGAAGAGCGCTATGGCTTCATCTGGGTCTGGCCGGGCGACAAGGCGCTCGCCGATCCGGCCACCATTCACCACCTGGAATGGGCGGAGAACCCCGAATGGGCCTATGGCGGCGGCCTGTACCACATCAACTGCGACTACCGCCTGATGGTCGATAACCTGATGGACCTGACCCACGAAACCTACGTCCACGCGTCCAGCATCGGCCAGAAGGAAATCGACGAGGCGCCGGTGACCACCAGGCTAGAAGGCGAGCAGGTCGTGACCAGCCGCTTCATGGAGAACATCATGCCGCCACCATTCTGGCAGGCTGCCCTGCGCGGCAACGGCCTGGCCGATGATGTGCCGGTCGACCGCTGGCAGATCTGCCGCTTTAACGCGCCCAGCCACGTGATGATCGAGGTCGGCGTGGCGCATGCGGGCAAGGGCGGCTACCACGCGCCGGCCGAACACAAGGCATCGAGCATCGTGGTCGACTTCATCACGCCCGAAACCGAAACCTCGCACTGGTACTTCTGGGGCATGGCGCGCCATTTCAAGCCGGACGACCAGGCGCTGACCGATACCATCCGTACCGGCCAGGGGAAAATCTTCAGCGAAGACCGCGAGATGCTCGAACTCCAGCAGCAGAACATCCTGCGCCACCCCGAGCGCAAGCTCTTGATGCTGAACATCGACGCCGGCGGCGTGCAGTCGCGCCGCATCATCGACGCGTGGCTGGCGCGCGAGCAGCCGCAGGCGCAGGAGGCGGCGGCATGAGCACCATCGAAGTCAAGGTCGCGAACCGTGTCTGCGAGGCCGATGGTATCTGCAGCTACGAACTGGTGCGCACCGATGGCCAGGTCTTGCCGCCGTTCGAGGCCGGCGCGCATATCGACGTGCACCTGGCCGGGAATCTGATCCGCCAGTATTCGCTTTGCAACGCGCCGGGCGAGACGCACCGCTACCAGATCGGCGTGCTGCGCGATACCGACTCGCGCGGCGGTTCGCAGGCCATGCACGACCATGTGGAGATGGGGTCGGTCTTGCAGATCAGCGCGCCGAAGAACCATTTTCCGCTGGTGGAGGCGCAGCGCACCGTGCTGCTGGCAGGCGGCATTGGGGTGACGCCGATCCTGGCGATGGCGGAAGCACTGGCGGCCAGGGGGGCTGCTTTCGAGATGCACTACTGCGCGCGCTCGCCGGAGAAGGCGGCGTTCAAGGAACGGCTGGCGACCTGCGGCTTTGCGGCGCAGGTGCAATTTCATTACGATAGCGGGGATGCGGGGCAGAAGCTGGAGCTGGCGACGCTGTTGGCGAAGCCGGAAGCGGGCACGCATGTTTACGTGTGCGGTCCGCAGGGTTTCATCGCGTATGTGCTGGATACCGCCAAGGCGCAGGGCTGGCCGGCGGCGCAGCTGCATGTGGAGTATTTCAGTGCGGCGGCGGTGGATACCAGCGGCGATGGGGCGTTCGAGGTCAAGCTGGGGTCGAGTGGGCGGACGTTTACCATCCCGGCCGGGAAGACGGTCATCAAGATACTGGAAGAGCAGGGCGTCGTGATTCCGTACTCCTGCGAGGAGGGTGTGTGCGGGACTTGCCTGACGCGCGTGATCGAGGGCGTGCCGGATCATCGCGACATGTATTTGACCGAAGAGGAGCAGGCGGCGAACGATCAGTTTACGCCGTGTTGCTCGCGGGCGAAGACGCCGGTGCTGGTGCTGGATTTATAAAGGACCACGGTTGTCACTCGTACGGTGGGCACTCCGTGCCCACGCGGTTACGTGCGTTTGCTTGCACCAGCTGCAGTGAGGTGTCGCCCGCAAACTCCTCTCTGTGCCCGCACCTGACCCTACCGGGTGGTGTTTCGACTTGCCGATACCGTACCGCGTGGGCTCGAGAGCCCACCCTACGAGCTGTGCCGCTGCCCTGACCTTACCGGGTGGTGTTTCGACTTGCCAATGCCGTACCGCGTGGGCTCGAGAGCCCACCCTACGAGCTGTGCCAGCATCCCGACCCGACTGGGCGGTGTTTCGATATGTTGATGTCGTATTACGTGTCCACCCTACGCAGGGCGGGTCTGGGTGCCGGCGCCGCGGGTCACGTGCAGCATCCGGCTTGGGGTGCGGACCTTGGCGGTGTGCCAGACGCCGCGTGGCATGACCACGGCGCCGGTGCCTTCCACGGCGATGTGTTCGATGTCGCCGTCGCGGTCGAGCAGCAACTCCACGGCGCCCGACAACAGGTAGACGAATTCATCGCCCTCGGGATACATCTCCCAGGTCGGCCAATCCTCGGTGAATTCGTATTCGCTGATCAGCCAGCCTTGGCCGTTCCCGTCCGACTCGGCCGCGGGCTGCTGCCAGAAGTCCTCGGCGGACAAGGCCTGCGCCGCGCCGTCTTCTGCAAGATGAACATAGGTGTGCTGTGGATGCAAAACCATGATCGCTCCAATCGATGCCAAGGAAGTCCCGTCATCCTAGCATCCCATCAGCCGCCCCGATCAAATCCAGGTAACGAACCCCACCACCGCCTCCTCGAACGCCTGAGGCTGCTCGATCGCGCTCAGGTGTGACGCCTCCTGCAGCACCACCAGGCGCGCTTCGGGAATGCCGTCGGCCAGCGCCTGCGCCATCGCCACCGGCGTGCCCTGGTCCAGTTCACCGGCGATCACCAGCGTCGGCACGGCGATCGAACCCAGGCGCGAAGCCGTATCCACCTTGCCCACCGCATTGCAGCAGCCCACATAGCCTACCGCATCGGTGCTCACCACGCGGCGGCGGAAGCGCGCCACGGTGCCGGGTTTCTGCGCGCGGAAGCCGTCGTGGAAGTAGCGCCCCATGACCGCATCGGCAATCGCCTCGATGCCCTGTTCGCGCACGGTGGCAATGCGCTGCTCCCACACCGCTTGCGCCGCCTCCGGATAGCCGCTCGTGGTATTCGCCAGCACCAGGGCGCGCACCAGCGCAGGATGGCGCAGCGCCAGTTCCTGGCCCACCATGCCGCCCATCGACAGGCCGACCCACACCACCGGCCCGGTATCGAGCTCGCGCAGCAGGCGCGCCGCGTCGTCGGCCAGTTCCGCCATCGAATACAGGGCATCGGGCGCATCCGAGCTGCCATGCCCACGATGGTCGTAAGCGATCACGCGGCAATCCGCAGCCAGGGTGTTGGCCAGCGCATCCCACATGGTCAGGTCGCAGCCCAGCGCGTGGCTCAGCACCACCGTATGGCGCGGCGCCTTGCCGCTCCGCGGTTCGCGCACGCTGTAGTGCAGCACCGGGATGCTGGCGGTGCGGCCTTCGCGGCCGATGCCGCTGTGGCTTGCAGCGGCCGGCGCGGCAGGCTCCAGGCTGTAGCCGATCTGTTCGCCTACTTCGCGCAGGATCGCGAGCGTTTGCGTAAAGGCGGTGTTCGCCGCCGGCACGCCGGCGTAAATGGCCGACTGCATCAGGATTTCCTTGATCTCGTCGGGCGTGAGGCGGCTGCCTTCGTCGCCCAGCAACGCTGCGCGCACGTGCAGCTCGAATTCTTCCCAGCGGCCGAGCGCAATCGTGATCGACAGGACGATCGCACGGCGCGTCTTGTGGTCAAGGCCGGGCCGGCCCCAGATCTCGTTCCAGGCAAAGCGGGTAATGAAATTCTGGAAGTCGGCGTTGAAGCCGGTGGCCTTGTCCAGCGAACGGTCGACCCAGGCGTCGCCGAGGACATTGCGGCGGTTCTGCAGGCCGCGTTCGAAATCATGGTCAATGGGGTCGAAACTCATGGTGATGGATCACTCGTGAAAGGGATGGTGGTGGCTGAAGGCAGCCATGTCGGTGCACAGGCTGGCCAGCTGGCGTTCTGCCAGGCGGCGCGCGGGCAGGGCGGCGGCGACGGGATCAAAGATGGTGACCAGCTTGTCGAGGTCGATGTGCGAGGCCAGGGCGGGATCGGACTGCACCGCTTCCTTTAGCAATTCGTCCAGCCCGCGCTTGCCGACCGCGGCGCGGCCGCTCAGGTCTTCGAGCAGCGCATGCGCCTTCGGGCGGCCGACGGCCGAGGCCAGGTAGCTCGATGCCGCTTCGGCAAACACCAGCCCGTGCAGGGCGTGGATGTTCGCCAGCATGCGCTCGCTGTCGACCTTCAGGCCGGCAAAGGCTTCGTCCAGCGCGCGCAGGGCGCCGTGCGCCGACAGGAACAGCTGCGGCCACTCGGCCAGCTCCGCCTGCCAGTTGCCCAGCCCGCGCTCGTGTTCCTGACTCATGCAGGCCAGCAGCGCCGCCGCATGCTGGGGCGTGCGGCGCGCCGCGGCAATCGTGATCATCGACGACACCGGATTGCGCTTGTGCGGCATGGCCGAGGAGCCGCCGCGACCGCCACCCGAGGGCTCGGCCAGCTCGCCGATCTCGCCCTGAGCCATGAGACTCAGGTCGGTGGCCAGCTTGCCCAGGCTGCCGGTGAGCACGGCCACTTCCATGCCGAGCCGCACCCACTCGTCGCGCTGGGTATGCCAGGCGGCGTCGGCCACCCTCAGGCCCAGTTCCGCCGCCATGCGCTCGGCCACGGCAGTGCCAGCCTCGCCCATCACCGACAAGGTGCCGACCGCGCCACCCAGCTGCAGTTGCAGCGCCCGTGACGCGGCCTCGCGCATCCGCATCCGCGCGCGCACCAGCGGCGCCAGCCAGCCGGCCGCCTTGAAGCCGAGGCTGGTCACCTGGGCCGGCTGCATCAGCGTGCGCGCCAGCACCGGTGTGGCCAGGTGACCGTCGGCCAGCCGCAGCAGATGGCCGCACAAATCGTGCAGGCCGTCGTCCAGCAGTTGCAGCGCCTCGCGCGTGACCAGCACCATGGCGCTGTCGATCACGTCCTGGCTGGTGCTGCCCCAGTGCACGTGGCGCGCTGCCGCTTCGTCGTACAGGCCGACGGTCCTGGTCAGCTCCTTCACCAGCGGAATGGCCAGGCTGCCGGCGCGGCGGCCGGCGACGATCAGGGCCGGGATGTCGTAGAGCTGGGCATTGCACACGCCGGCGATCGCGCTGGCGGCGGCCTGCGGAATCAGGCCTTCCTCGGCCTGGGCCCTGGCCAGCGCCGACTCGAAACGGAACATGGCCTGCACCACCGCCGCGTCGTCGAAGGCGGCGATCATGTCGGGCGTGGTCAGGAAACTGTCGAAGATCGACACACTCATTGAAGCTCCTGTAGTGAATGCTCAGGCATAGTCGAAGAAGACGGTTTCCTTCTCGGTCTGCATCCATATGTCCCAATGATACTGGTCGTGAGACTGCTGGTCGCCGGTTTTCCGCGCCAGCAGGGTGGTGCGGCGTTCTTCCGGCACCTGGTTCAGGATGCTCGACTGGGCCAGGCCGGTGTCGTCTTCCAGGAAGACGGCAGTGAACTGGTGCTTGACCAGGCCGCGTGCGAACACGGTGACGTACATGACCGGCTCGCCGCGCGTGGCCGGCTGCGGCAGCGAAACGCGCATGCTGAATTCGCCATCGGCGCCGCTCGGCACGCGGCGGAAACCGGGAATCGCCTGCTCGGCTTCGATGGCCGCGCCATCCGGCATCCAGGCTTCGATCTGGGCATCGTTGATCGGGTTGCCGTCGCCGTCGTAGATGACGCCGCTGACCAGGATGCTGGGGCCGTCGATCTTCAAGGTGCCGGGCTGCGCGGCGTCGGTGGCCCACTTCCAGGCTTCGTGCGAGAACGGGCCGATGGTTTGGGACGTGGTGATGTTGGTCATGGTCGTCTCCTTACAGGCCCATCGGCGTGGCGTTGCGTCCGCGCAGGACGATGTCGAATTCGTAGCCGAGCATCTCGGCGCCCACCGTCTGCTCCAAACTGAAGCGCGACACCAAACGCTGGCGCGCCGCTTCGTCGGGAATGCTCTGGAAGATCGGGTCGTAGTCGAACAGCGGGTCGCTCGGGAAGTACATCTGCGTCACCAGGCGTTGGGCGTACACGTTGCCGAACAAGGAGAAGTGGATGTGGGCCGGGCGCCAGGCCTTGTCGTGGTTGCCCCAGGGGTAGGGACCGGGCTTGATGGTGACGAAACGGTAGCGGCCGTCGTCGTCGGTCAGCATCTTGCCCAGGCCGTAGAAATTCGGGTCGAGCGGCGCGGCGTGCTGGTCGCGGCTGTGCCAGTAGCGGCCCGCCGAGTTGCATTGCCAGACTTCGACCAGCGAGTTGCGCACCGGCTTGCCGTCTTCGTCGAGCACGCGGCCGCTGACGACGATCTTTTCGCCCAGCGGTTCGCTTTCGCCATGCGCCGTCAGGTCGGCGTCGTGCGGCAGCAGGATGCGCGGGGTGGCGGCGATGTTCTGCGAAACCGGCACTGGCGCCTCGATACGCAGGTTCGGCTGCAAGGGGCCGCGCTTGACGGTGGATTTATAAGGGGGATAGATGAGTTCCGGCCAGGTGCCCGGTTCGACGGTATCGAATTTCACGGCGTGTCTCCTACGTATGGTCTTGTGATGACAAAAATCGTAGAGAAACCCGCAAGCCATCGCAAGCGGCAAGGAGCAGACTGCATTCGCCCGGCGCACACATTGTGCGATACTCGCACAAATCCATTTTTATTTGATGCGATGACCCAGGAATCGGAAGTACCGCTCGAACGCGACCTCGTCGCCGGTCTCGAAAAAGGCTTGAAGGTCATCGAGGCCTTCGACCAGGAACGCTCGCGCCTGACGATTGCCGAGGTGGCCGAGGCCACCGGCCTGACCCGCGCCGCCGCCCGCCGCTATCTGATCACGTTGACTCACCTCGGCTACATGCGCCACGAAAACAAGCTGTTTTCGCTGACACCGGCCGTGCTGCGGCTTGGTCAGTCCTACCTGCACTCGGCGCGCCTGCCGCGCATTGCCCAGCCGCTGCTGTACCGCCTGGCCTATTCGCTGGGCGAGGCGGCGTCGGTCGGGGTGCTCGACCACGACCAGCTGGTGTGCGTGGCGGCGGTCAGCGCCGGGCAGCTGGTGTCGGCCACGCTGCAGCCCGGCACGCGCGTGCCGGCCTACTGCACCGCGAACGGGCGCATGCTGCTGGCCAGCCTGCCGCAGGAGCAGATCGAACGGTTCCTGAGTCGCGCCGAGCCCGAGCAGATCACGCAACACACCATCGTCAACAAGGAGCGCCTGGCGCTGGAAATCGCGCGGGCGCGGGCGCAGGGGTATGCGCTGGTCGACCAGGAGTTGGAACTGGGCCTGCGCACGGTGGCGGTCCCGCTGCGCAACTTCCGCGGCGAGGTGGTGGCGGCGATGAATGTCAGCGTGCATGCCGGACGGCTGCCGGTGGAGCAGATGGTCGAGCGTTGTTTGCCGGCTATGATCAAGATCCAGGTGGAGCTGGGCGCGCTGCTTTGAATCGCCCGGCACTAATCGCATTCACTTCCAGCCGTCAGGTGTACGCAGGTCGACGCCATAGGGTGGTGCGGGCCAGTCTTCGCCTCCGCCATCGTCGTATTCCTCGGACTCTGTCCATAGGCACTCCCGGTCTTCGGAAAACGCGGCGCACCAGTGTGTCATGTCCGCCAACAGCGCCTGTGCATGCGGTGCGAGCGGTTGCGCTCGCTTGCGCTGCTCGACAGCAGCAAGTGCCGCAAGATAGTGCCAATAGCGGGCGCGATGGAGCGGCATGCTTACCGCTTCGTCGTCGGGGTGCTGCTCGCCGCTGAACCAGTCCGCCAATGCCGCGGCGCCATCGAACAAGCCGAGGGCGCTTGCAGCGACCTGGCCGCATTCATGAAACTGCTGCCGCGCGAACTGGTGATGATAGAGAAAGGCATACTGGCGCAGCAGCTCATGGCGCAGTCTTGCGTTGCTGCGCGTTTCCGCGTCCTTGTGCCACTGTGCATACCATTTCGCCAGGTCCGATGGGGGCAGGTTGCGGCAGTAGTGCATCTGCCAAATCCTGGCGGCGGATGCATCGCGCATCAACTCCGCGACCTGATGGGTGGCTGCATGTTGCGTGACAGCTGCGTGAAGCCTGTCCCAATGCGCTGCGCCACCGTCCATGCGCAGGACGTAGCGCAGGTGAAACAAGCGCAGCTCGCGGGCCAGCCGCCCATCCTCGATGTACATGAAGAACTGCTCGGGGCCGCTGTCGTAGTCGGTCAGCAAGTCGACAAGCGCTTGGGTCTCATCCTGAGTGAATGGCAAACCTTCCGGTACTCCATCGGAGTGCAGGTGAGGGTACTTCTGGCGCTTCAGCTCCCATTCGGGTTCGAAGCCATTCCACGCTGCCCTTTGCTGGTAGGTGCCCGCCCACCGGGTGTTTTGTACGGCAACCGAGAACATCCTGTCGATGAAGATGCTGCGCACTTGCCGCCACGATTCCGGGTGCGCGCGTCGTCCCGCCGCTTGCGGCCAGCACGAGAGCGCATTGGGCAAGATGGCATCGAGCTGACGCTGGTGTTTCATGACTTCATCGACTGCTTCATCGGCTTGCTCCCTCGCCCACTGCTCATGGGAGGAACACGGTTCGGCAATCTCCTGCGCCTCCATGCTTTTTTGCCGGTAGTTGCGTTCTGCCGCGTCCCGCCCGCGCAGTGCGATTGCAACGCGCAGGAACCAGGCACGCGCGCAGCGGGCATCCTGCTCCAGCGCAAGGCAGGCATTCCGATCGGCATTCACGTGGTCGTTCAGTGCCAGATAGGCTTCGGCGCGTTCCACATACTCGGCCGCGCTTGGTGGGCCCATGCGCACCTTCGCTTCGCTTTCTTCCTGTATCTGCAGGGCGTGCAGCGCGAATACAGGCAGTGCGCGCCCGGCATGCCGTGCCTCGGGGGTCAAGCTGTGGTCGAGCCTGTCCTCCTTCAGATTGACTTGACCGTCCGCCAGGATGGCCCGCGCCGATGGCAGCCGCTCCAGCCAGTAGTTGTAGATTTCGAGGCGTTGCCGCATGCTGTGCTCGATGCGGTCCAGCTTCTCGTTCAGGTCGACCATGCCCAGCTTGCCCGTGACGAGTGCGGTCACCGTGCTCGTGTCGCCGCAAAACAAGCCATCGAGTTCCAGCAGGTTGCGTACCAGGTTGTCCGTATCCGGACTGTTCAGCTGACCCATTTGCCTGGTCCTGCTGCTTGCACCGTCGAACAACTCTTCACGGTACAGGTACTTGTTGAGCGCGTCGCGCAGATAGCGAGGGCACGGTGTCTTTTCCGTGAGCCGCTCGATAGTCGCTTGCACGCCGTTATTTGCCTTGTTTCTTGCCATACAGTACCCCAAAAAAGCACGGGGACGAAACCTCATGCCGCCCCCGGCTGTTGTTTCTCTGCTACGCGTTTAGCGGGTTTTGCTTGCCTTCGGTGCCGGCGTCGTACCAGGCTTGGTATAGGCCGGACTGGTTGGATTCTTCTGGTTCGCGTGGTTGTCTTGCGCCAGCTTGTGCGCAATATTATTTTCGTTGCCTTGGTTGGCGTGGTGGTTTGCTTCCTTGCGGTTCATGATTGACTCCTGTCTTGGTGAAGGGAGCCTTGACTCTAATTTTGTGACCTGCACAGTAAAGCGTTTTTTTCGATTTTGCTTCGAATAAGCATAAGCGTAAACGGTATTGGTATCGCTTTCGCGTCCCTGCTAAGCTTGTTTCCCCCGGCCGCCAAAGCGCCGCCGCTCTAAATTGAAGAAGAGAAAGAAACCATGAGCTGCAAACATTCCCACGCCAATCCGGCCCGTGCCGTGCTGGTCCTTAGCCTGATCGCGTCGGCCTTCCCGGCGGCTGCCCGTGCCCAGGAAACACAAGCAACACAAGAATCCGCCGAACTGCAAACCGTCATCGTCACCGGCACCCGCTCCCTGAACCGCCGCACCCTGGAAACCGAGTCCCCGGTCGACGTCATCGGCAGCAAGGAGCTGCTGAGCACCGGTTCGGGCGAGCTTGCCACCGTGCTGTCGCGCCTGCTGCCGTCGATGAACTTCCCGCGCCCGTCCGGCGCCGACGCCAGCGACGCGGTGCGTCCGGCGCAGCTGCGCGGCCTGTCGCCGGACCAGACCCTGGTGCTGGTGAACGGCAAGCGCCGCCATGCTTCGTCGGTCGTGAACGTCAACGGCACCCTCGGCCGCGGCTCGGCCCCGGTCGACCTGAACGCGATCCCGCTGGCGGCCATCGACCACATCGAGGTGCTGCGCGACGGCGCCGCCGCCCAATACGGCTCGGACGCCATTGCCGGCGTGGTCAACATCATCCTCAAAAAGGGCGCGGAAGGCGGCGAGGCCGAACTGGTCTACGGCCAGTACGACAAGGGCGACGGCGAGCAGGTGACTGTGCGCGGCTCGACCGGCTTCAAGATCGGCGACGATGGCTGGGTGCGCGTGGCCGTGGAAGCGGCCGACCGCGACTACACCAACCGCGCCTTCGCGGACCCGCGTCCGTCGGCCGGCCCGCGCCAGGGCACCGTCACCCAGCGCTACGGCGACCCGGACAGCAAGCCGCGCACGCTGTTCGCCAACAGCCAGATCCGCATTAACGAGAACGTCGACTGGTACGCCTTTGCCAACTACGGCGAGCGCAAGACCTCGTCGGCCGCGAACTTCCGCACTGCCTTTACCGACAACAACCGGACCACGCTGCGCACCCCGCTGTATCCAGAAGGCTTCAGCCCGCTGCTGGACAGTAAATCGGTCGACACCTCGCTGGTCACCGGCCTGCGCGGCGACCTGGCCGGCTGGCGCTGGGATGCGAGCCTGAACTATGGCCGCAACCGCTTCACGCTCGACATCGACAACACCGTCAACTACAGCCTGGGCGCTACCAGCCCGACCAGCTTCTATGCCGGCCGCCTGACCTCGACCCAGAAGCTGGCCAACCTCGACGTCGCGCGCGACATCCCGGTGGCCTTCATGAGCGGCCCCCTGACGGTGGCCCTCGGCGCTGAGGCGCGCTTCGAGTCGTATGACATCGGCGCCGGCGAAGCGAATTCCTACTTCGGCGGCGGCGCCCAGGGCTATTCCGGCTTCCGTCCCGAGAACGCCGGCGAGAACACGCGCAACAACAAATCGCTCTACCTGAACCTGGAAGGCGAGATCACGAAGGACCTGTCGGGTGCGCTAGCAGTGCGTCATGAGCGCTACAGCGACTTCGGTAACACGACCTCGGCCAAGGCCTCGGCACGCTACGCGTTCACGCCGGAATTCGCGCTGCGCGGCACCGCGTCGAGCGGCTTCCGCGCGCCGTCGCTGGCGCAGTCGTTCTACACGATCACGACCACCAATACGCTGCTGGTGAACGGCAGCAGCGCGCTGGTCGAAACCGGCACCTTCCCGGTCGCCAGCGCCGCCGCCGCGGCCCTGGGCGCGCAGCCGCTGAAAGCGGAAAAGGCGCGCAACCTGAGCATCGGCGCGCAGTGGCAGCCAACCCGCAACTGGACCACGACCCTCGACCTGTACCGCATCGACATCGACGACCGCATCGTGTTCTCGTCGAACCTGCAGCTGGCGAATGCGCCGACGCTCGCCAGCACCCTGGCCAGCCAGGGCATCTATGTCGGCGCCGCGCGCTACTTCACCAACGCCGTGGACACCCGCACGAAGGGCGTGGACCTGGTCAGCACCTACCGCCTGAACCTGCAGCAGTACGGCCGCGCCGACCTGACGCTGGCCTACAACCACAACGACAACGAAGTCAAACGCGTGGCCGATACGCCGGCCGTGCTGTCGGCGCAGAACCTGCTGCTGGTCGACCGCCAGACCGTGAATCGCCTGACCGTCGGCTCGCCGAAGGACAAGCTGAGCCTGGCCGGCGACTACACCCGCGGGATCTGGAACGGCCGCGCCACCGTCACCCGCTACGGCGAGTTCACCGTGCCGCAGAACGACCCGACGCTGGACCAGGACTACGATCCGCAATGGGTGCTCGACCTGGCTGCCAGCGTGCGCGTCGGTAGTCAGTGGCGCCTCAGCGCCGGCATCGACAACGTGACCAACCGCTACCCGGCGCAGGTGACTTCGCTGGCCAACCTGAACGTCAACGGCACCCAGCCGTACAGCGTATGGGCGCCGAACGGCTTCAATGGCCGCTACTTCTACCTGAAGGCCGGCTACACCTGGTAAGCAATCACGAGCCGCATTGCCTTAGATAGTGGATAATTAACGGGTAAACAACACACAGCAGGCTGCCAGCGCAGCCTGCTGTCCCGAATTATTCATCCGGCCTCGATCATGTCAATCGGCGTCAGGGACTAATTCCTGCTACCGCCTGACGCGAGGATGCCCGGCATGACGATTACCACCCTGACCGAAACAACCGAGCTCGCGCTCGCCAGCGCGAACGGCTTGCTGGAACAGCGAGTGCAGGAACGTACTGCCGACCTCACGGCCGCCCTGGCCGAGGTCGAAGCGCAAAAGCGCGCCCTCGAAGCGGCCCTGGCGGCGCGCGACCAGGTGCAGCAGCTGCTCCAGACCGAGCTGGCCGATGCGCGCCTGCTGCACGACACCAGCGCCATGCTGATCGACGAAGACAATGTCGGCGCCTTGTTCCAGAAGCTGGTCGATGTCGCGACCACCATCATGCGTTCCGATTACGGCAGCATCCAGCGCTACGACCCCGAGCGCAAGGCGCTATGCATGATCGCCCATTGCAACCTGAACGACGAGGCGCTGGCCTACTTCCAGTGGGTGCACGCGGGCCGCGCCACCACCTGCGGCCGTGCGCTCGAACTGTGCGAACGGGTAATCGCGCCGGACTTCGAGGAATGCGACTTCATCGTGCAGGGCGCGGATGCCGACGCGTTCCGCGCAGCAGGCGTGCGCGCCGCCCAATCGACGCCCTTGCTCACGCGGGGCGGGCGCCTGGTCGGCATGATCACCACCCACTGGACCACGCCCGCCGCCCCGACCGAGCGCGATTTGCGCCTGCTCGACATCGTGGCGCGCCAGGCGGCCGACCTGATCGAGCGCAGCAGCTCGTCCGCTGCCCTGCGCGAGCAGGCCAGCCGCCTGGTCGAGGCCGACCGCTACAAGGACGAATTCCTGGCCACGCTGGCGCACGAACTGCGCAATCCGCTGGCGCCGATGCGTACCGGCCTGTCGGTGCTCAAGATCGGCAAGCCGGAGCAGTTGCCGCGCGTGCTGAACATGATGGACCGCCAGCTCGGGCACATGGTGCGGCTGATCGACGATCTGCTCGACGTGTCGCGTATCAGCCGCGGCATGATCACCCTGAAGCCGGTGCGCGTGGAACTGGGCGCCGTCATCGACAGCGCCGTGGAAACCAGCCGGCCGCTGATCAATGCGGGCGGCCACCGCTTCAGCGTCACCATGCCGGGCAACGTCGTCTGGCTCGAGGCCGACGTCACCCGCGTGGCGCAGATCGTCAGCAACCTGCTGAACAATGCGGCCAAGTACACGCCGCCGGGCGGGCAGATCGAACTCATCGCCGAGGCGCAGGATGGCGAGGTGGCGATCCGCATCGTCGACAACGGCATCGGCATTGCGCCTGACATGCTACCCAGGATCTTCGATCTGTTCACGCAGGTGGATGGCGGCGCGGCGCGCTCCCAGGGCGGCCTGGGCGTGGGCCTGGCGCTGGCACGGCGCCTGGCCGACATGCACGGCGGTTCGATCGCGGCCGAGAGCGCGGGTGCCATGGCGGGATCGGTATTTACCTTGCGCCTGCCGGCCGCGCAAGCGCTCGTGGCCGGGCCGGCTGCGGGCGGGCTGGCGGCAATCGCCGGCCAGGCGCCGGCTTCGCGCATCCTGATCGTCGACGATAATCAGGACGCCGCAGAGACCCTGGCGCTGCTGCTGGAAGAGCTTGGCCATACGACGCGCGTCGTGGTCGAATCGCCGAAGGCCGTGGCGGCCGCGCTGGACTTCCAGCCCGACCTGGCTTTCCTCGACCTGGGCATGCCTTACCTGGACGGTTTCGAGCTGGCGCGCCAACTGCGCGGCACGCCGGCACTCGCGCATGTGCGCCTGGCGGCCCTGAGCGGTTGGGGCACCGACGACGACCGGGCCAGGACCCGCGGCGCCGGCTTCGACGACCACCTCACCAAGCCGGTGATGCTGGACGATGTGGCGGGCGTGATCGCACAGGCAGGGCGCTAGGCTGCCTCGCCGGCCCTTTGGTCCTGACCCGTTCCGTCCTGCTGGCGAAAGGCTTTCGGCGTCACCCCGACCAGCTTCTTGAACAGGCGGCTGAAATAGGCCGGGTCCTGGAAGCCGAGTTCATAGGCGATGCTGGCTACGCTGGCCGGCACATAGGTCAGCTTGCGGCAGGCTTCCAGCATCAGCCGGTCTTGCGTGAGCTCGAAGGCGGATTTGCCGGACAGTTTCAGGCATGTTCGATTCAGCTTCGTCGGCGCCACGCGCAGTAGCGCCGCGTACTGCCCGACCTGCCACTGCTCCTTGTAGTGGCGCTCCACCTCGACCCGGAAGCGGCTGAACAGCTCGAAATCGCCGCGGCCCGAGGTATCGGCGATGCGGCGCTCGGCATGCACCCGCACCAGCATCAGCAATGCGCTGCGCGCCAGCCACTCCAGCATCAATGTGTGACCCTGGCGCGGCCAGGCAGCCTCGGACATCAGGTTCTGCAGCAGGGCCTCGATCCGCGCGCACATCTCGGGCACGGCATCGAGCCTGACGGCCAGCGGCTGCAGGAACAGCGGCGCGAACAGGTCGCCTTCGTGGCCGGCGGCGGCAAACAGCATGTCCTGGTCGATGGTCAGTACGTAGCCATGGGCCTCGGCGGAGAAATCGAAGCCGTGCGGCAGCGAAGGATGGATGGTCAGCGCCACCGGTCCGTCGCATTCCCACCGGGCGCCGTCGATGTTCGCACGCACCTGTCCGCCCAGTAAAAAAAGTACCTGGAATAGCCCGGCATGGGTGTGGGTGTCGATATGCCAGTCGTACTTGCGGCTGCGCGTTTCGATCAGCTCGATGTGTACGCCTTCGGCGTCCGTGCCCCGCGTGAGCTCGCCGTAGAGGGCGAATTGCGGAATCCGGGCTGGCAGGGGTGAGGTCATCGAAGGCATGGCTGATCCGAAATGTCCGCTAGGGAATGCAAAAATAGTACAAGTTTTTTCGGCTTTCATCCATTCATATTCGCCCCAGTGCGCACTACGATCTCCTTCATACAAAACACAAACGGAGACATCACCATGCGCACCCAGGTCGCCATCATCGGCGCCGGCCCGGCCGGCCTTTTGCTATCCCACCTGCTGCACCTGAACGGCATCGAGTCCATGGTGCTGGAATCGCGCAGCCGCGCCGAGATTGAAGCGACGATCCGCGCCGGCGTGCTGGAGCAGGGCAGCATGGACATCCTCAACGACGCAGGCGTTGGCGCGCGCATGCGGGCCGAAGGCGCGCTGCATCATGGCGTCGAATTCGCCTTCGGCGGGCGCCGCCACCGCATCGACCTGACCGAACTGACCGGCAAAGCGATCACCGTCTATCCGCAGCACGAAGTCATCATCGACCTGGTGGCGGCGCGCCTGGCCGCCGGCGGGCAGATCCTGTTCGAGACGAGCGAGGTGGCGCTGGACGGTACCGACGGCGCGCGTCCCTCGGTGGCCTTCGTGCATAGGGGCGAGGCGCAGCGCATCGAGGCCGATTTCGTGATTGGCTGCGACGGCTTCCATGGCGTGTCGCGCCCGGCCATTCCATCATCGCTGCGCCAGGATTTTCAGCGGACCTATCCGTTCGGTTGGTTCGGCATCCTGGTGGAGTCGGCGCCGTCCTCGAACGAACTGATTTATGCCCAGCACGAGCGCGGGTTTGCGCTGGTGTCGACGCGCTCGCCGACGGTGCAGCGGCTGTACTTCCAGTGCGATCCGAAGGACCACGTGGATAATTGGTCGGACGACCGTATCTGGGCCGAGCTGCACGGGCGGCTGGAGAACGACGACGGCTGGAAGCTGAACGAAGGGCGCATTTTCCAGAAGGGGATCATCGGCATGCGCAGCTTCGTGTGTGCGCCGATGCGCTCGGGAAGGCTGTTCCTGGCGGGAGATGCGGCGCACATCGTGCCGCCCACCGGGGCCAAGGGGATGAACCTTGCCATTTCGGATGTGAAGATCCTGGCGCAGGCGCTGGACGATTTCTACAAGAAGGGCAGCGAGACGGGGCTGGACGGGTATTCGGAGGCGGCGCTCAAGCGCATCTGGCGCGCGGAGTATTTTTCGTGGTGGATGACGAGGATGCTGCACACGTTTGCGGATGCGTCGCCGTTCGAGAGGCAGGTGCAGCGGGCGGAGCTGGAGAATGTGGTGGCGTCGCGGGCGATGAGTATGGCCCTGGCGGAGAATTATGTGGGGGCGTTTTGAATTGATTCCAGGTTAGTTGGACGCGTGGGCACGGGGCGCCCACCCTACATGCTCACCAGCAGACGTTGTTGCAGAATCTGCGGCTTCTCTTATGTCGGTTGGATGCGTGGGCGGGGGGGGGCCGTCCGCCCTACCGTTCTTCGGTGATCGAAGTGAGGAGGGCAACCGTGTCGTGGGCGCCCATCCTGGCGGCAGCGTCGAGGGCCGAGATGCCGGTGGCGTCGACGGCGAACGGGTCGGCGCCGCGCGCGAGCAGCAGGCGGGCGATGTCAACGCGGTTGAACATGGCGGCGATCATCAGCGCGGTCTTGCCGTTCGGGCCGGAGGCGTCGACCTCGGCGCCGCTGTCGAGCAGCAGCATGGTCACCGCCAGGTCGCCCTTGAAGGCGGCGCCGGCGAGCGGGGTCTGGCTGGCGTCGTTCAGGAGTTCGGGGTCGGCGCCGTGCTCCAGCAGCACGCGCGCGGCGTCCAGGTGGCCGTGGTAGCAGGCCAGCATCAAGAGGCTGTCGCCGCGCTCGTTGCGCAGGTTCGGCGGCAGGCCCTGGCCCAGCAGCGTGGCCAGCTCGCCGGCTTCCCCGGTGCGCGCGTGCTGGAACACGCGGCGCACGAAGGCGAGGGTGTCTTCGTCGAGCTCGCTGGGGTTGGCGGGGCGGGTCGGTTCCTGGGCGTGCATCGGGTTCTCCTGTTCAGTGTTCGAGACTTCATTACATCACAGGCGGGCGAATGGCGTCACTGGACCCTGCTAGCGTGCGGGCGTGGTGGTGCGCGCCGGGGCGGCTTTTGCCTTCAGCAAGGGATAGGGATTGATGGCGCCGCCGCTTTCGTAGATGCCGTAGTGCAGGTGCGGCGGCGTGCCGGCCGCATTGCCCGTGGTGCCGACATAGCCGAGGATGGTGCCCGGGCGTACGCGCTGGCCGTTCTCGATGTCGGCGTAGCGGTCGAGGTGGGCATAATAATGGCGCTGGCCGCCGGGGCCGAGCACCCACACCACCTGGCCGCCGAGCGAATTGGTGCTCACGCGCAGAACCACGCCCTCGGTCGCCGAGATTACGGCCGTGCCGCGCTTGGCGAAGATGTCGATGCCTTCGTGCTTGCGGCCGCCGCTGCGCGCGCCGCCCCAGGTATCGCCCAGGGCGCGCGGTTCGACGCCGCGCACCGGTACCGGCAGGGCGGTCGGTGCCGGCTGCGAGGCCAGGCGCATCGCGTACAGGGCATTCTTGATATAGGGACCGAACAGCGCGTAGGCGCCGACGGCGAGGGCAATCAGGACCAGGCTGCGCAGCAGCATTCGCATGGGATCAGTCATCAGGTAGGCGCTGCCCGGCACGTGGGCCGGCGCCGGACGCAAGAATGCGCAGGCGAGCGGTGTGTGCCGCAGCGCCTGCGCCGGTCGGAATCATGGCGGCGGAGGATGCCGCCGTAGTCTCAATTTTCCTTGCCCAATACATCCTGGTCCAGGCTGCGCTTCGATTGCAGCGTGCTGGACTGTTGCGATCCGGATTGCCCGGATTGAGACTGCTGGGACCCCGACTGCTGGGAACCGGATTGCTGTGCGCCCGACTGCTGCGAACCCGCTTGCGAACCACTTTGCTGCAGGTTCGACTGCCGACCCTGCGACTGACCGCTTTGCTGGTTGCCAATCGCGCCGCCCGAGCGGCTGCCCGTGCCGAGTGCCGGGGTGACCTCGTCGTCCAGGTCGGCCGATTGCATGTTGCCGGCCCGGTTGCCGCTGTCGCGTGACGACGGCCTGCCGATGCCGCCATCGCGCACCCCGTTATTCAGGTTGCCGGTCGTCCCGGTGATGCCGGCACTGCTGGTGCCGACGCCGCTCAGTTCGTCGTAGTTGCGGCCTTTGATGCCTTTGCCCTTGTTTTCACCCATTCTTGCCTCCCGCTTTGAATGTCGATGACCCATGGTAGCGCGTCGCCAGTGGGGGACAATAGGAGGAAGGGCGATACGTCTGTAGGAACTGTCGGACGGCGCCTCAGCAAAATCCGAGCAGATCGGGCGTATGACGCAGCGCAGCGTGCCTTGCCCGTCCGTTCGCTCGTAGAATATGTGATTGCATTCATGTCAATTCCACGAGGCCGTATCCATGTCTTACATGCTATTGATCCACGAACCCGTCGGCCAGCGCGCCACCCGCAGCGAATTGGAGGGACGCGCCCTCTACGAACGCATGCTGCGCTTCGGCGACGCCCTGCGCGAGGAAGGCGTGCTGCTCGATGCGCAGTCGCTGGCGCCGCTGTCCCAGGGGGCCCGGGTGCGTGTCGACAACGGCAAGGCGCGGGTGATCGATGGTCCGTTTGCCGAGGCCAAGGAAATGATCGGCGGATTTTTCCATGTGAACGTGGCGACGCGCGACGAAGCGTTGGCGCTCGCGGCCCGTTGCCCGGCGGCCGAGTGGGCCACGGTCGAGGTGCGTGGGTTGGCTCCCTGTTACGAGCGCTGAACAGGGCGCTGAAATATTTTTGCAGGGCGTGTCGATTGTTGGCATGCCGGTTCGTCGTACTGTCGAAAGCCGGTTTTTACGGGACGCCCGCCCCGGACCGGTCTCTTCAACCACAGGAGAACCACCATGCGCTTCATGATCATCGTCAAAGCCACGCCCGAGTCCGAAGCCGGCTGCATGCCGGGCGAAGAGCTGTTGACTGCGATGGCCGACTACCACGGCGAACTGGCCCGTGCCGGCGTATTGCTCGACGCCAGCGGCCTGCATCCGAGCAGCCGCGGCATGCGCATCCGTTACCAGGGCGGCGAGCGCACCGTGATAGACGGCCCGTTCACGGAATCGAAGGAAATGATCGCCGGGTTTACTTTGATCCAGGTACGCTCGCGCGAGGAAGCGCTGGAGTGGGCGCGCCGTTTCCCGAACCCGCGTGGCGAGGGCCTGGACGCCGAAATCGAAGTAAGGCAGATTTTCGAACTCGACGATTTTCCTGAGTCGCCAGTGATGGAGCGCTTCCGCGCGCTGGAAGCCGGCGGCCAGGCGCAGCACTGAGCACTACCCATTCAACGGCAAGCAACCAGGGGAAACTCCATGCACAAGCAGATCTTCGTCAACCTGCCGGTCAAAGACATCGGCAAGACCCGTGAATTCTTCGCCAGCCTCGGCTTCACTTTCAACCCGCAGTTCAGCGACGAACGGGCGCTCTGCATGATCATCGGCGAGAACATCTACGCCATGCTGCTTCAGGAAAGCTACTTCCAGACCTTTACCACGAAGCCGGTGGCGGACGCCAGGACCAGCACCGAGGTGCTGACCTGCCTGTCGTGCGACAGCCGCGAGCAGGTCGACAGCCTGGTGGCGAAAGCGGTCGCCGGCGGCGGGCGGGCGCCGAGCGCCAGCCAGGACCATGGCTTCATGTACTACCACGGTTTCGAGGATATCGACGGCCATGGCTGGGAGCTCATGTACATGGACCCGAACGCCGTGCCGCCGCAATCCTGATGCACACCACCACCAGGGCGGCCACCGACCAAGCCATCGCCGCGGTCTGGCGCATCGAGTCGGCGAAGATCGTGGTTGGCGTGGCGCGCCTGGTGCGCGACATCGGCCTGGCCGAGGAGCTGGCCGGCGACGCCCTGGTCGCCGGGCTCGAGACCTGGCCGGCCGCCGGCCTGCCCGACAACCCAGGCGCCTGGCTCATGCGCACGGCAAAGAACGCCGCGCTCGACCGCCTGCGCCGCGACAAGCTGCTCCGGGACAAGCTCCAGCAGATCGGGCTCGACCTCGAAGCGCAGGAGGCCGCCACCGTGCCGGACTTTGTCGACAGCCTGGACGAGGCGCGCAGCAGCGTCGGCGACGACCTGCTGCGGCTGATGTTCATCGCCTGCCATCCCATCCTGTCCAAGGAAGCGCGCCTCGCCCTGACGCTGAAGCTGGTCGGCGGCCTGTCCACCCACGAGATCGCGCGCGCCTTCCTGGTGCCGGAGCCGACGATCGCCCAGCGCATCGTGCGCGCCAAGCGCAGCCTCGGGCAGGCTGGCGTGCCGTTCGAACTGCCGCCGCGCGCGGAGCTGGCCGAGCGCCTCGGTTCGGTGCTGGAAGTGGTTTATCTGGTCTTCAACGAGGGTTACACGGCCACCGCGGGCGACGACTGGATGCGTCCGGCGCTGCTGGACGAAGCGCTGCGCCTGGGCCGAATGCTGGCTGGCCTGGCGCCGCAGGAGCCGGAGGTGCATGGCTTGACCGCGCTGATGGAATTGCAGGCCTCGCGCGCCAGGGCGCGGGTGGATGCGGCCGGGCGACCGGTGCTGCTGCTCGACCAGGACCGGGCGCGCTGGGATGGCCTCTTGATCCGGCGCGGATTGGCGGCGCTGGCGCGCGCCGAGCAGCTCGGCGGCCGGCTCGGCCCGTATGCGTTGCAGGCGGCGATTGCAGCCTGCCATGCACGGCCACGTATGCCTCAGGACACCGACTGGGGGCGGATCGCGGCGCTGTATGGCGAGCTGGGGCACGTGATGCCCTCGCCGGTGGTCGAACTGAACCGGGCGGTGGCGGTGGGCATGGCCGAAGGGCCGGCGGCTGGCCTGGCGCTGGTCGACGCGCTGGCGGGCGACACGCTGCTCAAGGATTACCAGTGGCTGCCGAGCGTGCGCGGGGACTTGCTGGAAAAACTGGGGAGGAGGGCGGAGGCCCGCGCCGAATTCACGCGCGCCGCGGCGCTCACGGCAAATGCGCGCGAACGTGCGTTGCTGGAAGCGCGTGCCCGCGCAAACGGCTGACCGTGGTCGTAGGGTGGGTTCTCGAACCCACCACTCCGCACGCGATCCGGGCTATCTGCCGCATATCGACATGCGTCCGCCGTACCGCGTGGGTTCGAGAACCCACCCTACGATCAGCGCGACGGTTACCGTTTTCTCGCAGTTCGTAGGGTGGACTCCCGAGTCCACGCTGTCGTACTTATGCAAACCACAAGCAATTTCAACAACCCATTGCCCACGCGATCCGGGCCATCCGTCGCATATCGACATGAGTCCGCCGTACCGCGTGGGTTCGAGAACCCACCATCTCGATAACGCCTGCGCCTACTTGATTACCGAATCACTCCGCGTGATGCGTCTTCTCGTATTCGTCCGCTTCCGCCTTGGTCGCGTGCACGATGCCGTCCGGGTGTTCCGGCGGCGTGTATAGCGTGTACAGGCGCATCGGCTCGGTCTGCGAGGTATTGATCACATTGTGCTCGGTCCCGGCCGGGATCACGACCGCGACGCCGTCTTCCAGCTTGTGCTGCTCGCCGTCCAGGATTGCCACGCCTTCGCCCGCTTCCACGCGGATGAACTGGTCGTGGCCGGTGTGGTGCTCCAGGCCGATTTCTTCACCCGGCTGCAGGGTCATGATGACCAGCTGGCTGCGCTCGGTGGTGTACAGGACTTCGCGGAAGTTGTTGCCCGCGAGCGTTTTTTGTTCGATGTTGATGCTATAGCCCGACATGATTTCTCCATTGAATAAGCAACGGCGCATCCCTGGAGCGCCGCCTGGTCTTGATTGTATAGCAGCGAAACTGGCCTTGCTGGCAGCGCGCGGTTTTCCCCTGGGAAATAAATTATGGAGGTGGTGGGTGCGGTCCTGCTTATAGCAACCGGGCATGTTTATATGGGAAATTTATCGTTCTTAAGAAAGTAGACATGCCCTATACTCCACCGCTTGTCATTTCGCCGTTGGAGATTTCATGGGCAATCGCCGCACTTTCATCGCTGTTGCAGCCGCGCTCGCCGCGCAGCTGTCGTTCGCCGCTTCCGCACATGCCGACCAGCTGGCCGAGATCAAGAAAAAGGGCGAGATCGTCTTCGGCGTGCTCGGCACCGACGAGCCGAACAGCTTCATCGACCCGAAGACCCGCGAACTGGTCGGCTACGAGATCGACCTGGCCAAGGCCGTCGCCAGGAAGATCGGCGTCAAGCCGGTGTTCAAGCAGTTGTCTGTGGCCGCCCGTATCCCCGAGCTGCAGCAGGGCCACGTCGACGTGCTGGCCGCCACGCTCACCCACAACAAGGAACGCGAAGCGCAGGTCGACTTCGCGCTGACCCACTTCGTCACCGGCTCGAAAGTCATGGTGCGCAGCGCCAGCGGCATCACCGCGCTGCCGCAACTGGCGAATAAAAAGGTCGTCACCGTCCGCGGCGGCACCCAGGAAACGAACATCCGCGCCGTCGTGCCGACCGCCAACATCGTCACCTTCGAGAACACCCAGCAAGCCTTCCAGGCGCTGCAGCAGGGCAAGGGCATCGCCTACGTGAACGACGAGTCCTCGCTGCTGGCCGACTACGGCAAGCTCGGCCCGGCCGCGAAGAATTTCACGATCCTGCCGACCAGCATCGGCGTCGAGGCGATCGCACTCGGCCTGCGCAAGGGCGAAAAAAACCTGAAGGGCGTGGTCGACGCCACCCTGCGCGAGCTGGAAACCAGCGGCGCAGCAAATGGGCTGTTCAACAAGTGGTACGGCCCGGGCACCCGCCCGAACATGGCCAAGCGCACCTTCACCATCAGCACCGACAAGATCTGAGTCATAGCAGTTGAGCTTTTTCGATCCATCCATCCTGCAGTCCGGCCAGTACCATGACTGGCTGGTGCAGGGTCTCATCCTGTCCCTGCAATTGACGGCGGCCAGCTTCGTGCTGGCGCTGCCGTTCGGTGCGCTGCTGGCGCTGATGCGCAGTTCGCCGAACCGGGTGCTGCAGTCGCTTGGCGCCATCATCGTCGAAAGCATCCGCAACGTGCCGCTGCTGGCACATTTGCTGTTCTGGTACTTCGCATTTCCCGAGCTGTTGCCCGAGCCGGTGAAAATGGCGCTCTACGACAGCAATCCGGAAGCGATTTGCGCCGTGATTGCCCTCAGCCTGTACGCCGGCGTGCACATGGCCGAGGACATCCGCAGCGGCATCCGCGCCGTGCCCGCCGCCCAACTGGAGGCGGCGCGCTCGCTCGGCCTGGGACGCTTTGCCGCCGTGCGCCTGGTGCTGATGCCGCAGGCGATCCGCATCTCCGTGCCGCCGCTGCTGTCGCAGACCGTCAACTTGTGGAAGGACACCAGCGTGGCCACCGTGATCGGCGCCGCCGAAATGATGTACCAAGCCGCGCGCGTGGAGACGGCGAGCTTTCGCAGCGTCGAGGCGTTCACGTTTGCGACGCTGGCCTACCTGACGGTGTCGCTGCTGATTTCCCTGGCCGCGCAGCTGTATCAGCGCCGCTTCCCGGTGCGCACGGTATAGGAGGCGGAGCATGATCGAACTGATCCAGGAATACTGGCTGTACTTCCTCGTTGGCCAATACCCGAACGGGCCGCTGGGCGGGCTGTCGCTGACCATTTTGCTGTCCGGCGCGGCGCTGCTGCTGGCGATGCCGCTCGGCCTGATGCTGGGCATCGCGCGCGTGAGTCCTTATCGCGCCGTGCGCTGGCCGGCGGCCGCGCTGGTGCAGGTGGTGCGCGCGGTGCCGCTGCTGCTGGTCGTGTTCTGGGCCTATTTTTTCCTGCCGGCCGTGACTGGTGTAAAAACCGGCCAGGCCACCACCATGCTGATGACGCTGGTGCTGTTCGACGCGGTGTATTTGGCCGAGATCGTCGCCGCCGGCATCCGCGCGCTGCCGAAAGGGCAGATGGAAAGCGCGCGTTCGCTGGGCCTGGGCTACTTCGCGGCGCTGCGCCTGGTGCTGCTGCCGCAGGCGCTGAAGAACGTACTGCCTTCGCTGGTGAACCAGCTGGTGTCGACCATCAAGGCGACGTCGCTCGGCTACATCATCGGTTTGTCCGAGGTGTCGTTCATCGCCACCCAGGTGAATACCCTGGTGTTCACCAAGGCGGTCGAGGTCTACATTATTCTGGCGCTGACCTATTTCGTGCTGTGCTTCGGGCTGTCGCGGCTGGCCTTCATGCTGGAGCGCAGGCTGGGCCGCCGCGCTGCGCCGGTGGCCCCCATTTCGCTGTAAAGAGAGTTGAACGATGATCGTTCTGGAACAAGTCAACAAGTGGTACGGTGAGTATCACGCACTGGTCGACGTGTCTGAAACCGTCGGCAAGAACGAGGTGGTGGTGGTGTGCGGGCCGTCGGGCTCGGGCAAGTCGACCCTGATCCGCACCCTGAACCGGTTGGAAGAAATCGACGGCGGCCGCATCGCCATCGACGGCCGCGACATCCACGCGCGCGGCCTCGACGTGAACGCGCTGCGCGCCGGGATCGGCTTCGTGTTCCAGCAGTTCAACCTGTTCCCGCACCTGACGGCGCTGGAGAACTGCATGCTGGCGCCGGTATCCCTGAAGCGCGCCACCAGGGCCGAGGCGCGCGCCTATGCCATGGAGTTGCTCGACGGCGTGGGGCTGGCGCACAAGGCGGACGCCTACCCGCACCAGCTGTCCGGCGGCCAGCAGCAGCGCGTGGCGATCGCCCGCGCGCTGGCCATGCGCCCGCCCATCATGCTGTTCGACGAACCGACCAGCGCGCTCGATCCGGAAATGGTGGGCGAAGTGCTGCAGGTGATGCGCAAGCTGGCCGGGCAGGGCATGACCATGGTCTGCGTGACCCACGAAATGGGCTTTGCGCGCGACGTGGCGGACCGGATCTGGTTCATGGCGGAAGGGAAGATACTGGAAAAGGCGACGCCCGAGGCGTTCTTCACGCATCCGCAGCACCCGCGCGCCCAGCAATTCCTGGCCGATCGCAGCAACCGTTGAATAACGGCGGGGGCCGGCCCGGAACCGTGACCGTACGGTGGGCACCCCGTGCCCACGCGGAATTCTGCCCAATGTTGGCGCAATTTGAACCGCCAACATGCGACTGTCGAGACGTCTCGAATGATCATCTGGACGCGCTGACATCTGGCCGCGATATCGATTTAAACGCCGCCAACACAGCGGTGCGTTCCGCGTGGGCACGGAGTGCCTAGCGCGGCCCGGCCCACCCTACAGTTTCGACAGATCGAGCTCGACCCAGGTCGGCACGTGGTCGCTCGGCTTTTCGCGCCCGCGCACCTCGTGGTCGGTGCCGGCTGCAATCAGGGCTGGCGCCAGGCTGGGGCTGAGCAGCAGATGGTCGATGCGCAGCCCGGCATTCCGCCCGTACGCATTGCGGAAATAATCGTAGAAGGTATAAATCACTTCGCCCGGGTGCATGGTCCGCAGCGCATCGGTCCAGCCCTGCGCCACCAGCCGGTGGAAGGCTTCGCGCGTTTCGGGCCGGAACAGGGCGTCGTCGCCCCAGCGCTCGGGCTTGTACACGTCGAGCTCGGTCGGCATCACGTTGTAGTCGCCGGCAATGACCACTTTCGCGCCGGTGTCGATCAACTGCGCCGCGCGCGTGATCAGGCGCTCGAACCAGGCCAGCTTGTAGTCGAACTTCGGTCCCGGCGCCGGGTTTCCGTTCGGCAGATACAGGCCGCAGACCACGATGTCGTTCACCACCGCCTCCAGGTAGCGGCTCTGTTCGTCGCTGGGATCACCCGGCAAGCCGCGCGTGACCTCGACGGGGTCGACCCCGCGCGCCAGGATCGCGACGCCGTTCCAGCTCTTCTGGCCCTGCCAGATGGCGCCGTAGCCGGCCGCGTTGATTTCCGCCAGCGGGAAGCGCTCCTGCGGGGCCTTCAGTTCCTGCAGGCAGGCGACGTCGGGCCTGGTTTCTTCCAGCCACTGGAGCAGGGCAGGCAGGCGGCTGCCGATGCCGTTGACGTTGAAGGTGGCGATGCGCATGGATTCTCCGATCTTGATGAGTTGACTTGTTTATATGCCAGGGCGACGGGTTCCGGCGCACGCCAGCAGGGCGCCTTACCCTTTTTTAAGCAGTTTTCATACCCTGTGCATGGGGGGCGTTGCATGCCTGCGGATACTGCTGAGCGTGCGCGCCGGAATTTGCAAAATAGCTATCATGAGATTTTACACACCACCACTGGAGATGCTTATGTTCAAAAACCCCCTGCGCGTGCTCACCGCTTCCGTTCTGCTGGCCGCTTCCGCCCACGCCGCCGCCAGCGGCTGGGTCTACAAGCCGCTGGAGATCGAAGGCGAACTGGTCGAGGAAGTCGGCCCGGCGAGCCGTTGCCTGTCGAAATTCGGTGGCACCATCAGCGGCCACGGTAACAGCGCGCTCATGGGCAAGGTGGTTTTCATCGGAACCGACTGCATCACGCCTATCGGCCCGCTGTTCAACTTCAGCGGCGGCAAGTTCATCGTGATGACCACCTCGGGCGACCAGATCTACGCCAACTACAGCGGCCAGTTCGTGCCAACCGGCCAGGGCACCCAGTACGTGTTCTCGGGCGCCACCTTCCAGGTAACCGGCGGCACCGGCAAGTATGCCAAGATCACCGGCGGCGGCGTCCTGAGCGGCGGCGAAGACATGGCCACCGGCAAGGGCACCATCAAGCTGGTCGGCCGCGTGCTGTACAAGGACAAGTAATCAGGATCGGCGCTGGTTGACTCCATCAACAACTCTATTTGCACAAATGGAGTTGTCAAGATTCGCTGACAGGAGTAATCTGCAAGGCGAGCCTGCGGGCTCGTTTTTTCATTCCAGGTTACGTTTCACATGACAGCTCCAGATCCGGGTGCGCAGCCACCGGAAGCGCAGGACCCTTTACCTCCACCTGCAGGCAAGGGCGGGCATCGGCACGACTGGCGCCTGGAAATGCGCACCGAGTTCTCGGACTGGCGCACCTGGTGGGCGCGCGCCGTCGTGGTCGCCATGGCGGTGACCTCGGGCCTCGTCATCGTCGCCTTCACCGCACTGGGCGAGCACGCTTTCCACATTTTCGACGACCTGCGCAGCATGGGCTGGTGGTTCCCGCTGCTGTGGACGCCTGCGCTGGCCGCCGGCCTGGTCTGGCTCACGCGGCGCTTCGCTCCCGGTGCGGCCGGTTCCGGCATTCCGCAGGTAATGGCGGCCCTCGATTCCGGCCCGGGCGGGCGCGGCCTGTTCGTGTCCCTGCGCCTGAGTCTGGCCAAGATCGCGCTGACCACCGGCGGCCTGCTGGCCGGCCTGTCGATCGGGCGCGAAGGCCCCTCGGTGCAGATTGCCGCCGGCGTCATGCTGCAGGCGCGGCGCCTGATGCCCGACTTGCGCCGCATTCCCGTGCACGGCTTGCTGGTGGCAGGCGGCGCGGCCGGTATCGCGGCAGCGTTCAACACGCCGCTGGCCGGCGTCGTGTTCGCCATCGAGGAACTGGCGCGCGCCCCCGAGCAGCGCAACAGCGGCCTGATCATCACCGCCATCGTGCTCGCCGGCCTGGTCGCGGTGTCGGTGTACGGCAACGCCACTTATTTCGGCATCATCCGCGTAGCCCAGCTCGACCTTGGCCTGCTGCTGCCCGGCCTGGTGCTGACGCTGCTGGCCGGGGTCGCCGGCGGCCTGTTCTCGCGCCTGCTGATCGCCTCGCTGCGCGGGCGCGGGCACGACCCGATGAGCCGGTTGCGGCGCAGCCGGCCCGTGGTCTTTGCCGCAGTCTGCGGCCTGGTGGTGGCGGTGATCGGCATCGTGACCGGCGGCGCGACCTTTGGTTCGGGGTACGAGTCGACGCGTGCGATGGTCGAAGGCAGCGAGGTCATGCACCCGGCCTATGTGGTCTTCAAGTTCGTGGCCACCTGGCTCTCGACCTGGTCGGGCGTGCCGGCCGGTATCTTTGCGCCTTCGCTGGCGATTGGCGCTGCGCTCGGCAACGACGTGGCCTTGCTGGTGTTCCACACCCAGGTGCCGGCCCTGATTGCGCTGGGCATGGTCGGCTTCCTGGCAGCGGCCACCCAGGCGCCATTGACCGCCTTCATCATCGTGATGGAAATGGTGAACGGCCACGCGATGGTGCTCAGCCTGATGAGCTGCGCGCTGGTGGCGAGTTTCGTGTCGCGGCTGATCAGCCCGCCGCTTTATCCTACGCTGGCGCGCTTGCAGCTCGAGCGTATTCCCGGCACCGGCGACAAGCCCGGTGCATGAGTAATCCCTTGCATACGGCCCCGTGCGGCTAGTCCTACAACATCGTCGCCCGTGTACCTATTGCGATGCTCTGCCGGATTGTTAGTATCGACACCACAGTCACGATATGGAGAGCACGATGGATACGAAAGACAACAAGCAGGACGTACAAGGCCGCTCCTGGGACCAGATCACCAAGAACGGCACCAGCAGCGCCGGCAGCATGGGCACCGGCGGCACGGGCGACATCGGCAGCATGTCGGGTAATACCGAGGCAGGCAGCAGCCAGCAGGACACGCGCACCGATGACCTGCTCGCCTCCGGCGCCGACGAACAAGGCGGCGCCGAGGGCTTCCAGAACCCGAAAGGCAAGGGCGAGATCCAGACCGGCATGGCCGGCATCGGCAGCCTGAGCGGCAACGGTGCGGGCAACCGCCAGCAGGACGAGCAGAAAGCCCAGTCCGAAGCGCGCGGCGCTTCCGAGTCGGGCGGCGGCAGCGAAAACCGCTAAGCGGGCGGGCATCCGGCCTGCGCCGGATGCTTGAACAAGACGAGACGCCCGGGCAATATGCCGCGCGGGCGTCTCGTTGCGTGCGTCGTCGCACGCCGTGGTGCATACTGCGGCGCACGGGAACGAACAGGCGGAGTACAACAAGCATGACCCAACACATCGGTATCGTCGGCTGCTCGGCCGAGGGTGCGGCCCTTTGCTACCGCACCATCTGCATCGAAGGCGCGCAGCAGCTCGGCCCGCATGGCCATCCGGAAGTCAGCATGCACACGCATTCGCTGGCTGACTACCTTGCCTGCATCGAGGCGGGCGACTGGCAGGGTGTGGGCGAACTGATGCTGGCGTCGAGCGAGAAGCTGGCGCGCAGCGGCGCCGATTTCCTGATCTGCCCGGACAATACCATCCACCAGGCCTTGCCCCTGATCGCGGCGCGCTCGCCGCTGCCCTGGCTGCACATCGTCGACGCGGTCGCGGCCCAGGCGCAGGCGCGCGGCTACCGCCGGCTCGGGTTGCTGGGTACGCGCTGGCTGGTCGAGAGCGAGGTGTATCCATCACGGCTGGCGCCGCTCGGCATCGAGTGCGTGCGTCCGTCGCAGGAAGAGCGCGAGGATATCAACCGGCTCATCATGGACGAGCTGGTGTGCGGCGACATCAAGCCGGACGCCGTGCCGCGCTTGCAGGGTGTGATCCAGGGGCTGGCTGCCGAGGGCTGCGACGCCGTCGTGCTCGGCTGCACCGAGATCCCGCTGGTGATCAACCCCGGCAACTCGCGCCTGCCCACGCTGGATTCGACGCGCCTGCTGGCGCGTGCAGCGCTGGCGAGGGCCACAGACGCGGGTTGAGGGTAAGGCGGGCCGATTCGTGCCGGCGGCCTCCGACCCGTAGGGTGGGCACTCCGTGCCCACGCGGTACGTGCGTATCCATTTTACGTTGGCCGTGCCGCAGATTTCCGTGGCCTTGGCAGCATGGAACGATATGCGTCACGAGTGTTCGTCAAAGTCGGATGTTTCGAGCGACAGGTCGCAGTACGTGTCCAGGTGATACGCCCGTACCGCGTGGGCACGGAGTGCCCACCCTACAGGACCCCGTCAACGCGCGGAGCGCAGCGTCAGCTTCACAATCTCCCCCGGCTGCCACAGGCGCATGCGCGGCCCCCAGCCGCCGGCGCCGCGGCTCACCACCAGGCCCATGCCGCCGACCTTGTACTCGCCCATATACCGCGGGAACTGGCGCTGCACCAGGTAATTGAAGGGCCAGATCTGTCCGCCATGCGTATGCCCCGACAGCATCAGGTCCACGCCACGCGCCGCCGCCCCCTCGACGATGCGCGTCGCCGGGATATGGCACAGCAGGATGGTCGCCACGCCGCTGTCGGCCGGTACGACCGTGTCCAGCCCGCCCAGGAATTCGCCGCCGCCGCGCATGGTGCGGCCGATGTCGTCGACGCCCGCCAGCAGCAGGCCCGGCGCCAGTTCCACCTTCTCGTTGCGCAGCCAGCGCACGCCACCTGCCGTGAACTCGGTGATGGTGGTGTCGACGTCGCCATAGAACTCGTGGTTGCCCGTCACCGCCCACACCCCGCGCGGCGCCTTCAGGCGGCGCAGCACGGCGGCCAGTTCAGGCTCGCCGAGCGGATTGTCCTCGACCTGGTCGCCCACCATCACCACGGCCGCCGGCTGCAGGGCGTTGATTTGCTCGACCCGCTGTGCCATCCAGTCAGAGCGGCGCTGGGCGCCCAGGTGCAGATCGGATACTGCCACCAGCACCATGCCGTCGAGTTCCTGCGGCAGGTTCTTCAACGCCACCTCGTATTCGCTGACCGCCGGCGCGCGCACCGCCTGGAAGATCGCGAAGCCGCTCACCAGCACGCCGGCCACGGCGGCCATGCCGAGCAGGCGCGGCGCCCGGTCGCGCCACCACAGGCCGAAGCCGGTCAGCAAATCGGCCACCAGCAGGCACAGGGTCATCAGGAACAGCACGCCGAGCCAGGTCATGGCGAACTGCCCCGGCCACCAGCGCCAGTCGATCGCCTCGTCGCCCAGGCGCACGCCCCACAGGTAGACGATCCAGACCAGGATGACGGCGATCCACCAGGCGCGCGCCGGAACGCGGCTGCGGATCGGCGTGACGCGGTAGATGCGGTGGGCGACGTAGAAGTGGAAAAGGGAACCGATGACGTTCAGGATGATCGAAAACATGGTCTGGCTGCGCCGCCGGGCGGCATGATCGAATGGGGCCGGCGTGCCTGGAGGTGGCGCCGGGAGAGCGGCGATCTTAACCCATCCACTGCCGAGGTGCCGGCTAGCCCGTGCGCGCATGCAGGTCGGCGGCACGGCTCAGCGCTAGGGCTCAGGCGTGCAGGTCAGGCACGCGCCGGCGCGCGGCGCTTGTCCGGCGCCGGCCGCGCGGCGCCGGACAGGATGCGCCGGAAGCGCGGGCATTCGAGGTGGCTGGCGGCCGGGCAGGCGGCGGCGTGGCGCAGACCGTCGCGCAGGACCGTCAGCTTGCGGATGGTGTGGTCGAGTTCGTCGGCCCTGGCCGTCAACAGGGTGCGGTCGATGGCCAGCTTGCCGTCCGCCGTGAACATGACGCCGATCTCGGCCAGCGAGAAGCCGGCGGCGCGCCCGAGGGCGACCAGGGCCAGGCGTTCGAGCACGCCGGCGCCAAACACGCGCCGCAGCCCGCGCCGGCCGGTCGAGGCGATCAAGCCTTTTTCCTCGTAGTAGCGCAGCGTCGAGGCGGGCAAGCCGCTGCGTGCCGCCACTTCCGCGATGTCCATCGATTCGTCCTTGACTTCAAGTCCACTTGAGCTGGCACGATAGCATCGGACGACTATTCCAGACAAGGAGAGGGCCATGAACACGGAAACGAGCGGGCAGGGCGCATTGTGGAAGGGCGCCGCCGGCAATGCCTGGGTGGACGAGCAGGCGGTGATCGACCAGATGTTCCGGCCGATCGAGACGCTACTGGTGGAGGCCGCGGTGTCCGGCAAGGTGGAACGGGCGCTCGACGTCGGCTGCGGCACCGGCGGCACCACGCTGGCGCTGGCGCGGCGCCTGGGACCGGGCGCCAGGTGCACCGGGATCGACATCTCCGAGCCGATGATCGCCAGCGCCCGGCGCCAGGCGCGGCAGGAGGGCTTGCCGGTGGACTTCGTCTGCGCCGACGCTCAGCATCACCATTTCGAGCCCGCCAGTGTCGACGTGGTGCTGTCGCGCTTCGGTGTGATGTTCTTCGCTGATCCCGTCGCCGCCTTTGCCAACCTGCGCCAGGCCACGCGTCCTGGTGGGCATCTGCATTTTGTCGCCTGGCGCGCGGCCGAGGACAATCCCTTCATGACGACAGCCGAGCACGCGGCGCGTCCGCTGCTGCCCGGCCTGCCGCAGCGCCAGCCAGACGAAGCGGGGCAGTTCGGTTTCGCCCGCGGTGCAAGGGTGCGCGCCATCCTGGAGCACGCCGGCTGGGTGGGAACGAAGGTGGAGCGGCTTGACGTGCAGTGCCGCTTTCCCAAGAGCGAACTCACCGGCTACCTCAGCCGCATGGGGCCGGTCGGACGGGCGCTCGAAGGACTGGATGTCGGCATGCAGCAAAGGGTGATCGAGACAGTGCGGCCCGCCTTCAATGCCTTTGTCAGCGGCGACATGGTGTCGTTCCGGGCTGCTTGCTGGATGGTGAGCGCGCAAGCCGGTTAAAGGCAGCTATCGAGCGCGGCAGGCCTCGGCATTTCTGTAATTGCTATGAAGATAGGTCTTCTCTATAATGAGAATGAATTATCGTTAAATGCCAATGTCCGAGATGATCGCCAGAATCCCCGCACCCCGCCCCAGCCGTCTCACGCTCGCCGTGCTGCTTGCCACCCTGTCCTGCGGCGCCAGCAGCCATGCACGCGCTGAAGTGGATACCGCCCAGGCATCTGGCGCCCCGGCCGGCGCTGGTGCGGCAGATAGCTCCGCCGCGCCGGCCCAGCCGACCGTGCGCGTAACCGGCCAGCGCCAGAACTACCGTAGCCTGTCCGCCACCGGCGCCACCAAGACCGACGCCCTGTTGATCGACCTGCCGCAAAGCGTGCGCGTGCTGACCTCCGACCTGCTGGCCGATGCGGGCGTGCAGACGCTGGCGGGGGCGCTCGACCTGAGCAGCGGCGTCACGCGCCAGAGCAACCTGGGCGGCCTGTGGGACAGCTACGCCATGCGCGGCTTCACCGGCGACCCCAACTTCGGCTCGGACTACATGGTCAACGGCTTCAGTTCCAGCCGCGGCTACAACGGCCTGCGCGACAACGCGAATACCGACAGCATCGAGGTGCTGAAGGGCCCGGCCTCGGCGCTGTACGGGCGCGGCGAACCGGGCGGCACCGTCAACATCGTGACCAAGAAGCCGCGCTTCACGCCCGCCTATTCGGCCGACCTGTCCGCCGGCAGCTTTCACACCTGGCGCAGCGCGGTCGACCTGACCGGGCCGCTGAGCGAGAACGTCGCCTACCGCCTGAACGCGGCCTACGAGCAGGGCGACAGCTTCCGCGACGTCATCACCAGCGAACGCACGCTGGTGTCGCCCTCGTTCATCTGGCTGATCGGCGACGCGACCACGCTGTCCTGGGAAATCGAGGTCGCGCAGCAGAAGACGCCGTTCGACCGCGGCGTGCCGGCGGTGAAGGGCGTGCTGGGCGTGGTGCCGAACACGCGCTTCCTCGGCGAGCCGGGCGACGGCAAGGTCACCGTCAAGTCCTTTGGCCAGCAGCTGTTCCTGCGCCACGAATTCAGCTCCGACTGGTCGCTGCAGACCGGCCTTTCCTACCGCGACAGTTCGCTGCGCGGTTTCTCCAGCGAAGTCAACGACATCCTGGCCGACGGCCGTACCGCGCGCAGGCAGCACCGCTACCGCGACTGGTCGGCCACCGACGCCTCCGGGCGTATCGAGATCGTCGGCGAGCTGCGTGCGGCAGGGCTGGTCCACAACGTGCTGGCCGGCGCCGACTTCTACCGTTTCAGGGATGCGCGCATCCTGCTGCGGCGCAATCCGTCCGCCGCCAACGGCTACCTCATCGACATCTTCAATCCCGTTTATGGCGGCGTGTCCGATCCGCTCGCCCTGTCCACCTCGACCCGCGAACGGCAGCAGGCACGCGGCCTCTACCTGCAGGACCAGATCGACTTGTCGGCGCGCTGGAAGGCGCTGCTCGGCCTGCGCCACGACAGCTACGAGCAAACCGTGTCCAACGTGCGCACGGCCTTGTCGAACACGCAGAAGCTGACCGAAACCAGCCCGCGCATCGGCCTCGTGTACCAGCCGCTGCCGAATATCGCCGTGTACGCGAACGCGGCGCGCGGCTTCCGGCCGAACAGCGGCATCAGCCTGGAAAACACCGCCTTTCCGGCCGAGAGCAGCCGCTCCTACGAAATCGGGGCCAAGCTCGACAGCCCTGACGGCAAGTCGAGCGCGACGCTGGCGCTGTACAAGATAGCCAAGACTAACGTGTTGACTACCAATCCGGTGAACACCGACTATGCGATCTCGGCCGGCGAAGTCGGCAGCAAGGGCGTGGAGCTGGACGTGTCGGGTGAGATCTGGAAGAACCTGCGCCTGTCGGCCGCCTATGCGTACACCGACGCCACCGTCACCCGCGGCGACAACACCATCGTCACCGGCAGCCGCTTTCCGAACGTGCCGAAACAGAGCGCCAACCTGATCCTCACCCGGCGCTTCGCGCTTGCCGGCGGCGCGGCCACGCTTGGCGGGGGACTGAATTACGTGGGCGAGCGCTTCGGCAACGTGGCCGCATCGAGCCGCTTCGTTTTGCCGTCCTACACCACGGCGCGATTGATTTCCTCGTATGCGCCGAGCGCCAGGCTGCGCATCTCCCTGAACATCGACAACCTGTTCAACCGCACGTATTACGCCAGTTCCTACAGCGAGGCCTGGGTCAATCCGGGTACGGAACGCAACGCGACGCTGAACCTGCACTACAAGTTCTAGCGGGCCCCGGCTTGCACACGCTGCACAAAGCCGCAATAGGCCGCCTGCGCACCATTGGCGCGCAAGGCGTCGTCATGGCCGGCGTCGTCCAGCATCAGCAACTGCTTGTCCTGGCGCGGGATCGCCTCGAACACTTTCTTGCCCAGCCTGGGCGGCGTCGTCCTGTCCTGGCCGGCTGCGATGACCAGGGTGGCGGATTGGAAGCGCGCGGCGGCGGCGCGGTTGTCGACCTGGCGCAGCCCAGGCTCCAGGTCGATGCGCACGAAAGGCCAGGCATACCAGGGCACCTGCGCCGACACCAGGTCGGCGGCGCTGGTGGCCGTGGTTTCCAGCACCGTCGCCAGCACCGGCCGCGCCTGCGCCACATGGGCCGCCATGAAGCTGCCCAGCGACTGCCCGTGCACGATCACGCGGCCGGGATCGCGCACGTCCACGGCGTCGAACATGGCGAGGGCATCTTCCTGCATGTTGGCGACGGTCGGCTGGCCGCTGCTCCTGCCATAACCCCGGTAATCGAAGACGGCGACGTTGCTGCCGCAGGCCGCCAGCAGCGGCAGCGCTTCCTCCAGGTGCCGGTCGAGGTGGAACATGTTGCCGCCGAAGTAGAGCACCGTTGCGCGCGCACCCGGTTGCGTGAACAGCACGCCGTTCAGCACTGCGCCGTCGGCGCGCGCCAGGCGCAGCTCGGTGATGCCCGCGCCGGTGTAGCGCTCCAGCACGGCGGCGCCGGGCGCATCCGGCCGGATGAAGTGCGCTTCCTTCACGCGGATATCGGCGCAACCGGCAAGCGCCACGGCCAAGGTAAAACCTGTTGCGAGAACGGAAAAACGCATGGGGGCTCCTGTTATACTGATCGTATTGGGATAAGAACTTAACGTAAAACGATAATAAATCAATGAATATCGATCAGTCAACGACGATGAGCCGGCGTCTGGCCGGGCTCGCACGCCTGGTGCGGCTGCTCTGCATCCTGCTCGCGCTGCTGCAGCTCGGGTACTTCCTGCTGTCGTGGGTGTTTGTCGAGTCCAGCCAGGTGGGGCCGGTGGCGGTGAGTTTCTGGCCGCGCGGCTTGGCCGTCGGCGCCGTGGCCGGGCTGGCGCCGGCGCTGCGCTGGTCGGGCCTGGCCTGTGCGCTGCCGGCCTTGCTGCTGCTCGGTTACGCGCTGTGGCGGCTCGACCTGATGCTGCGCGCCTGTGCGCGCGGTCAGATGTTCGCGCGCCGCACCGTCGGCCACCTGAAGGCCTTTGCCGCCGGCCTGCTCGGCACCCTGGTGCTGACCATCGTCGAGCCGGCCCTGCGCGCCCTGGTCTGGAAGGTCGGCTTCGGCGACAGCGGCCGTTCGGTGAACGTCGGCGTGTCGTCGGAAGAGCTGACCCTGGTGCTGATCTGCGCACTGTTCTTCCTGCTGGCGTCGATGATGCACGAGGCGCGCCGCATCGCCGAAGACAACGAGGGCTTCGTGTAATGGCGATCGTGCTGCAACTGGATGTGATGCTGGCCCTGCGCAAGGTAAAGTCGAAGGAACTGGCGAGTTATGTCGGCATCACCGAACAGAACCTCAGCCTGCTCAAGTCGGGCAAGGTGAAGGGCATCCGCTTTTCAACGCTCTCGAAGATCTGCGAGCGCCTGGACTGCCAGCCCGGCGACATCATCCGCTACGAGCCGGGAGAAGAGGACGGCGACACCGAGGACTGAGCCGGCTCAGTCTTCCGGAATATGGATCCTGGCCTTCACGTGCTTCAAACTGGCCACGATGGTGAAGGTCATGATCACCAGCAGCGACCACGAGCTCCACTTGCTGAGGTGGACCAGCGACCAGGCGCCCAGCTGGTTCGGATAGCGCCACACGCCCCAGAAGGTGCCGATGTTCTCGGCCAGCCAGATGAAGAAGCCGATCAGCACGAAGCCCAGCAGCAGCGGCATCTGGCGTTCGCGGTCGAGCGGGCGGTAGATCACGGTAGTGCGCGAATACAGGCCGAGCGCGCAGGCGGCCAGGTACCAGCGGTAGTCGCCGATGTAATGGTGGGTGAAGAAGTTCGCGTAGATCAGGATCGCGATCGTGGCCGCCATCCAGTAGGGCGGGTGGTGGCGCACGCGCAGGTCCAGCATGCGCCAGGCCTGGATGATGTAGCTGCCGATGGCCGCGTACATGAAGCCGGAAAACAGTGGCACGCCGAGTACCTTGGTGTAGGCGAAGTCCGGATAGCTCCAGGACTGGATGCTGCTTGACACCTTGAACGCTTCGAGTGCGAAGCCGACCGCGTGGAACAGGCAGACCGCTTTGAGCTCGTCCCAGGTTTCCAGCTTCGACCAGACCATGCCGAACTGGATGGCCAAGGCCACCACCAGCAGGAGGTCGTAGCGCGGGATGCCGGCGATGCCGGCGCGCGGCATGAGCAGCACGGCGGCCATGAAGGTGAACACGAACAGGCAGGCGCGCGCCTGCTTGATGCCGAAGTACCAGAATTCGAGCGCGCCGCGGCGCAAGCCGGCCAGCTGGCGCGGGCGGTCGTCGAGCAGGAGGTTGTCGAGCGCGGTAAGCAGCATGGTGGCGGACTTGGGTGTCGGGTTGCCAGTGTAGAGCCGCGCCGAGGCGGGAGGCAATGGAAAAGCGCCGCAGTGGCGGCGTTGTGTGTCGTTGGGCGTACGGGTTGGTGGGTTCTCGAACCCACCATTCGTTCAATCTCTCAACCCGCGCGCTGTTGCGGCGCCACCGCACGCGCTGCGCGTTCGACGAAATCGGCCACCACCTGCGGCTGCGTCACCGGCAGCATGTGGCCGCCATCGACCAGCTCCAGCTGCGCCCCCGGCACCTTGTCGACCAGGGCCTGGCCATTTTCGCGCCAATCCAGGATGGCGTCCTGGCGCCCGTACAACACGCTGACCGGCAGCGCCAGGTCGGCGTAGCGGCCCTGCACCAGCGGCATGCGCAGCGGGATCGCCTGCAAATCGCTGGACGCGGCCAGGAACTGCGAAGGACGCAGGCTGTGCAGGCCGCCGCCCTTGACCGCGAAGTCGGCCGGCGCCTGTTCGGGCGCGAACACGGCCGCCAGCACCTTCTTGCTGCCGACGATCGCGCCCGGCGTGGCCAGGGTCCAGGCGAACAGCTTGCGCACCCAGCGCGTCTCGATGGTCAGGGCCTTGAACACCTGCGGCGCCGTTTCCGGCGCATGGGTCAGCGGCGCCACCAGGGCCAGGGCGCCAACCGAGGCCGGGTGCTCCACAGCCAGCGCCAGGGCAATCGCGCCGCCCAGCGAATGGCCGACCACGGTCGGGCGGCCGAGCGCCAGCTTGTCGACCAGCAGGGCCAGCGCCGCGGCCTGGGTCGAGACGTCGGCCGAGGTCATCTCGTCGCGCAGCGAATGGCCGGAGCCGGGGCGGTCGACCACGACCACGCGGAACGATTGCGCCAGCTGCTCGGCCAGGCCGTAGTCGAAATGGCTCATCTGGCCGCCCAAGCCATGCACCAGCAACACGGCCGGCGCGCCCTCAGGGCCGCTCTCGCGCACGTGCAGCTGGCCGCCGGGCACGTCGACGAAACGCCCCTTGGCAGGCAGGTACTGGACGATGCGCGCCGCGGTGCGCCGCGTGAACCAGGCCAGGCCCAGCAGCGGCAGCGCCGCCAGGCCCAGGAAGAAGAGGAGGGTTTTCATCGGGAGGTCGCTTTCTTCAGGAAGCGCCAGTAATTCACCGGCGCCAGGCGTTCGAGGATGGAGACGGCCTTGGCATCGCTGCCGACCAGGATACGCGCGTCGCGCCGCTCGATGCCGCGCGCGATGATCTCGCCGGCTTCCTCGGGCGCCAGGCGCAGCAGGCGTTCGGCCACCTTGCGGCCGCGCTCGATTTCCTCAGCCGGCGCGCCGGCCGGGATGCGGGCGTTGCGCGCGATCGAGGTGGCCACGCCGCCCGGATGCACCACGCTCACGCCCACCGTGCTGCCTTCGAGCTCGTGGCGCAGCGCGTTGGAAAAGCCGCGCACCGCGAATTTGCTGGCGGAATAGGCCGACTGGCCCGGCGGCGAAACGATGCCGTAGATGCTCGACACGTTCACCACCCGCGCGTCGTCGCTGCGCCGCAGGAGCGGCAGGAAGGCGCGCGTCATGCGCACCACGCCATTGAAATTGATGTCCATCAGCCACTCGAAGTCGGCCTCGGATACCTGTTCGAAGCTGCCGCCCAGGGCCACGCCGGCGTTGTTCATCAGGATGTCGAGGCGCCCGTGCGCGGCCTCCACCTCGGCCGGCAGGGCGTGCACCGCCTCGCGGTCGGCCACGTCGAGCAGGTGGGTGGTGACGCGCACGCCCATGTGGGCGAGCAGGCGCGCCGATTCCTTCAGGCCTTCGGCGCTGATGTCGGCCAGCGCCAGGTGGCAGTGGCGGCGCGCCAGGGCGAGGGCGGTGGCACGGCCGATGCCCCCGCCGGCGCCGGTGATCAGGGATACACGGTTCGAGACCTTCAAGGCATGGTTCCTTCTCTTCCAAAGCGGATGACGCCATCGGCGATGCGGCCGAAGCGGATCGTCATCATGTCCTGCACATAGTTTTGATAGACCTGCCACGGCCGGCGCGAACCCTGCTGCGGCAGCAGGGCGGCGGCGCGCTGCACATAGCCCGAGGTAAAACCGAGGAAGGGCGCAGGCGTCACGCCCGGCTCGCGCCGCACCACGGCGATTTGCTGGCCGCTCCGGTCCATGTGTTTCAGCAGCCGGCAGACCCATTCGGCGGTGAGGTCGGCCTTCAGCGTCCACGAGGCATTCGTGTAGCCGAAGCTCATCACGCAGTTCGGCAAGCTTGATAACATCATGCCCTTGTACGACATCGCCTCGTTCGGTGCGAAGGGCTGGCCGTCGACCGTGATCGCCGCGCCGCCGAGGATGGACAGGCTCAGGCCGGTGGCCATCACGACCACGTCGGCCTCGAGCTCCTGGCCGGACTGGAGCAGCAGGCCGCGTTCGGTGAAGCGCGCGATGTGGCCGGTGACCACCGAGGCCTGGCCCTTGCGGATGGCGCGGAACATGTCGCCGTCGGGCACCACGCAGACGCGCTGGTCCCACACCTTGTAACTGGGCGTGAAGTGGGTGGCGACGTCGAAGCCCGGCCCCAGCTGGTGGCGCGCCATGGCGACGATGCGCTGCTTGGCCAGCTCCGGTTTCGCGCGCGCCAGGCGGTACAGCAGCATCGATTCCAGGATCACGCGCCAGCGCGTGCCCCAGTAGGCGGCCTTCGCCGGCAGCAGACCTTGCAGGCGCCGCGCGAAGCGGTATTCGGACGGGCGCGCCACCACGTAGGTCGGGGAACGCTGCAGCATGGTCACGTGGGCAGCCTGCTGCGCCATGGCCGGCACCAGGGTCACCGCGGTAGCGCCGCTGCCGATCACCACCACGCGCTTGCCGCTGTAGTCGAGGTCGCGCGGCCAGAACTGCGGCTGCACGATGCGGCCGCGAAAGGCATCCTCGCCTTCGAACTGCGGCCGGTAGGCGCGGTCGTAGCTGTAGTAGCCGCTGCACATGTAAAGGAAGCGCGCACGCACGGTACGGGCGGCGCCGTCCGGGCCATCGGCATGGACGGTCCAGCAGGCGGCCTCGCTCGACCATTCGGCGCGCACCACCTTGTGGCCGTAGCGGATGTGGTCCTCGATGCCGTGCTCGCGCGCGGTGTCGCGGATGTAGCGCAGGATCGAGGGGCCGTCAGCGATGGCCCTGGCGTCGAGCCAGGGCTTGAAGCCGTAGCCGAGCGTGTACATGTCGGAGTCGGAGCGGATGCCGGGATAGCGGAACAGGTCCCAGGTGCCGCCGATGGCGTCGCGCGCTTCCAGGATCGCGTAGCGCTTGCCGGGACAGCGCGCCTGCAGGATGGCGGCGGCGCCGATGCCCGAGAGGCCGGCGCCGACGATCAGCACGTCCAGCAGGCCGTCCTCGTCAGGATGGTTCAGCATGGTGTCTCGTTATTGATCTAGTATTAAGAACGTAATTGACACTCTACATTGTCAACTTTGCGTTGGCAAGCTGAAACTTTCCGTGGTGTACCCGGGGTGTGTCAAAATAGCCGGATGACGCCAGAACTCCCCCCAGCGCGCGCCTACCGCGGCGTATCCATCGAAGAACGCCGCGCCCAGCGGCGCAGCAAGCTGATCGCCGCCGCCATTGCCGTGTACGGCAGGCGCGGCTACCGCCAGGCCACCGTCAAGGCCGTGTGCGAGGAAGCCGGGCTCACCGAACGCTATTTCTACGAATCCTTCGAGAACAGCGAAGACCTCCTGATCACGTCCTACCGCAGCGTCACCTTCAAGGTATTTGGCGACATCGCCGCCGCCGGCCAGTCGGCCGGGCGCGCACGCGGCGAGCGGGCCCGGGCCATGCTGCGCGCCTACTTCGGTGCGCTGCAGCGCGATCCGCAAATGGCGCGCGTGTTCCTGGTCGAGATCCGCGGCGTCAGCCGCGCCGTCGACCAGGCCTTCGACGCCTCGCTGCAGGCGATCGGCGACGAGATCGCACGCCACGCCGCCGCTGGCGCCGCGGATGATGAACTGTTGCGCGCCGGCGTCATCGGCGGCGTGATGCACATCGCCCTGCGCTGGATCGACCAGGGCTACCAGCCGCCGCTCGACAGCGTGGTCGAGACCGCGCTGCGCCTGGGCATGGTGCTGGCCGGGCCGGCGCCGCGCCGCAAGGCCGGCTGAAGCGCCCCTGCGGGCACGGACCTGCTCATCTGTTGCTCATCCTCTTGGTTACGAATTCATTGTTCTCAACAAGTAACGCGACCCTCCCTATACTGCGCTAGACCGCCCCTGCGGCAATGTTCGCGGCGGCGGTGAGAGCTCCGTGGCAGCCAGGGCCGGACTTCATGCAGGACGCATGAACGTGCACGCTTGGCAAGCCAATCGCTCGGCAGTGTGCCCTGTGATAGGCTGGACCACGTCGGCGTCACCGGATCGAACCAGAGGGCTGCCTTGCAACGCACATTCACCAGTTTCATTCCCCGTGGCCTCGGCGCCCAGCTGGCGCTGGCCTTTTCGCTGCTGTCGGTCGTGCTCACGTTCGCCCTGATCCTCGTGGTCGAGCGGCGCGCCATCGACCAGATCAAGGACCGCATCGGCCACAACCTGGCCGACCTCGCCGCCCAGACCTCCGACAAGCTCGACCGCGGCATGTTCGAACGCTACCGCGAAATCGCGCTGGTCACCTCGCGTCCGGTCCTGACGACCGGCGAATACACCCTCGACCAGCGCCGCCAGGCCCTCGAGCGGGTCCAGCGCAGCTACGACTATTATGAGTGGATCGGACTGACCGACAACGAGGGAAAGGTGCTGGTCTCGGGCAACCGCCTGCTCGAAGGCGCCGACGTCTCGAAGCGGCCCTGGTTCATCGAGGGCATCCGCGGCGGCCACGTCGGCGACGTGCACGAGGCGCTGCTGCTCGATAAACTGCTGCCGCCGCAGCCGGACAAGACGCCGCGCCGCTTCGTCGACGTCGCCTTCCCGTATGCCGACGCGGACGGCAAGGTGCGCGGCGTGCTCGGCGCCCACCTGTCGTGGAACTGGGCGCGCGATGTCGAACGCTCGGTGGTCGGTTCGGCCGACCGCGAAAGCGATACGCAAACGCTGATCCTGAGCAGCACCGGGCGCGTGCTGCTCGGCCCGCGCGAACTGATGGACACCACGCTGGCCCTGGACAGCTTCCGCAACGCCAGTCCGACCCAGCGCGGCGCCTATACGGTCGAGCGGTGGCCCGACGGCAAGGACTACGTAGTCGGCTTCCAGAAGGGCAGCGGCTATGCCAGCTATCCCGGCCTGGGCTGGGTGGTGCTGGTGCGCCAGCAGGTCGACACGGCCTGGCAGCCGCTGTTCGACATGCGCCGCCATGCGCTGGTCAGCGGCCTGCTGCTGGCCCTGCTGTTCTCGCTGGTCGGCGTGGCGCTGGCGCGCCGCATTACCCGGCCGCTGAAGCAACTGGCCGCGTCCGCAGGCGAACTGCGCGACGGCGGCGCCGTGCACATCGCCAGCGGTGGACCGTATGCGGAAGTATCGGCGCTGAGCCGCTCGCTAAACCTGCTGGTGGACGACCTGGGCGAGCGGCGGCGCCAGCTGCAGCAGCTGAACAGCACCCTCGAGCAGATGGTCGAGTCGCGCACGGTGGAACTGCGGCGCGCGCTGGAAACCGTGCAGGGCAGCGAATCGCGCATCCGGGCGATTGTCGACACCGCCCAGGACGCCTTTATCGGCGTCGACCTGAAGGGCTGCATCAGCGAATGGAACCCGCAGGCCGAGCAGATGCTGGGCTGGCGCCGCGCCGAGGCGCTGGGGCGGCGCCTGGACGACCTGAACCTGGCCGACCCGCTGCGCACCAGCGACAGCGACGCCTTGCCGCAGTTGCTGGCTTCGAACCGCCAGGGCGCGCTCGACCGCCGCGTGGAACGCGTGGTGACCGACCGCCATGGCGCCGAAATCCCGGTCGAGATGAGCACCAGCCTGACGGGCGAGGGCGATTCCACCATGCTCAGCATCTTCCTGCGCGACGTCACCGAGAACAAGCGCATCGACCGCGCCAAGAACGAGTTCGTGGGCACCGTGTCGCACGAGCTGCGCACGCCGCTGACCTCGATCCGCGCCTCGCTGTCGCTGCTGGCCGACGGCGCCATGGGCGAACTCACGCCCGATGTGCAGGAACTGATCGACATCTGCTACAGCAACTGCATCCGCCTGAACCGCCTGGTCGACGACATGCTCGACATCCAGAAGATCGAGGCCGGCATGATGAGCTTCGTGCCGGTGTCCCAGCCGGTGCTGCCGCTGGCGCGCGAGGCGATCCGCACCATGCAGGGCATGGCCACCGCGAACGATGTCTCGCTGGTGCTCGACACCGGCGCCGATGCCAGCGAGGCCGTGGCCGCGATCGACTACGACCGCATGACCCAGGTGATGACGAACCTGCTGTCGAACGCGATCAAGGTGGCGCCGCGCGGCAGCGCCGTGATCCTGCACGTGATCGCCCAGGCGCATGGGGCGCGCCTGTCGGTGGCCGACCGCGGCCCCGGCATCCGCCCCGAGCTGCGCGAGCGCGTGTTCCAGCCCTTCGTGCAGATCGGGCAGAAGGACGGCGGCAAGCCGCGCACCGGCGGCACCGGCCTCGGCCTGGCGATCTGCAAGCGTATCGTCGAGGAACATGGCGGCACGATCTCGATTGCCGATGCGCCGGGCGGCGGCACCGTGTTCCACGTGACGCTGCCGCGCGAAGTAGCGCCAAGCATCGTCAAGACCGCCGTCACGGCCTGAAAAAAGGAGGAAAATCGGCGTTGATGCTTTTGCGCAACTTGTATCGAAATTTCTGAAAGTTTCGACTTTACCGATTTCGGTAATTATCGTATAGTTGATGTACGGCAATTCATTCATTTCGATTTTTACAGGGAAAACCATGTTCGCAGCCAAGCTCCGCGCCGCCGCCTTCGGCGCCATCGTCATCGCAGCCTTCCCGGCACTCGCCACTGCCGCCGTCTACGGCAAGGCCGGTCAGCCTGCGAGCTTCGACGTGACCTTGCGCATTAACGCCGACTGCGCCATCTCGGCCAACGGCCTGGACTTCGGCCAGCGCCAGGGCGTGCTGTCGAGCACCGTGTCGGCCACCGCGAACATCAGCGTCACCTGCAGCAACACCACCCCGTACAACATCGGCCTCGACGCCGGCAACGGCCCGGGTTCGAGCGGCACTACGCGCTACATGCGCGGCACCGGCGCCAACACCGAAACCGTCCGCTTCAATCTGTTCCAGGCGCCGGGCGGCACTCCGTGGGGCGCGTCCCAGGGCACCGATACCCTGGCCGGCACCGGCAACGGCGCCGCCCAGAACCTCACCGTCTACGGCGAAATCCCGGCCCAGAACACGCCGACGCCGGACAGCTACAAATCCACCATCACCGCGACCGTGTATTTCTGATCGAGTATTTCTGACCGATGATCCTGTCTTCGCTCCTGCGTTCCTGGCGCACCGCCTTTGCCCTCTGCGCCAGCCTGTTCCTGGCCTGCGCCGCGCAGGCGGCCAGCCTGCAGATCTCGCCGGTGTCGATCAGCCTGCGCGCCAGCCAGGCCGCCGGCGGCATCAGCTTGCAGAACCTTGGCGAAAAACCGGTATATGGCCAGGTGCGCGTGTTCGCCTGGGACCAGCGTAACGGCGAAGACGTCCTGACCCCGACCGAGGAACTGGTGGCCAGCCCGCCGATCATCGAGGTCGGCGCCAAGTCCAGCCAGACCATCCGCCTGGTGCGCAAGGGCGGCGCCGCCCCCGGGCCGGAGCGCACCTACCGCCTGCTGATCGACGAGATTCCGCGCGACGACGAGCAGGCCAGCGGCGTGGCGATCCGCCTGCAGTATTCGGTGCCGGTGTTCGTGGCGCCGAACGACGAGGCGGCCGCCCCCAGCCTGGCCTGGACCGTGCTGCGCAAGGACGGCGGCTGGATCCTGCGCGCGAAGAACAACGGCGCCCTGCATGCCCAGGTCGGCGCGGCCAGCCTGGTCGATGCCGCCGGCAAGGAAATCGAACTGAGCAAGGGCCTGCTGGGCTATGCGCTGGCCGGCCGCGAGCGCGAATGGCGCCTGCCGCTGGAACCAGGCGCCCGCGTGGCCGGTCCGATGACCGTGCGCGCCAACGTGAATGCGCGCGCCGCGAGCGCAGCCGCCAGCGTGGCGGCGGAGAGCGCCGGCGCCAAGTGAACGGCCGATGAAGGCAGGCGGTACCCGCGCGCGCGCACGCTTTTGCGCGCTTCTTGCGCTGGCCCTGGGCCTGGCGTTGGCATGTCCATTGCCGGCGCGGGCCGGGCAGGGTGCGCCCGCGTCTGTTCCCGCCACTGCCGCTGCTGCCGCCATCACGGCGCCTCCCGGCGCCATACCCACCACACCCGCCACACCCGCCGCGCCGGTCGAACTCTGGCTTGAGGTCTCCCTGAACGGCGCCGCCACCGGCGCCGTCGCCCGTTTCACGCGCGGCGCGCAAGGCTTGCGCGTCGACGCCGACACCCTGCGCGAACTCGGGCTCGACCCGGCCGCCCTCGGCTTTGGCGAAGCGCGCGAACGCGACCTCGACGCCATTCCCGGCCTGCGCTACAGCTTCGACGCCGCCGCCCAGAGCATAGCGCTGCGCCTGGCCGACGATTTGCGCACCCCCCTGCGCCTGCAGGCACGCAACCCGCGCGAGGTCGGCGCCGGCAGCGCCAGCCCGGGCCTGCTGCTCAACTACGACATCTACGCCCAGCCCGGTGTCGGGTCTGGCACAGGTTCGCGGGCCTCGGCCCTGCACGAGCTGCGCTGGTTCGACGCGCGCGGCGCCCTCAGCAGCACCGGCGTGGCCACCCTGCACGGGCCCGGGCGCCGCTACCTGCGCCACGACACGTCCTGGAACTGGGCCGACCCGGTGGCCCTGACCTCGCTGCAGGTGGGCGATTTGATCACGCGTTCGCTCACCTGGTCGCGCTCGCTGCGCATCGGCGGCATCGAGTGGCGCAAGAACTTCGACCTGCGTCCCGACCTGGTCACCTACCCGATGACGCAGATCGCCGGCTCGGCCGTGGTGCCGAGCAGCGTGTCCCTGTACGTGAACGGCATGCAGCAGTTCAGTTCCACCGTGCCCGACGGCCCCTTTGTGCTGGACCAGGTGGCGGGCCTGAACGGCGCCGGCCAGGCCACTGTGGTCACCCGCGACAGCCTGGGGCGCGAAGTCGCCACCTCGGTGCCGCTGTATGTCGACACGCGCCTGCTGGCGCCCGGGCTGTCCGACTACGCCGTCGCCTTCGGCCTGCCGCGCCGCGACTACGGCCTGCGCTCGTTCAGCTACGCGGCGCGCCCGGCCTTCACCGGCTCGCTGCGCCATGGCCTCAACGACGCCCTGACCGTCGAGGCCCATGCGGAAGCGGCGGCCGGGGTGGCGAACGCCGGCGCCGGCGCATTGGTCCGCCTGGGCCATGCCGGGGTGCTGCACGGCGCTCTGGCGGCCAGCGGCGGCGGCGACGGCGGCGGTGTGCAGGCCACGCTCGGCTACCAGTACCTGTCGCCGCGCTTCTCGATCGACGTGCAAAGCACGCGCGCCAGCAGCGACTACGCCGACCTTGGCACGCGCGAAGGCGTGCCGGTGAACCGTGTCAACGACCGCATCACCGCGAATTTCTCGCCCTCGGCCGGGCAGTCGCTCAGCGCCAGCCTGGTCGCCTACCGCCTGGCCGGGCGCGACACGGCGCGCATCGCCTCGCTGGCCTGGTCGATGCGCCTGGGTGAGGGCGTGTACCTGGGTGTGAATGCCTACCAGGACCTGGGCCAGTCTTCGGCGCGCGGCGTGACCGCCTCACTCAGTTTCAGCCTGCCGGGCCGCATCGGCGCCAGCGTCGGCGCCGGCCGCCGCGCGGGCCAGCCGAGCTGGAACCTCGGCCTGAACCGCTCGGCCGATTTCGCCGGCGGCTTCGGCTGGAACGTGCAGAGCGCCACCCAGGCCGGCCAGCGCTATGCCCAGGGCCAGCTCCAGTACCTCGGCAGCGCCGGCCAGCTCGGCCTGCTGGTGCAGGACGGCGGCGCCGGCGTCACCGCCGCATTCAACGCCACCGGCGCCCTGGTGGCGATGGACGGCGCGGTGCTGCCGGCGCGCCAGGTGGGACGCGCCTTTGCCATGGTCTCGGCTGGCGTGGCCGACGTCCCGGTGCTGCAGGAAAACCGCGTCATCGGCCGCACCGACCGCAACGGCCGCCTGCTGGTGCCGGACCTGGTGCCGTACGCGGCCAACCAGCTGGCGATCGACGCCAGCGGCCTGCCGCTCGACATGCGCGTGCGCGCCACCAACGTGGAAATCGCGCCGCGCCTGCTGTCGGGCGTGGTAGCCGGCTTTGCGCTCGAACGCGTGCGCGCGGCCAGCGTGACCGTGCACGGGGCGGATGGAAAACCCATCGCCATCGGCACCCCGGTCGAGGTGAACGGCGGAGACAGCACCATCGTCGGCCACGACGGCATGGTCTTCGTCGAGCAGGCCGGCGCCCAGAACCGTCTCGTGCTGCGCGCACGCGAAGGCGCCTGCGAGGTAAGGTTCCGCTATCCGGCTGCCGGCGACGGCGCGGCCGGCGGAGGAATAGCAACCATCGGGCCGCTGCGCTGCATGCCCATCGAGGGAGGGAAGTGATGTTCAAACGTGTGACGCGGGTGCTGGGTTTGGCGATGGTGTTCTGGCTGGCGGGGTTGAATGCCGCGCGCGCCGACAGCTGCAGCGCAACCATGACCGATATCGTGTTCGGCAACGTCAGCCCGATCGCGGCCAGCGACAGCTATGCCAGCGGCACGCTGACCGTCAGCTGCACCTGGGGCCTCTTGACCGGCATCCCGCCTCAGCTGCTGTTCCCGAATGCCTCGATCTGCGTCTACCTCGGCGCCGGCAGCGGCGGCACCCAGGGCCAGTGGCGCACCATGACGGGCGGCACCGGGCGCCTGCCGTTCAACCTCTACCGCGACAGCAGCTACACGGCGGCTGCGGTATGGGGCAGCCCGGCCACCCCGAACAGCCCGACCTCGCTCAACCTGAATATGAGCGCCGGCCTGCTCTCGCTCGGCACCCAGAGCGCGCGCTTCACCATCTACGGCAAGATCCCGGGCAATACCCTGAGCGGCGTCGGCACCGTCGGCAACGCCGATACCGAATTCTCCAGCGATTTCTCGGGCGAGGCGATCGTCAATTATTCGTTTTGGAGCCTGCTGTCTTCGCCCTGCACATCCGGCGCCACCACCACGGTGCCGTTCCGCGTGCGCGCCACCGTGGTCAACAACTGCGTGATCAACGCCTCGAACCTGGCCTTCGGCGCCAGTACCGTGCTCACCTCGGCGGTGCGTGCCAATGCGGCGTTGTCGGTGCAGTGCACGGCGAACAACGCCTACCGCATCAGCCTGGACGGTGGCAAGAACGGCAGCGTGGCGGCGCGCCGCATGCGCAACGCGGCCACCGGCGAAACGGTGCTGTACCTGATCTCGGGGACGCCGGATGGCCCGGCCTGGGGCGACGGCAGCGGCGGCACGGTGATGGTGACCGGCACCGGGACCGGCGCGGTGCAGAGCGTGCCGCTGTTCGGCAGCGTGCCGAAGCAGACCACGCCTTCGCCGGGCGACTACAAGGACACGGTGACGGCGACCATCTATTTCTGAGCGGCGCCGGACATCGGTTACGCGGTTGGGTGCGCACCGGGCGGCGGAATGCTTGACAGAAATGTTGGCGATGCTTGAATATCTGCCAATATGAACCGTCCCGCCTTGCCATCGAACCCGCCCGCGGCGGCCAGTGCTGCCGCCCGCGAGGTATGGCTCCTGGTGTTTCCCGACTTCCTGCTGCTCGACGCCACCGGCCCGGCCCAGGTATTTTCGAGCGCAAACGACGAAGCGCGCGATGCCGGCTTGCCGGCCCCATACCGCATCCGGCTGCTGGCCGCGGGTGGTGGCGCGGTCGTCTCGTCCTCCGGTCTGGGCGTGCTGGCCGAGCCGTTGCCACGGACTGGCGCCGAGGGCGCGACCCTGATCGTGGCCGGCGGCCGTGTCGCGGCCCTGCCTTCCAGCGCCACGGCGGAAGGCCGTGCCGTGCTGGACTGGGTGGCGCAGGCAGGGGCGGAAGCGGCGCGCTGCTGTTCGGTCTGCACCGGCAGCTTCGTGCTGGCGCGCGCCGGCCTGCTCGACGGACGCCAGGCGGTCACGCACTGGGCCGACGTCGAGGCCCTGCGCAGCGAGCAGCCAGGCCTGCAGCTGCTGGACGACGCGCTGCACGTCCGCGACGGCAAGTTCCGCACCTCGGCCGGCATCAGCGCCGGCATGGACCTGGCGCTGAGCCTGGTCGAGGAAGACCTGGGACGCGAAGCCGCGCTGGCAGTGGCCAAGCGCATGGTCCTGTTCCTGAAGCGGCCGGGCGGACAGCGCCAGTTCAGTTCCGAGCTGCTGGCGCAATCGCCGGCGCCGGGCGTCTGCGCGCAGCTGACCGCCTGGCTGCGCCCGCGCCTGGCGCAGGACATCGGCGTCGGGGAAATGGCCGGCGCCTGTGCGCTGTCCGAGCGTTCGCTGTACCGCAAGCTGCACGAGGAAGCCGGCCTGACGCCGGCCCAGCTGCTGGCGCGACTGCGCCTGGAACGCGCCTGCCTGCTGCTGGAGCAGCCGGGCACGCTGGTCAAGCAGGCCGCGCGCGCGAGCGGCTACGGCAGCGAATACAACCTGCGCCGCGCCTTTGCCGCCGAGCTGGGTGTGCTGCCGAGCGAGTACCAGGCGCGCTTTGCCTGAGGAAGGCTTTCAGCCGGAATTAAAAGTAGATGGTCCAGGCAGCTTCTGCAGCCTGATTGCCTTGCTGGACACCCGCATCCACGCGTCCCAAGCGATAAGGACTGTCGTGCGAGCAGGAGACGTTCGGCGTGCCGGCCTGGGCGCTGACGGTGCAGGCCTCGGTCAGGACGAAGCCGACCTGCATCGTGGCATTCGCCATGCCGGCTTGCGCGGGGAGCGCCAGCAAGGACAGCAACAAGGCGCCAGGGATCAGGTAACGGCTCATGGTGGAGAGTGGTATCGGTTGCTACCGGGGTTGCGTTAAATTAATTGCTTAAAATCAATTAAAGAAGATGATACACGAAATTTGCCTCCAGCGCTCCCCAGGCAAAGGATCATTGCACGTTAGCCGATTTTGGTATCGTTTTTACTGACTTTAAGCGATTTCGGCAACTCCTCTGCGGTTCAGGCCAGCAGCGCATTCACCGCGTCCTGCAGCTCGCGCGGACTGAACGGCTTGGCCATGTAGTCGTCGGCGCCCGCAGCCTTGCCGGCAGCCACGTCGGCTGCCTGCACGAAGGCCGACAGCAGCAGGATGCGGATATCGCTTGTCGCCGGGTCGTCTTTCAGCGCGCGGCACAGTTCCAGGCCGCTTTCTCCGCCCAGCGATACGTCGAGCACGATCACGCGCGGCCGTTCGGCGGCGATGCGCTCCATCATTTCGGCGCCCGAGCCGGCCACCGCCACCTTGCCGACGGTTTGGAGGGTCAGGCGGATCAGCAGGCGCAGTTCGGGCTGGTCGTCGACGACAAGGATGGATTCAGGCATGGGGCAGGGCGGCGGCGGCCGGCAAGGTCAGGGTGATGTCGGTTCCACGCCCCAGGGTCGAGGCGACGTCGACGCTGGCGTTGTGCAGCTTGAGCGTCTCGTGGAAGATGGCCAGGCCCAGCCCCGTGCTTTCCGGGCGGGCGTCTGGCTTGGCGCGGTAAAAGGCTTCGAACATGGCGGCCTGCTGTTCTTCGCTCATGCCGATGCCGCTGTCGCTGATACGCAGCAGCACGGTGCCGACGGCGGCGTCCGGCCCGCGCCAGGCGCGCACCGTGACCGGCGTGCCGGGAGCAGAGTACACCAGGCTGTTGTTCAGCACGTGGGCCAGCGCGGCGCCCAGCTTGTGCGGGTCGGCTGCGACCGGCGGCAAATCCGGCTCGATTGCGAGCGCGACGCGCGCGTTCTGGCCCAGCGGTTCGACCGTGCCCAAGGCCTCGGCGAGGATGGCCTCGATGCGCTGCGGGCCGATCTCCAGCACGGCGGGGCCGCCGGATTCCAGGCGCGCCAGGTCGAGTACCTGGGTCACCAGGGCCGACAGGTGGCCGGCCTGGCGGTGCACGATGTCGAGCAGCTCGCGCGCGGTGGCGGCGTCGAAGTCGCGCTTGAGCAGCAGTTCCGAAAAGCCGATGATGCTGGCCAGCGGCGTGCGCAGCTCGTGCGCGGCCATCTTGAAGAAGCGGCTGCGGCGTTCGCCGGCGGCGCGCAGGCGCCGTTTTTCTTCCAGGCGCGCGGCATTGTCGCGTGCAATGGCGGCGTAGCGGCGGTGGCCGCCCAGGTGCATCACGCAGGTCGAGATCTCGAGCGGGAAGGTGCCGCCGTCGACGCGGCGGCCGGTGCCTTCGCGGGTGCAGACCTGGCCCTCGGGCAGGCAGCGCACCAGGTCGGGCACGGCCTCGACCAGCAGCCATTGCAGGTTGCGCCCGACCAGCTGCTGCGCGAGTGCGCCGAACATGCGCTCGGCGGCCGGGTTCACCGACAGCACATTCGCCTCCTCGTCGAGCATCAGCACGCTTTCCGGCAAATGGTCCAGCAGGGCGCGCAGCCAGGTTTCGCTGTCGCGCTGGCGGCGCAATGCGCGCTGCAGCACATCGCTGGCGAATTCGGCGGTCACCAGCGCCGCCAGGTCGCGCAGCAGCAGGCGGTCGGCGTCGCTGAAGCTGCGCGGCCGGTGGTCGAGCACGCACAGGGTGCCGACGCGGCTGCCGTCGGGCGCGGCCAGCGGCAGGCCGGCATAGAAGCCCAGGCGCAGCGGGCCGGTGATGACGGGATTGTCGGCGAAGCGCGGGTCGGCGGACGTATCCTCGATCACGAAGACCTCGTCCTGCAGGATGGCATGGCCGCAGAAGGTGACCACGCGCGGGATTTCCTGCTCCAGCACCCCGATGCGCGACTTGAACCACAGGCGCTCGGCGTCGAGCAGGCCGACCATCGCCATCGGCACGTCGAACAGGCGCGCAGCCAGGCGCGTGATCCGCTCGAAGCGCTCCTCGGGGGCGGTGTCGAGCAGCTTCAGGTCGAGCAGCGCTTGCAGGCGGCTGGCTTCGTCTTGCGGCAGTAAGGGTTGAAGCATGGCGTTGGGGGACGCAGCGTCCCGGTCAGGTGGCGTCCGCGCGCACGTCCAGTGCATGTTCGACCGCTGCGCGCAGCTGGGCGAAAGGCACAGGCTTGGGGAACACCGGGATGTCGGAGGGCAGGCCCATCGAGGCGATCGTTGCGCGGTCCAGGCCGCTGACGACGATGATCGCCATCTGGCCATAGCCGGCGTCGCCGCGCAGGGTGCGGATCATGCGGAAGCCGTCCATGCCCGGCATGCTCAGGTCGCTCACCAGCAAATCGGGGCGCTGTTCGCCGATGCGGATCAGGGCCTCGAAGCCGTCGTGGGCCTTGACCACGTCGAGCGGCAGGTTCCAGCCCTGCAGCTCCAGCTCGTACAGGCGCAGCAGGGTGCGGTCGTCGTCGACCAGCAGGACTTTCTTGCGCTGCGATTTTTGTTGCTCGGCCGCGGCAACCGGCGCCACAGGCGCGGTGGCCTCGTGGCGTTCGTTGACCAGCTTGTTTACCGACGCCATCGTGATACGGCGGTGGCCGCCGGCGGTCTTCCAGGCTTGCAGGGTGCCGTTTTCGACCCAGAGCTGCACCGTGCGGTGCGATACGCCGAGCAGGCGGGCGGCGTCTTTGGTCGAGCAGAACTCGGCGGCGTTGTACGCCGGGTCGCGCACGTCTTCTTCAGGTTTCAACATAGGTATGAATTCTTGGGTCCGCAGGGGCTTCTGTCAAGGAAGCGGGCGCGGTCCAGTTGCGGCGCGTGGCCCGGGGGCGCAGGCGCGAAGGACATCATGCTACCACCGCCGCCGGTTTTACAGCTGTTCCGGTAAAGGCTGGCGTGCGACTATTGATGCGTCGCGGTTGGATGGTTGGACGCGGATTCATGGAGCCGCCCCGATGCCGTCGATCACGGCAACCAGGGCGCGCAGGTCCACCGGTTTTACGAAATGGTGGTCGAAACCGGCGCTGCGCGAGAGCACGCGGTCATGGGCCTGGCCGTAACCGGTCAGGGCAAGGTAAAGCGCGGAGCGGCCGGCCTGCAGGGCGCGCAGGCGCCGCACCAGTTCGTAGCCGTCGATGTCGGGCAGGCCGATGTCGAGCACGAACACTTGCGGCCAGTCCTGTTCGGCCAGGACCAGCGCTTCGCGCGAGGAGGCGGCGCTGGCCACCTCGTGGCCAAATGCGCGCAGCACCTCGGTCAGCGACTCGGCGGCGTCGAGGTTGTCGTCGACGATCAGGATGCGTACGGTGCCCGCTGCGCCGGCCAGCGCAGCCGGCAGCGCTGCCGCCGGCGTGCCGGCTTCGCGCTGCGCCAGCGGCAGCGTCACACTGAAACTGCTGCCCTGGCCCAGGCCGGCGCTAAGCGCCTGGACGCTGCCGCCATGCAGCTGCACCAGGCTTTTCACCAGCGCCAGGCCCAGGCCCAGGCCGCCCTGGGAGCGGTCCGGCGTGCGCTCGGCTTGCGTAAACAAGTCGAACACCTGGGGCAGGATGTCGGGTGCGATGCCGATGCCGTTGTCGCGCACCGAGATCGTCACCCGGCCGTCGGCGCGCGCCACCTGCAGGGCGATGCGTCCGCCCTGCGGGGTGTACTTGGCGGCGTTGTTTAGCAGGTTCGACACCACCTGCACCAGGCGCGTGCGGTCGCCGTCGACCCAGCCGCCGGCGTCCTGCTGCAGGTCCAGCGTGTGGCGGCGCGCCTCGATCAGCGGGCGCGCCTGTTCCACGGCGCCGG